>Ga0209777_10008045_pt1 | contig 11605 bp, 10 predicted proteins | sample FrelakmetHBP12HB_FD_187147 | JGI IMG/M metagenome (GOLD analysis project Ga0209777, IMG submission 187147) | Freshwater lake sediment microbial communities from the University of Notre Dame, USA, for methane emissions studies -HBP12 HB (SPAdes)... | ecosystem: Environmental > Aquatic >...
CTGGTCGACTGCAATGTCTCCGTCAACAACAAGGGCAACATCCAGGACACCTACCTGATGACACCCCTGGGCTCCTATGCCTCTTGGATAAGCTTCAACACCCAGAACAACGCAGGTCAGACCTACAGCTTCAACCTGAGCAAGCAGAACAACAAGAAGGTCAGGGCCTACATCAAGGTCCCGGCCAGCCAGCCCAACGCAGATTACAAGATCCAGGTCGAGATCAAGTCAATGGGCAACGACAGCATTGTCACGACCCAGGACCTGAAGATCACAGTGAGCGAGGTCTTCAACCTCGAGCTCACTGCAGACGAGAACAACCTCGATATCGGTCCGGGCGCGACCGTCCAGTTCAAGGTCAAGGTCAAGAACACCGGCAACGTGTTCGAGGAGTTCGAGATGACCATCGACAAGGCCTCGGGAACCTACTTCAAGTGGTCCGATGCCCCGACCCCGAACATCTTCAATGAAAGCAAGGACATCTACACCTGGGTGCTGGTCAACGTGACGGCCCCCCTGGACGAGGCCAAGGGCACTTACAAGGTGAGGCTCAAGGCCGCGGTCACGAACGCCAAGTCCACGACCACTGCGGTCTTGGACCTCCAGGTCGTTATAACCTTTGGCGTCGAGATCAGCGCCATGTCCTCTGAGCGCCAGAAGGAGGTCAGCCCAGGCGCCAAGATGTACTTTAACTTCACCATCAAGGACAAGGGCTCGGGCGACGACACCTACTCGCTCAAGATCGACGACAGCATCTTCACGGACAAGGATGTCGCAAAGTGGGCGACCTTCACCAAGACCGATGTGCCGGTCAAGTACGAAGGCGAGGTCAGGGCGACCCTTATAGTGACGGTACCGGGGGACGCCGAGAAGAAGGACTACACCTTCCGCGTGAAGGCGACCTCCTCCTACGACGACGGCACCATCACGACCTATGACTTCACCCTCAGCGTGAAGGGCATCTCCGGCATAACGCTCAACACGGACAATGATGTTCCCAAGGGCGAGCCAGGCAACTCGGTCCAGTACACCGTGAAGGTCAAGAACACCGGCAACACGGCCGACAACTTCGCCATCACGGCCGAGAACGGCTACAAGAGCTGGGTTAGCTTCGACCGCACAACGGTCTCCGTCGGCTACGACACGACCGTCAACCTCTTGGTGACCGTCAAGATACCCGATGACGCCAAGTTCGGCAGCTACAATGTGACCGTGAAGGCCAAGTCAAACACGGACGATACCATAACGGCCACGATAAGGCTGCAAGTGGATGTTCGGCAGATGGTCGACTTCACCGCGACCACTGACGACTCCTCCAAGAGCTCGGACCCAGGCCACAATATAACCTACAAGCTCACCATCGAGAACCTCGGCAACGGCGATGATGATTACAAGTTCGAGGTCAGCTCCTCCGACAGCGCCAAGAAGGAGTGGGTCACCTTCGAGACCGACGACCTGACGGTCGCCTATGACAACAAGGAGGACACCCGTGTCTTCGTCAACATACCCGCGGACTACAAGGACGCGGTGTCCGGTCCCTTCGACCTGACCGTCAAGGTCATCTCCCGCAAGAACGACACGATCTTCAAGACCCTCAAGCTGACCACGACCATCAACCAGCTCTACGATATCGTGCTCAGCTGCTCCGACACCGAGCAGACCGTTCAGATAAACGGCGACGATGCGGAGTGGGAGATCGACGTCAAGAACAGCGGCAACGGCGACGACCAGGTGACCTTCACGATAGACTCGAAGGATGCAAGCTGGCAGAAGGCCTGGTGGTCCTTCTCGCCCACGAGCCTCGATGTCGAGTCCCTCAAGACCAGGACGACCTCCCTCAAGCTGTACTCCTCTAGGCTCGTCGATGTTGTGGCCGGAGAGTACAACTTCAGGATCGTTGCGACCTCGGGCGATGGCGACACCAAGTCCCCGACCCTGGCCCTCAAGGCCAAGGTCACCAGCGCTGAGATCCAGGTAACCCCCCTGAACCTCAAGACCACTTCCTTCACGGTAGGCGACAAGGTCTCTATCGATGTGTCCTTCAAGAACATCGGAGAGGCCGCAACGCCCTCCACGATAAGCGTGGCCCTGCTCCTGGACAACACCCCTGTCGCGACGACGACGACCTCCAAGCTCAATGCTGGTGAGGACACGACCGTCACCTTGCAATGGAGCCCGACCGATGCCACGAGCAGCGGGACCCTCAAGGCCCGCGTCACGGTCTCCGGCGACAAGTACGACAGCACGACCAAGACCGTGACCGTCAAGTCCAACCCAGTCTTTGGCGGTCTCGACATGTCCAACCCAATGTTCCTGGTGGCCATCATCCTCATCGTGGTCGTCATCCTCCTGGTGGTCATAATGGTGGCCACCCGGCGCAAGCCCGCCCCGGCCCCCATGCTCCCACCGGTGCCCCCGGCCGAGGAGAGCACTGAGGAAGAGGAAGAGGCCCCCAGCGAGGAAAGCCCCGAGGAGGGCGCCTCCGAGGAAGAGGCCCCCCCGAGCGAGGAAGAGCTTCCGTCCGAGGAGTCCGAGGCCCCAGCGCCCCGCGTCGCCAAGATCAGGTGCCCCAAGTGCAAGGAGATCATGGAGATCTCCTCGTCCAAGAGGCCACTGGAAGTAAGGTGCTCGAGCTGCAACGCCAAGCTGCTATTGAAAAAGTAGCGGCCCGGCACCTTTGTCCTTTTTTGTTTTTTTCCCTTTTTCCTTTTTTTCAACCTCTTTTCCTTAATATATCTACGTATCCCCTGGGGTCGCCCAAGGACCTCCAGAAAAGGTTTTAAATAGAAAATCCCCTTATTCTATTCCTGCGTGGTGCAAATGAAGTTCTGCCCTGACTGTGGCAACAAATTGGATACGGTCAAGAAGTTCTGTCCCGAGTGCGGGGCGAAGCTTGAGCAGGGCGAAGGCCCCCAGGGCGAGCTTTCGGCTGCCCAGGAAGGCCAGTCCAAGGCCGCAGGGCCCTCTTCTATCAATGTAGGGGACGCTAATGTCAGGACCTTCCAGGACGCAAATATCAAGCTGGGGGACAGCCCAGGCGATGCCACAAAGGCCACTGGCAAGAACGCCGGCGGCCTGGCCATCAATGTAGGGGACGCCAATGTCCGCACCTTCGAGGGCGCCTCCATCACAGGCACATCTATAGGCACCAACATCGAGAACATTAATATCCAGGGTGCCACAGCAGAGGACATACGAAAGATCCTGGCCGAGGAACTGTCCAAGCTGAACCTTCCTAAGACGGTCGCAAAGGACACGAAGATGGACCTCACGGACCAGGAGTCCCAAACGGTCAAGGCCATCGCGTCCAAGGTCCAAGAGGCGGACGAGCACTTCGGAGAGCTTACTGGGGAACCCCAGACCTATGTGGAGCTTGGTAACGTCGAGCTGTTAAAAGGCGACATCATGAAGGCCTTGGACCTCTACGACAAGGCCCTCAAGCTTGACCCCAACAACGTCGATGCTTGGAACAATAAAGGATACCTTTTGACGAACCTTGGCAAGCCCGAGGATGGGCTCCAGTGCTGCGAGAAGGCCACGGAGCTCGATGGCACAAGGGGCATGGCCTGGAACAACAAGGGGTTCGCCCAATACCGGCTCGGAAGGATCCCGGACGCCAGACGCTCCTTCGAGAAGGCCATCGAGGTCGATAAGGGCCTGGCGCTGTCATGGTACAACCTCGGTATACTGGTCGGCAACCAGGGCGGGATCGACGAGGCCATCCATTACTTTGACAAGGCCCTCGAGATCGACCCCACCTTCGATGCTGCCAAGCAGTCCAAGACCATCTGCGAGCAGTACAAGGAAGCCACCGACGGCTTCGAAGGCTTCAACGACCTCGACCAGTGGGGCTTCGACGGGGTCGACGAAGACAAGGTGGACAACAAGAAGGTCGATGATTACAAAGGGGTCGCGCCCCAGGTCGACCAGAACAAGGCCCAGCAGGCCTACCCGTCCTATTCAACCCCTGGGATCTATCAGCCCCAGGCACAGCAAGGCTATAGGACCTATGCCTGCCCTCGCTGCCGCTCGAGCCTGAACTACTATCCGCAGTATCGAAGGTATTATTGCCACAACTGCCGGATGTACATCTAAGGCCGCGGGACCAGCTTCATGAACGGGTGGTTGTCCCTGTCGTTCAGATTTATGATATAGGGCAGGTCCCCTTTTCCATCCTTGTTCAGATCGAAACCGATGTAGTCGGACCAATAGTTGCCGTTTGAGCCGTCGTCGAACTTATTGGAGGCGTCGTCCTGGACCTGCTTGCTGTTGTCCAGGAAGTTATTGTGGTGGAACTTGTTGGACTTGGACCCGATCATGTTGACCGCCACGGAGCCTTTGGAGATCTCGTTGTAGGAGACCTCGTTGTCGAAGGACTGGGAGAACTGCAACCCTGCGCCGCCGGATCCGGTCGATGTGGTCGCGCTGATATTGTTCTCGTAGATCGTGTTGTTGTTGGACCGGTCCAGCTCGATGCCGATGCCAAAGCCTGTCAGGACATTGTGCGCGAGGGTGTTCTTGGTCCCGTTCTCGAGAAGGATGGCGGCGTCCATGATGGGAGAGTCGGTCCCCTTGATAATGTTGTACTCTATCTTATTCGATGAAGAACCTAGGGCGAGCCCGGCGTACTTCCCGGTTATGGTGCTGTGCTCGATGTCCGCCCCGGAGGTGTTAATGAGGACCTCGAAAGGTATCTGGCCTCTGTCGATCGTGAGGGCCGAGCCCTCGGAGGCTTTTAGGATATAGGGTGTAGGGGTCCCATCGAACTGGATCGATGAGGCGAGAATATACAGCTCCCCGCCGGCGGAGACATTGATGGCCGTCATCTCGGTAGATCCGATCTTAAGGGTCGAGTTCTGCAAGTGCAGCTTCCCGCCAGAGGCGATGGTCAGGTTACCGTTCAGGACGAGGTCCTTTTTCTCGATCACGACCTCCTTGTCGACGATCCAGTTCCCGGTCTCGGGCGGCCCGTTGGTGTTGCCCTGGTCCGACTTCTTCTTGGTGGTCTTCTTAACATTATTGAGCTCGAAAGCGGCCAAGGAGACGACGACAAGGATGGCAACGACAGTAACGACGATGAGCTGGTTCCTTTTACTGAAGGTGCTCTTTTTAGGCTTGACCTTGGCCATGCTGATGTAATCCCTGTCTGGGCCAAAGAACCTTTCGGCACTAGTACGAAAGGATGTCGTCGGACTTCATGAACTCCCGCATGAGGCAGGTCGCATAGCAGCCCCGGTTGAGCTTGAAGGTGAAGGTGATGCCGTCCTCGACCTCCTTGTACTTCAGATTGAACACGGGGGACACGACCTCGCGCCGAATGCCTTTGGAACTGACCTCGGGCATGTCTGGGATTATGAAGTCCTTGTTGACCAGACCTTCCGCCTCGACGACCTTGTGCTCTATCTCTCCTTGGGTCCCCTCGGCGAACTCGGTGCCGGAACCTATCACTAGCCCGCTCACAAAGGCGTTCCCGTTGCCGACCTGGCGCAGGACCTTTGACAGGTTGTCCTTGTCGACCTTTATCCATTCCTCGTGGTTGGGCAGCCCGTTCTTATCAGTCGGGATGACCAGGTCCCCGACGGTCGGAGTGTTCAGAGGCAGCCCGTGGCGGAGCCTCTCGGACAAGATAAGGTTGAACAGGTAGGACTGGTAGGCGTGCACGAACATCATTAGAAGGTTCTTGGGCAGCTGCCTGAGGGCTCCGATAAAGTCCTTCTGTCGGTTCACCAGGTACTGAAGCATGGTCCTTTCGAAGGACAGCTGTACCGGCATGGTGCGCAGCGCTTCCTTGAAGTCACCGGTCTCGGAAAGCTTTCGGCGGATCTCTTGGACCTCGGGCTCCTCGTTGTCGTTGGGGTTCCCCAGATACTGCATTACGGCCTGCTCGAACTCTCCCCTGACCATGGCCCGTCCCACAAGGTGCGTGACCGGCCTGATAGCACCGAAGCGCTGGATGCCGAAGTAATTGGGAAATCCCTCGAGGTCCTTGACCTGCGTCGCCGTGTCCTGAGCGTCCACCAAGGCCCCCATCTTGAGGTCCGAGACCTTTATCTCGAACTCGTTGCCGATGAGGTCGCCGATGTCAATTCCCCTGTCGGCTGTGTAGACGTTCTCGACGGTGACGTCCTTGAGGTTGACGGTCTTCACAATATCTGGCCGGACCTTGAAGGCCATCAGCTGGCTCGTCACGGCCCTCTTGTCCTTTGTGCCCGCGAACTTGATGCGGTCGCGAGAGGCCCTCAGGTCCTTGGAAAGCATCCGCAAAAGCCTGTTGGTCTCCCAGTTCCGCGAGGTTATCGTCGCGATGGTCCACCTGCCGTTAGGCACCTCCGGTGGGGCCATAGATATCTCTTTGACAATGAAATCCTCAGGGGCTTTCCTCAGCTTGCCCCCTATTCCATCGGTATCCGTCAGGTATTCCTCGATACCGACCAGCTTCTCCTCTTGTGCGACCATGACCGTCACCCGCCTTTATGCGCAGGCGCCGGGGTCCGTCGGCCACGACCCACTACTTGTCCTTGGGCGTGGTCTCTTTGACCACAACGTTCTTGAATTCCTCGAAGTCGTTGGCAAGGGCCTTGGCCGCCTTCTTTAAGGCCGCCTGGGGCTTGCCGGACTTCACCCGGACGATGAGGACGGGTTTCTCCAGCATCGGGTGTCCCATCAGGTACGTGGCGATCTCCACGTTCTCATCCTCGAGGAGCTTTTGCTTTAGGGGTTCTAAAAGGGTCTCGTCCTCGCCCATTATCTCGATTTCCATCGAATCCTTTTCCTTGTTCAGCAGTTTAAGTTCCAAGACACTTCACCCCTGCATGGAATTTGTGTTGTGACCTATCCTTCGGGCACTTACCGGCACGACTACTTTGTCCACTTGAACTTGTCGACCGGGAAGGCCACGAGCGTCTTCGGGTCTGCCAGGTTCCCGAACTGAACGACGAACTCCGCCGCCCTTTCCTCATCAGGCCCTTCGAAGACGACGAGACAGTCGAACTCTCCGAAAAGGCCTAGGAACTCATTGATCTTAATGCCCTCTGGGATCTTCGGGTTCTTGAACAGCCGAATCGCCTCGGTGTACTTCCCAGGGAGGGCCTTGAGTAATGTGACGAACATCATGATGATACCTCGGTGACCATCCTTTAATCATATAACTTATATAAAAGACTATTTGAAGTCTCAGATTTTAAGCCGGTTGCGTTTCTCTTTCTTGGTACCTTCCCTGGGGGCCCCTATCCGGTTTATCTTCTTGACCGCCCTAGAAAAGACGCCCATCAGTGTGTAGAACTCCCATTTGGATATGTCGGACCTTCCGATTATTCGCTTGAACATGGTTATCGCGTTCTTGCGTTTGTGGGATGGGAACTCCACGGTCTCCATGTAGATCTTGAACATCTCCAATAGCTTTCCCCTTTCGAAAGTGGTTGAGATGGTAGGCTTCCAGATCTCGGCGCGGGCCAGGAACAGTTCGTAGAGCACGACCGCGACCGCATGGGACAGGTTCATGACCGGATATTTGTCAGAGTTGGGTATCGTCACCAGAAGATCGCATTTTTCCAGTTCTGTATTGTAAAGCCCGAAATCCTCCCTGCCGAAAAGAATCGCTACTTTGCCAGGGATGTTCTTGAGATGGTCCATGAGCTCTTTGGGGGTCACGGCCTTTCTCAAGTGCTTTCGGTCGACCTGGGTCGAAGTGTCAGAAGTGCCCACGATATAATTGTAACCTTTCAGGGCTTTATCAAAATCATCATAGACCCGGGCCATCTTGAGGACCTTGTCGGCGTGCATGGCCCGGCTAAAGGATTCTTGGCCCCTCTCGCAGGGTTTTATCAGAACAAGGTCGTCCATGTCGAAGTTGAGCATGGCCCTTGCAACGGCCCCGATGTTCCCTGCGACCTTGGGTTCCACCAGGACGATGGATATACGGCAGGGTGACTTTTTCACATGCACAGTTGAGGGCTTTGTCCGGCCGACGTCTTTGTTCTTTGCACTTCCTTTTTTCATCCGGGGCCGCTCCATGAATATATAAAAAAAGAACTCCCACAAAAGGTAAATACGGAGGCCGGTAAAGAACCGGCCTCTTGGTTTTCAAAGACCTACAGGGTCACGATACCCATGTCCTCGAACTCTTTGGGCGAGTATTCCTCGGGGTCCCACAGCCATATCCTCATGACCTGCTGGAGATTGATCATCACCTTTCGCAATACCGCGACCTTCTTCTCGCGCTCGCCGTAGGTGATGCCGCCTTCCTCGGACCTCATTGCCTTGTCCTTTGGTGACGGGATCGGGACCATCACGGACTTCCACTTGACATCCTTGGTTCCTGTCTCGAGGCAGTCGTGCAATAGTATGAAGTTGTCGTCGAACTCCACTAGTTTGCCCTTGAAGGCCTTGCCGTCGGTCTGGACGATGAGTATCTGCTGGTCCATGACCTCTTTCAATCTGTGCTGGATTAGTGACATATATTATCCTCTCCGTAGGGCCCTTGCCCTAAGATGTGGTCTTTGTAATGGCCAGGGGTTAAATCAAGTTTTTGGTAAGTAATCCCGGCCAAGAGAAGGTATTTGATACCGGATTCCCTTGGGGCGACCGTGCAGGCCTTCAAGATAGCCTACGATGGAAAGATGTTCACGGGGTCCGCCCGGCAGCCGGAGCACAGGACGGTGGAAGGGACCCTGATCGAGGCACTGAAGACCCTGGGAGCCATGGACGCCCAAGGTGAGAAGACCTTCCGCAGCGCCAGCCGGACCGACCGGGGAGTTAGCGCCTTGGGCAATGTCATCGTCTTCGATTCCAAGATGAAAGGCTCCGATGTCGTGAAGGCCATGAACGGGACCTACGCCCAGGAGGGCTTGTGGTTCCTGGGCTGGGCCACCGTGCCAGCGGACTTTAAGCCCAGGCATGCCAAGCTCAGATGGTATCGATACGTCCTTCCGGTCCAGGCCCTAGAGCGGCTCGACCTGGTCACCATGCGCAAGGCTGCGAGGCTCTTCGTCGGGTCACATGATTTTTGCTATTTCTGCAAGGATGATAAGTCCCTCGCAACACCGAGGTCCACCGTCCGGTCCCTCGAGAGTCTAGAGGTGACAACGATGGCCATGGCCTTGGGCCCTGCCGAGGACCTTGAAAAAGGTAAGTGGACCGGGCATCAGGCCATATATCCGGGCCGACTCGATCTTATAATCGTCGATATCAAAGGTCAAAGCTTCCTGTGGCAGATGGTCCGGCGGACCGTCTCGGCCTTGGTGTCCGCCGCAAAGGGAAAATCAAGCCTTGAGGACGTCAAGGAGGCGCTGGACGGGAAACATCACGATTTCGGGGTCCTGCCAGCCGAGGGCCTTACCCTGATGGATGTACAGTACGATCTCGAGTTCACCCCCGCTGAGGGCACGGACCATTTGCGCGAGGCCCTCGAGACCGAGGTATTGTGGGACCTGGCCCGGGACATGGTCTTCCATCAGCACCTGCAAAAACGTCTTCTCGAATAGGTAAAAATAAAAAGAGCCGTTGGAGGGATTTGGACCCCCGAATCTCCTGCTTACCAAGCAGGCGCTTTAGCCAGGCTAAGCCACAACGGCTTTGTGCTGAATGCTAGATAGGACCTCATGTAGGAAGAGGTATTTTAATATTAAGGCGAAGCTGGCAAGGTCTCCCAATACATCACATTCTTTGTCTTGGACCACTCGAGGGATAGTATCTTTCCCCAATTGTTTCCTTCCGAGATGTTGAACTCCAGGACATCGCCCTTTGAGACCCTCCCGTTGCCATCGTTGTCGTGGACAGTATAGTTCTGCCCCTGGACCATTTGGACGGCCCCGGGGCACCGCACCGGGCTGCCCTCAACGTTGTGGCAGTCGGTCCTCACGAAGACATCGACATCCTTCCAGCTGACCTTGGAACCGCCCGGACTGACCGACTCTACTAAAAGGTATTGGGTGTGCGGCGGGGACTCGGAGCTCGAGGTGCTTTTTATCTCAACGGTCACGCTCGTCGGTGGTGTCGTACCGATAAAGAGCACAAGGGTCGCCACGATGACCATCACGACTACCATTACGACGGTCAGGAGTATGAGGCTGTTCTTCTCTAGGACCTGTTTGAGCATCGTGGTTTGAAAGGCCCTTCGGATAGAAAAAGGTTATTGGGGGGCCTTCAGTGCTTCTTTGAATGGATCAGGCCAAGGCCCCTGTCCGTGCCCATGTCGGCATCGTCGGAGGTGGTTATAGCTATACCGTGGGTTGTTATATCGAAGGTCAGAAGCTGTATCGGGGTGGAGGTGTTGCGCATCTTCACGATGTCCATGACGCGCTCCCGGCGGCCCGTGTAGGGGTTCTCGCGCTTCATCATCACGATGGCCCCGTAGACCGCGAAGAGGGCCAGGTCGTTGTACTCCCTCGAGGTCGCGCTGTCTAGCATCAACATCGTAGTGATGCCCTTCTCATTGAGCTGGTGGACCATAAGGTCGAGCCTGTCCTTGAACTCCCTCGGAGTTAGGTCGGAGGTGTGGCTGCCTAGGCTGTCGACGATAAGCACTTGGGTGTCTTTTGGAAGGGCATTGATGAGGGAGTCGAAGTTGCCCTTGTTGATGGAGATGTTAATGGACATGGCCGTCTCGATCTCCTTGAACCTTCCTGAGGCGAGCTCAAGAAAGGTTATATGGCCTTCCTTTTGGTCCTTGTGGCATTCCCACCCGAAGGACAAAGCTTGGGCCTTTAGGTCCTCGACGCTCTCCTCGGTGGCGACGTGGATTGTCTTGAGGCCTGCCTTGCAGCAGGCATTGGCGAACTGCAGACCGAGGATGGTCTTTCCCGTGCCGGCATCTCCTGTTATCAGTATGGTCCTGCCCTTGGGAAATCCTCCGATCAAGGAGTCCAATTTCTCGATACCGGTCCCGATCCTCTCCCTTGATGCCATTGTAAAGTCTCCCCTCATACTTTGGTTTTAAACTCGAACTTACAGCACTTCTCCCCGCCTGCGATGCTTGTGAGCTGGACCCCGGTCCCTCTAAGTTCCGTCCACGTGAAGGACCTGAGGACTATCGCCCTGCAAAGGAGGCAGAAGACCGGGTTCCCTTTGGCCTCTGCCATCCACGGGCATGAGATGAGCTCGAAGGTCCCCTTGCCTTCCTTGAGCCTTGTTTCGACGGTGACCCCGAGGTTCTGGAAATAGCCCTTGAGCCAGCCAAGGTATTCTTTCAAGAGGATGTCCGGGTCGTCCTTGGTGGTTGGGTCCTCGGCCATTTTCTTCATATATTCTTTCTTTTCTTTTAGGAACTTGGGCCTCATGTGGGTTTCGAACCTGTCGGCAAAGGTGGCGACCATCGTGGCCCTCACGTTCGATGGGACGCCGGCCGCAAAGACCGGCAAGGCAGAGGCTAAGAAACCGTAGACCTCGTCGCGGGCGCGCTCGCGCAGGACCTTTTCGGCCTGTTTGCGCTCCGTAACGTTCGTGACCACGCCCAGGATATGCCGCTTGCCCGCCCAGGTCATCGGGCTGAGCTTGAGGTCCAGGACCTTGTAGTTGCCTTCAGAGACCCGGAGCCTGGTCTCGAAGCGGCTCTTCTCGCCTCCGATGGCGCTCATGAAGTACGACAGGGTCTTTTCCATATCGTCGG
>Ga0209777_10008047_pt1 | contig 11603 bp, 6 predicted proteins | sample FrelakmetHBP12HB_FD_187147 | JGI IMG/M metagenome (GOLD analysis project Ga0209777, IMG submission 187147) | Freshwater lake sediment microbial communities from the University of Notre Dame, USA, for methane emissions studies -HBP12 HB (SPAdes)... | ecosystem: Environmental > Aquatic >...
CCCAGATGAGTTTCAATCCACGCGCCCGTACAGGGCGCGACCAACGTCTTGAACCAAAAAGCGTATCCCAGATGAGTTTCAATCCACGCGCCCGTACAGGGCGCGACCTCTTTCAGTTTTAAGTCCCCGCCGCTTGCACCGTGTTTCAATCCACGCGCCCGTACAGGGCGCGACGTCGGTAGCATCGACTGCCGTGCCGACAATAAACTGTTTCAATCCACGCGCCCGTACAGGGCGCGACGTCGGTAGCATCGACTGCCGTGCCGACAATAAACTGTTTCAATCCACGCGCCCGTACAGGGCGCGACGTCGATGTCTTGGGGTGGGACGATGGAGAAATTCGTTTCAATCCACGCGCCCGTACAGGGCGCGACATTGGTCGGTCACGTTTTACAGTGATGGGTCACAGTTTCAATCCACGCGCCCGTACAGGGCGCGACCCTATCCGGTGGATACAAGCGGATTGACAAACGGGTTTCAATCCACGCGCCCGTACAGGGCGCGACTCATCTCCTGGCCGGCGATTTGCGAGGGATCGTAGTTTCAATCCACGCGCCCGTACAGGGCGCGACGCCTTATCGAGACGCTTGAGTTGCACATAGAACGGTTTCAATCCACGCGCCCGTACAGGGCGCGACTTTGTGCTTGGCGAAATTCGCCGTCGTATCTTGGTTTCAATCCACGCGCCCGTACAGGGCGCGACTTCAGACGGTGAACCGTGCCGGCAAGCCGGCTATAGTTTCAATCCACGCGCCCGTACAGGGCGCGACCGGAGCTGTACCGCGCATCGAATTACGCGGACTTCGGTTTCAATCCACGCGCCCGTACAGGGCGCGACTTGGATTCTGGAAAGATGGGAGTGTTCTCCAAATGTTTCAATCCACGCGCCCGTACAGGGCGCGACCAAGTTTTACAGATACGCCTATGTTTAAGCAAAGTTTCAATCCACGCGCCCGTACAGGGCGCGACTGTCACTTCTGAATCTACATCAAATCACACAGAATCCAAGAGAATTCGCATTGGAACGCTTATGTATCGACCTCCAATCCAATTTTCTCTCGTTCCACTAAGAATTGCCTTTTTCCGCTTTTTTTCTCACCGCTAAGCTCCCGGTGTTCTTCCGTGTACTCCGGTTAGCGTTTGCCCCGCAGGACCGGATCAGACGATGAGTGTATCTTCGACATCCATTACCGTCCCGTTCCCGTGGTGCTCCACTCGTCTCTTCCAGTTCGCACCGAGGAAATAAAAACGCAGACTATCTTCTTCCGTGTTGTACATTGCGAGCAACTGTTCCTTGAGGACCTCCCACTGCGCCGGATCCACAACGCATTCAAACACCGAATTCTGTACGCGGATACCAGAGTCCAAACAGATCTCTGATATTTTTCTTAGACGACGAACTCCATCGGCTGTCTTTGTTGATACATCGTAACTCACAAGAACCATCATGGCAATTTCACTTAATGTAGAATGGTGGATACTCGGAGATGTCGCCTCGAATGTACCGGGCAAGTAACTGCGCTTGAATGTGCGGCAATAACCCGATCGTCATCTTCTCGCCGAGAAATGGGTGTACGATCTCTTCCTGTTTGCGTTTCTGGTACGCCGTGATCACCGTTTTCCGGGCATCATCGGACATCCGCACTTCTCCCGATTCACGAATCTCGAAATCCTTCTTCGTCACTTGCTTGAGATTGATGAGGTTCAGCATGATCCTGTCGCCGAGATACGCCCGGAATTCTTCCATGAGATCCAGCGCCAGGCTCGGCCTTCCCGGCCTCATCTGATGCAAGAAACCGACCTGTGGATCAAGTCCCGTGGTCTCGAGCGCCGACCTGACATCATTCGCCAGGATGGCATAGAGAAACGAAAGCAGCGCATTGGCGGGGTTAAGCGGTGGACGCTTGCTGCGTTGAGAAAAAGTGAAATCCTCCCGCTGTGCCATGATAAGGGACGACAAAACCCCGAAATAGATTGTTGCGCACTCCCCTTCGTGACCGCGCAGCTCGTCGAGACTCTGCGATTGCTGGATTGTCGCCAGTCGGTCTCCCATGTTGGTTGACGCGAGAACAAGGCAATCAGGACAGTCTTCCGGATGATTCCGTTGATGGCGCAAGAGTAAACTCCGATAGTTTGCCACCTTCGCCGCAACGATTGGGCGTGCAACTGCAAGCGATTTGTGCTCGTCGTCTGCAATCGAGTACTGCGCTCTGCGGAGGAGCACGTTTCCATGCTGCGGGCCGGACACGCGAGCAAGAAACCGCCCGGTTTCTGAAAGGTAACTGACTCCGACGTTATTCTCGGCGCAGAATGCCATCAATGCCGGAGTGAGCGACTTGAATCCAAAGCAGACGATGTTTTCAATTGAATGGACCGGCGCCTGGAAGACTTTCTCGTGGTTCACCTCGACAACGAATGTCTCCCGTTCTTTGCAAACATAAGCATCGTCCGATGTAATGTAGAGAGTGTTGAGATGTTTTTTCACTGAGTATACAGTTCCTTCATGTATTGTGTAAGCCTGGGTCCGTTCATCGACTTCGGCTGACAGACATCTTCCAGAGAGCAGCGACGACATTTTTCCATGAAGCGCGCGGGAGGCACCCCTGCGTGCTGAAGCACTTCGTCGAGCGTAGGCACGTGTTTGCGAGAGACGAGGTCGTGTACGTTGGCAACGATTTCTTCGGTTTGCTTCCTGAGCTGGTCATCGATGTCAATCTGCACTCGACGACGAATCCGGCCATAAAAGAATGCGCCTCGGTGAACCGAAGTGTTGAGCATTTCTTCCAAACAAAGAGCTTGTGCACAGAGCTGCACCTTGTCGCTGACATCGTCTTTGGGTTGCCCGACCTTGAACTCGACGGGGAGCACTTCGGGTGCGTCGGAGCCCTCCTTGGATTTGAGGAATTCGACAACATCAGCCCGTCCGACGATGCCGAGACGAAAGGAATGAATGCGAAGCCCTCGGACGGTTTTCAACGCGCCTCGCGTTTCATACGTGTCGGTGTGGACCTTTTCGTGGAGGATGTCGCCGCGAACGGTGTAAAGGTTCTCTTGCCATACACCCTCGACGTGAATCAAGGCACACTGGCGCGGGCAAAATACGTAGTGCTGCAGCGCGCTGATCTGGATGAAATCGTCTTCGGTAAACATATGTTTAAATGATTGCCCCTCCTTCTGAATCGATTTGAATAAGTCTCAACATTCCCTTCATATATCCTAAAAATGTTTTGTCATAATGATCTTCAGATAAAGCATATATTCCGGGAAAATTATCCATTGGGTAAGCACAAGTCTTCCCAATCTTATTCATCCAAATTTGTACGCTGTTCCGATTTATTTCTGTGGGAAATACTTTTTCTCTCTTCTCAAGCTTCTCTATTATTTGTTGATTTACTAAAACAAGAATAGTGTTACTAGAGATTACTTGATATAATCTTGCAACTTCTGGATAATCCATTTCTCTTTCCATCTTTTGCAGTCTTTTATGTCTTTCGCTGGTATCCGACATCAATTCTCTCCGCAATGCTTCTGTGACGAGGTCGGCAGGTGGGTCTGATGCCACCTTGTTTTCGTTAAATAATTTCTCCAATACTTGACTCGATAGAGTAAAAGCAGGATGACGATTGAAAAGAGGAGCTTCTATCCTAAAGTCTATTAGTGTCGGTTCAAAGTCTTCATTATTTCTACGAACCCGACCTCCTATCTGAATAAGATTTGCCGTTCCCGCGCGCTCACGAAATGCCGAACGAAAAGAAAAATCTACTCCCGCCTCAACACAACTTGTTGCAACAAGCGTGAAATCCCTTCTTGAATTGTCGATTAGTAAAGCAAGCCGTTCTTCGATTTCTTTTACGATAACCTCTCTATCAATTGGAGATAGAGCAGTAGACAAATGCAGTACCTTTGAAATATGCACATCTATGGTATATTTTTCTTTTCCATTAATCTTCTTTGCTAATCTATCCGCAAGTACAGCGGCCGATTGAACAGTGTTCATAATAACCAATCGAGGACCCGGCTTGCTAAGAACGAGATCAATTAATTCTATATCGTTTAATACAGATGGATGCCGGACAGGTATAATTCGCTTTCTTTCCTGGCGTAATGCTTCTTCTCGTAGTTGCTTCGACACCAAATCCGGAATTATTTCTGGCTGTTCAATCATATCTTTCAATTCCCAAAATCTCGAAAGCGAGCCGGACGCAAAGACAAAATGGCAATTCCATTTCTCTGACAACTCTTTCAACCACTTCCACGTTTGAGGCCACAAATGAAACGGTATCGCCGCGTGTGTCTCATCTACAAAAACACCGCTTCCGGGGAGTTCGTGAAGCTTTCTGAGTTTTGACGGATGATTACTTGCTATGGTCTCAAAGAACTGAACTGCCGTTGTTACAATGATTGGTGCTTTCCATAATGTTGCCAATTGACGAGCATTGAGATCGTCAAAATCTGATTGATGATGATGTTCTGCAACCACTTCATCAGCATCTTCCCCCGGTAACACAAGAGAATTTCTGTAAACATCAACTGATTGTTTGATAATATTCGTGTAGGGTAAAACTACAATGATATGACGTAGTTTGTTCTCAATTGCTGTTTTTAATAAATGAGCCATAACCGCCGTAGTCTTACCCGTACCAACGGGACTATCGCATGCATAAAAAGAAGGAGTTGTATCTGCGTCACGACACGATTGATATATTTGTTGACGAAGTTGATTCCTTTTGTTTTGTTCATTCTTCTTCCCTAACTCGGCAACATATCGATCAAGAGCTTTCAGTCGTTCTTCCCACTTTGACAGTGGATGAGAAACCGGAAACTCTTTGCCATAATTCTTTGCCGTGTCTCCATAGTCTGCGTCGACTAAACACGAAAGAGCCATTCGGCGCGTCAATCCATTCCAACCCGAGGAACCCTCTATTGTTCTCTCTAACAAATTTAGGCCAGACTCAACATGCCTCGAAAGATAGTCTGCAAGGTTTTGTTTTGTTCGGGAGACTGTGTCGGGGTCCCGAAGGAACAATTCTTCTTTTGCTTGTTCCCCGGGAATCGACGGAAGACCGTGATGATGCGAATAGATAAGAAGAGATGATTCGACCAAGTCTTTTTCATAAAGTAATGCTGTACCCGCATCCACATGATTAACGGGAAGATGTTTACCCACACCTTGAATGAGAGTGTCTTGATTCCCTTTATCCAATTTCCCGAAATCATGAAACATTGCCGACCCCCGGACCGCCTCCCGGAAATAGTTCACATCTCCTTTGTAGTAGCGAGAGATTCCATTGACATTCTCTTCAACGCCATGAAGCACATTGGAAACATGCTCAAGATAGGTTTGAGGTGGTACGGGCGGCTTTATTCCTGCACTATGTGCAAGCCATTCAGTCATCATATTTCCTTCATTAAGTCTCTAATAGACAGCACCTTTTTCTTGAGTTCTTCAGGAACAGCTTTTTCTGTCGGTATGGTATAATCAGCTCGCGATGTCGAAGGTTTTTCAGGCTCATTGTTTTTCTTGGGTGTCAACGCCGCAATAAGATCAAAATCGGAACAAGAGCCCAAAGGAGAATTATGTTCAATATACCAAGCATGAATTATATCCACATTGCTTCTAATGTATGATGCTGTATGTTTGTAGGCATGTGGAACGACCTTTAAGAGAAGATCAATATCCTTTTTAGTGCATCCGGTTTTAATGGCAGCCGTGGGGTTTACAAAAAAAGGTATGCAATAAATGCCATGTTGAACGATTCGGAAAGCCAATGGAGCCATTCCTCGGCTTTTGTCTTCTTGAACAGCAGGATTGGTTGTAGTCATCCGTTCAATTGAAATGGGAGCTACGGAAATACCAAGACCAAACTGTACTACACCTGTCTTGACAGGAATTTTTCTGCCTTTTTCCAACTCCGTGTTGCCAAAGATACGTCCATCCCAGAATGCTTCGGTAAACTGGTTTTCGTTAAGATTTCTAACGCTTTTCAGTTCTGTTTCACGGCTTTCGGAAATCATGAATTTATCTGGATCAAGTTTCATTTCAGCTGATATAGTCTTCCAGACCGGACCATTTTTATTCTCAATGAGATCACGTAGTTTCCTTTTGAATGAGACAGGTGAAATCTCACCGCGTCTATCATTGTCTCTAATACGAGGATCACTTTCTTTGTCTGGATCACCGTTTGGATTAGAACCGATAACATCGATCACCAAAAGTCCTGTGGCTCGGTTGATAAGTTCTCCCTGCTTTTGTTTTGACATAGCAAACTCCTTTTATATGTGTTTATGTAAATTGTTTAACTTAATCAGTTGAATGCAACCTGTTCTGTGGCTTCTGATCTTGCCAGATATCCTAGAAGCATTTGTGCTCTCTCAATACTCGTAGTAGAAGTCGGCAATGTTTTTTCCGAAAGCAAATCGGCAGTCTTACCAATTTGCCCAACCGCCCATTTTGCTAACTTTATTTGCTCTCCTTGTTCTTTTCTTGTCCACGCCTGATAAATACTTATTCTCCGCGATAGTATATCAAGTGCTGAGACTGGATTGTCCAATGCGATTTGAAGATGGGCATTTCCTAAAAGTTGCGGCGGTATGTTTCCACCACGAACATTCTTACAGTATTCCAAATGTAACGTATCAATCAGCGACAGAAATCTGCCGACATAGAAAAATGTATCCTTCATATAATTCTCCTTTTTAATTCCGAGTTTGTATAAGTAAATAGCAAATGCTGAAATTGTTTTCAATACTGTAAATCGTTTCTGAGTATCATATTTCTTTTGAACATCGATTTTATTCAATTCTTTCTTGTGATCTGCCTGTCCTATTCCAATAAGTAAAGCTTGTGTACGTTGAAGTGTCGAACTTAATAAATATTCCGCCAGACTCCTTTCAGCAGTTTCGTGGGTGAAAAAGATATCATACACGTCTCCAAGTGCAACGCCAGATACCGAAGTAGAATCTTCTCCACCTCGTATCCATTGCTTCTGTGTAAGGCGAACGAGATCAGCGGGAAAGGGGCAACGCGGTGAGAGAGAGGTTACTTTCGAGTCTTTGTCTGCAAGAAATTGCGAAATTGACACGGCAATATTCTCTTGTCTGGCGATTGTCTTTTCAATTTCTTTGCGGAAGAAAGGCAAAGAAATATTCGGAACATTTGTTGACGCTTCTCGCCATGTTTTGTCAGCTTGTAGGAGATTTGAGACTGTATAAACGCGCTGTAAAGATACTTGTGTTCGTCCCGGATCGGCTTTACGAAGAGCAAAGAGTCTGATAAGATTGCTTGCCTTTACAATTGGCTCACCTTTTAACGCATCAATTGCTACGCTGGAAATTGCTTCATATGTACTTTCGCTAAAATCATTTTTACTCACGCCGCCTAATAAGTAGGCATTGTTCAAGTTGAAATTTGGTTTGTTCTCAAGATACACGATGAGTAGGTCGCTCTCGCCGTCTTTCGATCCAGGTACGCGATACCATGTTTTTCCTTGTCGGTCAGCGTCCGTAATCCAATTTAAAGAATCTTGAATTGCGTTAGCTTCCGTACGTCCAATCGGAATAATTTCGGTGCTCGTTTGTTTGTAACGGTTTTGGCAAGGCGTCTGGTCGTTTACTGCAAAAAGGTACGTGTTACCAATTGGCAATTTCGGACAGGGGAAATTGCCATTTTCCAAAATTACTTTTTCACCTGATAGGGCACTTACACCAAGAATATTATCGTTCTTATTTGTGATCGAGGAGTTTTGCATTTTGAAAAGACATTCGCTAACAAAACTTTCCAACCGCGTACTTGCAACGCGATTTGAATATTCTGCTTTATTATCCCAATCGCTTACATCGAGTATCAATGGTACTTCAGCGGAATATTCCCTTTTCCCCTGAATCCATTTATTACCGATCATAATATTTTCGAATAGAGTGTAAGGAATTTCTTTTTGAAACTGTCTTATCTTCTTAAACAATTCTTCCTCAAAGTGTTTGACGTCTTCGGCAAGAAGAAATCGATCCATCAATTGTGGTAAAGCCTTGTAATCTTCATTGGTTGTTTCAAAAAATGGCCGGAGCACAGTTACTTTTCCCTGCAATCTTTTCCACCATTGTGTCTCTACTGAAGTAACATTTAATCCATGATCTTTATGACTAAGCAACTTCCTTTTTCCTATTTCATCGTTTTTAAGATCGTTGAGCTTTTTACGTAGTGTATCGTTTTGTCCTACCATCCACAGTGGCCGCTGTAATTTCAAAACGGGAAAACTATTCTGCATTCCCTCGCGTGTTGTCCATAAGTTGGCAACGTCTTCGGCTTTTCGGTATTCTATTCTGGCAACTTTACCTTTTTTATCTAATCCGACAATCAATCCATCCTTTTTACCTGGTTCTTTTACGAAAGGATGTCGGTTCATAAGCCGAACCCCACATCTTTCCAGACTTTTGTAAAGAGCATATCCTTCATTCAACATATTCAAGAATTCCTTTCTTTATCCAAACGTCTTGCTTGTATGACGGAGAATAAACTCCCGGTCCGCTGAAAACAGAAAAAAGCATTGACGGAATAATCTGTTCAACGGATTCATCCACTTTGGTTGTTTCACGAAATGGTCCGACATACGATGGGGTGAATTCGTTCCATCCCAAACAAGGTACGTGATACCACCTTCCATTACGAAGACGCTTTTCAAATTTGTCTTGAAGGTAATGCAAGTGATTTGTTGTGCGATCTATTGGCGGTCTTTCTAATTCTTCCACTACGCCGTAAACGCGATAGCAAACATCTACAAGGATGGTGGCAAACAGTTGATATGAACTGCCCTTATTCAATTGATTACTTTTTCTAAGCGGTCCGCCGTAATTGGTTGTATAACGGTGGTAACGAATAGGGGCGCATATCTCAACTTTCGTCGGTCTAATGCATGCGCTTTTCAATCGTGCAATGGACTCGAACATACCTTTTGCCGCCGAATACGTCGGTGCGGGATACGAAACCGGTGTTGCCCCAGTATCCGGTCTTGTAAACATAGCCGCCGTTCCCGCAATTTCAAATTGAACTTCGTACATTGTGTTTTGTGTATTCATACAAATCTCCTTTAGTTTATTTGAATTGAATTTTCATTTGTTCATCATATCAATGGAAATCCATCCTGAAACTTGCAGACGTCGTGCAAAAGCCCAATAAGTCTGCCGGCTTCCTTCAAACCGATCTTGTCTGAAAATTGTCCGGTGAAAACAGATGTCCTCGCAAGATGTGAGCAAAGATATTGTGACTCTCCATCTTGTTTGCGACGGTGTGCTATGAATTGATTTTGCATGTCTCAATTGCGCTGAGTGTGCGGCAAATCTGCACCACGGAACAACCGCTCAAGCTCTCTCGACGGTGCAAATAACCGAGCCAGCTTGGCGGTGCTTTCCAGGTGGTCCTTCAGAACGTGCTTCTTCCCTTCAGGGTTTTCAGAATGTGCAAAGAAATGAGAGGTTGGCTGAGAGACATCCATGCTTTTCACGATGTTTGGATAGAGTGCTTTTCCCCGGCCTCGATACTTAACACAATGTAACAAGCGAAAAATGGAAATGCAAATGATTGCTTTTCACCCAAATTTTCCAGAAATTCAAATGGATGAGGTAAGCGGTCGACCGCCTCGAAACGTACTTATTACAGATATACTGAAAACTGCCCTACTGGCACATGTCCACTCCGCTGATGAAACAATACGCCCAGGTGAAGGCGAAGTATCCCGACACCATCCTTCTCTTCCGCATGGGCGATTTCTTTGAGACCTTTGAAGAGGATGCGAAAATCACCTCAAAAGTTCTCGGAATTACCCTCACGAAGCGAGGCAGCGGAACGGCGGGCGAAGTGCCGCTTGCCGGTTTTCCCCACCATGCACTCGATACCTATCTTCCGAAGTTACTGAAAGCGGGCTACCGGGTTGCGGTGTGCGAGCAGCTCGAAGACCCAAAATTCGCCAAAGGAATCGTCAAGCGCGACGTCATCGAGGTCGTCTCCCCGGGAGTCGCTTTCTCGGACAAAGTTCTCGAGCAAAAGCAAAATAATTACTTGTGCGCGATTGCCCTCCCGTCGCCGATCGCCACTGGTGAGGACACGGTCGGATTTGCATTCATCGATGTGACCACTGCTGAATTCAGCGTGAGCGAATTTCCATTGAAGCAGCTTCCGGAACAGATCGCATCGCTCTCACCATCGGAAATCCTTGTCCAAAAACGGGATCTGGAAACCATCCGCCAGATTCTTAAGGACCGCGCCCGAGCGATCTACTCAAAGCTCGACGACTGGATCTTCAATTTCGACTATGCCTACGAATTGCTCATCAATCACTTCAAGACACAGACCCTCAAGGGATTTGGGATTGAGGATTTAGGATTGGGGATTGTGGCTGCAGGGGCGGTGATGAATTACCTCCAGGAGACACAAAAGGCCAACCTTCTTCACCTCCGCAAGATCACACCGTATAATACAACCGATCACATCGTCCTCGACCAATCAACTAAGCGTAATCTCGAAATAACCAGATCTCTCGAGGGTCACGAGGATGGAACGCTCTTTTGGGTTCTCGACCGTACGCAAACACCCATGGGCGGACGCCTCCTGAAGAAGTGGATCAACCAGCCCTTGCGACGGCTTGAACCGGTCAAAGCGCGGCTGGAAGCTGTCGGGGAATTAGCTGCAAAGAAGGACCTGCGGAAGAATATCGTGGAGATACTCTCGAACATCGGCGATCTGGAACGACTTATCACCAAGATCTGCACGGGTCGCGCCAACCCGCGCGAGATGGTCGCCATGAAGAACATGCTGACACAAATCTCACATCTGAAACTTGCACTGAGTGCCGACGAAGCATCTCACATGCAACAGGTGACATCGTTAGCTCTTTCCGGGCTTCGCGATGGGCTCCAGGTTCTTGACGATGTGGTCCAGCAAATTTCAACCGCGATCGTCGATGATCCGCCGCTCTCGCTTGCGGACGGCGGCATCATCCGGAAAGGCTACAACGCAGAACTCGACGACATTCGCGACATCGCATTGAACGGAAAGACATGGATCGCGAACCTGCAAACGAAAGAGCGTCAGCGCGCAGGAATATCTTCGCTCAAAATCGGGTTCAACAATGTGTTCGGCTATTACATCGAGGTGACCCACACACATAAGCACAAGATTCCCGCCGATTACATTCGCAAGCAGACCATGGTGAACGCGGAGCGGTACATCACTCCCGAGCTGAAGGAGCATGAGGAAAAGATTCTGCACGCCGAAGAGAAGATTCAGGCGCTGGAATCGCAGTTGTTCAATGAACTGCGTTTGAGCGTTGCCGGACACGCTGAAGCAATTCAGGAAAACGCGCTTCGTATTGCCATGCTCGATTGTTTCTCCTCATTGGCCGAGGTAGCCGTTGAGTGCAATTTTGTATGTCCGGAGATGGACGAAGGAATTCGCATTGAGATCGTCGACGGCCGGCATCCCGTCATCGAGCGACTTCTGCCTCCCGGCGAGCAGTACACGCCCAACAATACCCTTCTTGACAACGAGGAACATCAGGTTCTGATCATTACCGGCCCAAACATGAGCGGCAAGTCGAGCTACCTGCGGCAGG
>Ga0209777_10008048_pt1 | contig 11602 bp, 6 predicted proteins | sample FrelakmetHBP12HB_FD_187147 | JGI IMG/M metagenome (GOLD analysis project Ga0209777, IMG submission 187147) | Freshwater lake sediment microbial communities from the University of Notre Dame, USA, for methane emissions studies -HBP12 HB (SPAdes)... | ecosystem: Environmental > Aquatic >...
ACTTTGACCTGGTATTTATCCTCACCTTGTCCATTCAACGGAGTGGGTCTAAGATGTTGGAACTGTTTCCTAACCTTCACGCCATATGGAACATGTTTTTACCGACGACAATTTCAAGAAAGAGGTGTTGGAGTCCCCGGTGCCGGTGCTTGTGGATTTTTGGGCCGAGTGGTGCCAGCCGTGCCGCGCGATGGGACCGATTATCGACGCGCTCGCGGAAGAGACCGATTCAAAAAAAATGAAGATCGGCAAAATGAACGTGGACCAGAATCAGACGCCAGGGTCGTATGGCATCATGTCCATCCCGACGTTCCTCGTGTTCAAAAACGGTTTGGTCGCGGAACAGCTGGTCGGGGCCATGTCCCGGGAGACGATGCGCGATAAGATCGGCCGCCATGTGTCGTAATTTATTATGGAACAGCGCCAACTGATCATCGTCGGCTCCGGGCCGGCCGGATGGACGGCGGCGATTTATGCCGCGCGCGCCGGACTGCAACCGCTCGTCTTTGAGGGCGCGGATGCCGGCGGACAGCTTATGACGACGACGGAGGTGGAAAATTTTCCCGGATTTCCGACCGGTGTGCAAGGGCCGGAGCTGATGCGCATCCTGAAAGAACAGGCCAAGCGTTTTGACGTGGAGATCGTGAGCGCGGCGGTCGATTCGTTGAAACCGGTTGACGGGGGATTTGAGATCATTTCGCAGACGCAAACCTACCATACCGCGGCGGTCATTCTCGCGACGGGTGCCACGGCGCGGCGCATCGGGCTGGCATCGGAAAAGGCGCTGTACGGACGCGGGGTTTCGGCGTGTGCGACCTGCGACGGATTCTTTTTTAAAAACAAAAACGTGATCGTGGTGGGCGGCGGCGACAGCGCGTTGGAGGAGGCGAATTTTTTGACGCGCTTTGCGTCGAAGGTGACGGTCGTCCACCGGCGCGACGCGTTCCGTGCATCGAAGATCATGCAGGAGCGGGCGTTCGCCAATCCCAAGATCGACATCGTCTGGAACGCCGTGGTGATTGAGATCTTGGGCGTGGAGGCCGGCCATGTGACGGGCGTGCGTTTGCGCGACACGGTTACGCAAGCGGAAACCGAACGGCCGATCGACGGCGTATTTGCGGCGATCGGGCACGAGCCAAACGTATCGCTCCTCCGCGGATGGGTGGATCTGGATGAAAAAAATTACGTGAAGACGAAGCCCGGAACGACGCAGACGAGCGTGCCGGGACTCTTTGCCTGCGGCGATCTGCAGGACGCGCGGTACCGCCAGGCGGTCACGGCGGCCGGCAGCGGCTGCATGGCGGCGATCGATGCGGGGCGGTATCTTGACGAAATAAAAAAATAATTTTCTTTCTTTCCTATGAATGCATTTGCCAACGCCATGCAGCAGCTCGAGGCGGCCGGAAAGACCGCCGCCATCGACCCGGTCGTTTTGGAATGTTTGCACCATCCGCAGCGCATCGTGGATGTGGAGTTTCCGATCCGCATGGATGACGGAGCGCTCCGTTATTTCCACGGCTACCGCGTGCAGTGGAACGACGCCCGCGGCCCATTCAAAGGCGGCATCCGTTTTCATCCGCAGGTGGAAATCGACGAGGTGAAGGCGCTGTCGTTTTGGATGGCGATCAAATGCGCGGTCGTCGGGATTCCGATGGGCGGAGGAAAGGGCGGGGTGGCTGTTGATCCCAAATTATTATCGAAAGGCGAACTGGAGCGGCTCATGCGCGCGTTCACGCGTTCGATCGCGGACGTGATCGGGCAGGACAAGGATGTGCCGGCACCGGACGTGAATACGACTCCGTGGCTCATGGATATCCTTGCGGATGAATATGCGAAATACGTCGGCCATCCGGAGCCGGCGGTCGTGACCGGCAAGACCATCGAACACGGCGGATCCGAAGGACGCGGCACAGCCACGGCGCAGGGCGGGTATTACGTGTTTGAGGCATACCGGTCGCGATTGGGCATGGACGGACCGGTGCGCGTCGCGGTTCAGGGATTCGGCAACGCCGGCATGACGTTCGCGAAGATCGTGTCGCAACAAGGACACACCGTGGTTGCGGTGTCGGATTCGCAAGGAGGCGTCTTCCGCGCGGAAGGATTGGATGTCGCGGCCGTCGTTAAACACAAGGAGGCGACCGGAAGCGTCAAAGATTTTCCGGGCGCGCAAAACGTCACGCAGGAAGAACTGTTGGTTTGCGATTGCGATTTGCTGGTGCCGTCAGCGCTTGAGAACCAGATTACGGGCGAGAACGCCACGCGCGTGCGCGCAAAAGCCATTCTCGAGCTCGCCAACGGGCCGACCACGCCGGATGCGGACGCCGTGCTGAAGGGAAAAGGGATTACGGTCATCCCGGACGTGCTTGCCAACGCCGGCGGCGTCGCCACGTCGTATCTCGAATGGGAACAAAACAAAAAAGGGGAACATTGGACCGAGGCGGACGTGTTCGCCAAACTCCGGACGGTCATGCGTGATGCGGCGCAGGCGGTCCAGGCGGCCGCGGAAAAATACCAGACAACCAACCGCCAGGGCGCATTCATCGCCGCGATCGACCGGATCGGAACGGCACTGAAGGAGAAGGGGAGAATATAATATAAAACCAAAACCCCCCGATGGACATCGGGGGGCAACAAGCGCTTAAGCAATCCGCACCCAAGAAACCTTTCTAGAGGGGAGAGCGAGTCCGAAGACCAGCCGCACCCTTTGGAAAGGTCCCATGCTTGTCGTGGATGCGGATTGCTGAAGTTCTCGTTGGGAAAGACGCGAAACCATCCTTTATTGGAAAGATCAGCGTATCAGAGACTTTGTTTTTTGTCAAGAGTTCGCCTTCGTTTGGTTGTCGCCCGCCCATGTTTATACCGACTGGACGTTTTTTTGTGACAACGAACCACTCGAGCGTAAAAATGACCGCCGTCCATGCCTGGATTTTTTGGCTTATTTTACGCTAGAAAATAGCCTAAATTTCCGATGGCTGATCTCAGTCTCTCAAACCGATGAACGGATGTCAAATATTGTCAACCTGCGGTTGTCGCTCGCGGGTCCTGTCGCCTCGTCTAGGGCTTCGCCCGTTGAATCTGCGCTCGCTCGATTCAACCCCCTGCAAATGCTCTTCCGCTATCACGACGGCGCATTCTTACCGGGGGCCCCGTCTCAGCGCCACCCGCTCGCTTCATTTAGTTGGGATTATTGATTCCAGACGTGTCGATTAACGGAGCAAACACGTCAACCGGCGGCGGAGTCGCGACGCCGACCAGACAGACGGCGCCCCAGGGTTTGTAGTAGCTCGTGTAGTTGGTCTTTTTCACTTCGCCGTTCGGATACGTCACGGTGTAATCGAAGCTGGCCGTCGCGCCCGCGTGCGCGCTTTCCGTGCACTTCGTCGTCCCGACCGGAATGTCCGTGGTTTCCATTATTTTCTTTTCAGGCGGCGCCACGATGTTGTAGATGCGCGGCTTGGTGATGTCGACGACGCGTCCGTCTTTGGTTCCCCAGAACGTGAAGGCGACATCCGAATCTTTATTGCGCGACGTCACCAGGATCCAGTGGCCGGTGTCGTTTTTAAATTTGAGGTCCGGCGCCGGATCGTAAATCGTGGCGTCCATGCCGGCCGGTTCGTAATACCGCACGCGATAGCTGTGGTTGCGGCGTTCGGTGATCGGCAGTCCGGAATAGAGCGCGGCGCGGAACACGGTCGTGCCGATCTGGCACAGGCCGCCGCCGAATTCCGGCGTGGTCTTGTTTCCTTTGATCACGAGTTCGGGCAGCCAGCCGTTTTTTCCATCGATCGTGCCGAGCCGTTTCAGCAGGGAGAATTCTTCATCCGGCGCGATCAGCGCGCCGCCCACGATGTCGGCGCCGTGCGCGATGTTTTTCCGCCGGTTGGACGGGGAGCCGGAGTAGTTGGAGCGGCCGACGCCCAGGATTTCACGGATGCCCATTTCTTCCGCATCCGTTCCGGCGATTTTTGGCACGATTTTTTCCAGAGGGACCGCGATCGTCGACGAGCCGTTGGCCCAGCCGTCCTCGATCCGCCGGATCGTTTCCGCCGGATTCAGACGCGTGCCTTCTTGCGGCGCGACGAATTCTTTTACTTTTCCGTCCGCCAGCACCAGGTTGCCGTCGATGGGTTCGTCCAGCAATCCTTTGGTCAGTTGTTGAAGGGCGGCATCCACGCGGTCACTATTTAATTCCAGCATCCAGCCCTCGTTCGTTCCCGTCACCGAGATCCAGTCCGCCAACATCGCGGACGTGACGGTCCAGCTGTTTCCTTCGGCTTCAAGCTTGAACGGCGCATGGCTCAGCCAATCCGGCACCTGCGTGGCGAGCGGTTCGATATCTTTGGCGCGGATCATGGGCTGAACATCGGTGACCTGGACGGTGATCGGCTCGAACGCGAACGTTTCGGCCTTCGTCTTGAGCGCGGCCATCGCCGGATCAAAATCAATCACTTTTCCGTCGCGTTCGGGCTCGATCGTCACGGTCGGCGCATCGCCGGCGCGTCCGACGTTGATGGTCAGTTTGGCATCCAGCGGAGCGACCAGTTTTTGTTGGACGCGCTGTTTCAACTCCCGGCTGATATCGTCGGTGTTGATCGCGACCGGGATGGTCAGGCGTTCGGGATGCAGGTTTAACGTCAAACGGCGGATCGTGTTGCCGAGCAGGGACGATCCGCGGCCGACGGCCATGGCCTGACGGACGACGCCGTCCACATCGTACCGTACGAAATTCTTTTTATCCGCCAATGCGATCGTTTCGTCGCCGACGTTGAACACCAGCCCGTCGTTCAGCGCCTGATCCATGCGTGTGCGGATTTTTTCCTGCGCCGCGGCCGGCGTCATGCCGGAAAGGTTGATATCAAACGCGACCACGCCGGGGACGATGCGGTCGGCATAGGCAAGATCGTAGGCTTTTGCCGCGCCGTACACGGCCACGATCCCGAGCGTGCCCGCACCGACGACGGCGACCGCGATTTTGAGGGCTGTTTTGAGCCAGGGATGGGCAAGAAAGATGTCGATCATGCTGTTTATTCGTCCATCACCGGAATGGTGCGGACCGTGACGCGGTGTTCGCCTTCGCGGATCGGCAGGCGTATTTCGAGCACGCCGTTTTTAATGACGGCTTCGGCGCGTTCCGGATAGACGTCCGCCGGTAAAATGATCGAGCGGCCGAATTCGCCCCAATAACATTCCTGATAAAACCAATCGTCCTCATTGACCTCCTCACGCATCTCGCGGGAGCCGCGGATGGTCAGCAGATCGTCGTGGATGGCAATATCCAAATTTTCCGGATCCACGCCGGCAACCGGGGAGCGCACGATGAGCATTTGACGGTCGCGGAAGATGTCCACGGAGAGCTGGCCCTCGTCGCGCGGGGGGATCCAGGACTCGTTCGCTTCTTCCCAAACCGGATTGAGAACGCGTTCTGCCATAGTTCGACAGGCTCACTATTGCCCTGAGTTATATCGAAGGGCATACGCGCAGTATGATACGGCATCTTTATCCGCATGTACACCTCCCGCTTTCGCCGTACACCTGATATACTGTTGTCGTTGCGTATGCCTTTTCGCAATGGAGGGTTTGATGTGAAATCGTGGTGGGGTGCGCTTACGGTTGAGCAGCGCCTTTCCTTGGTTTTGGTTGGCGTGTGCGGCATCGGCGCCGTATCCCTTTCGTTCTTATTTTTATCGGGTCATGTCAACCAGCCGTTTCTCGTTCCGATTTCATCGTTGGAACCGGCGCGGTCGTTTTATCAGCAGCAGCAGGCCGATAACAACGCCCTGGACGATCTCAAGAAAAAAGACTCGGATCAGGACGGGCTGAACGATTACGCGGAATTGTACGTGTACCACACGTCGCCGTATCTGGCGGATTCGGATTCCGACGGGATTCCGGACGCGGTGGAGATCGCGATGGGAACGGATCCGAATTGTCCGAAGGGATCCGTCTGCCACGAACAGCTGGAAGAGAATCCGGCCACCTCCACGTCAAAGGCGACGGTCACGGGGATCGCGCGGCCGAGCGCCGGCGCGTCTCCGGCGGATTTGTCGGCAACGTCCACCCTCGATGCCGCCACGATGGACCGCGTCCAGAATTTCCTGAACAACCCGGCGCCTCCGGAATCCATGAACGCGGCGCAGACGCGGCAATACCTGCGCGACTCGGGCGTCATTACGCCGGACCAGGCCGGCAAGCTCGACCAGCTGACGGATGCCGAGGTGCTCCGGCTGTATCAGGCGACGTACAAAGAAGCGATTTCCGCGCAGGGTTCGGACCAGACCGGCGGCACATCCCTGCCGAACGTCCTCAACGGGCTCTGATAATAAATTATGTTCCATCGCCCCTCCTCTCCGCTAACACGCCTCGCGCGCACGGGACTCGTGTGCCTGACGAGTTTCACGCTCGTGTTCGGCGGATGGATGGAAATCGCGCAAGCGCAGATCCCGCCGGCCAATGCGCCGGGCACAGGCGCCGGCGGCGGCATACCCACGGCAATAACCGCAAACGTTCCGGAACTTTTGAACACGACGTATCAGACGGTCACCGGGTTTCTGAGTTCGGCGGCCATGATGGCGCTCTTCAATGCGGCGCAGCTGTTTTTCGGAAATTTGGCGTATGACGCGGCCGTCTATATCGTCTCCGGCGGCAAGGGACAGGGATCGATGTTTTATAAACAAAGTTTCGGCAAATACATGGAGGACGCGGCGAAGGACGCGGCCGGCGAATTTATCGGGACGCTTTCCGATTCCTCGTTTCTGAAAGGCCTCGGCATCAATTTGTGCGCGCCGTCGAATCCGCTGACCTTGCTCAAGATGCAGCTGTCCATCAACGCGGGCATCAACCTGAACGACCTCCCGGGCGCCACGGGAAGGTTTGCCCGCCAGAAACCGAGGTGCGATTTCCAGACGATCGTGAACAATTACGACAACCTGTACCAGACGATGTCGAATTACGACGTTTTGAGCAACATCAGCGCCAATTTCAACCTGAGTTCCAACGATCTGGGGTTCGCCGCCAAAGTGAACGACAGTTTGAATTATAATATTTCAAAAAAGATTTCGGATCTCGCCAGCCAGCGCATCGAAGGCGCGGGCGTCAAGGCCGTGACGAACATGATCACCGGCAACGTCAAGACGCCGAGCGCCGTGGTCCAGGCGCAGATCAACGAAGCGATGGTGCGCCAGCCGAACGCTGCGCAAAATACCATGACCGGCGCCATCTTCGGACAGGCGCTGAAGATGGGGGCGATCCAGCTGGTGATCTATACGGCATCCGTGTTTCTCAACACGTTAGTCTCGCAAGGACTGAAGATGCTGATGGAAAGCGGTTTGGATTCCATCGACTTGAGCGGCGTCAGCCTCGGGCCGGATGCGGTTTTAACCGGAAGCCAGACCGATACGCGCAAAGCCAACATTTCCCTCCGCGAACCCAAACTGGTGACGGACAGCGAGGTGGAAACGCTGTCCGACTTGATCGCCTGTCCGGATCCGGGCCGCGGACTGTTCAACTGCGCGGTGGACCAGTCGCTCGCCCAGGCGATCCGCGGACAGACGGAGACCGGCCAGATGACCATCAAGGAGGCGCTGGATCGCAAATTCCTGCACGGGGACTGGAGGCTCATTCCCTCCTCGATCGTGAAAGAAAATCAGGATCCGCTGTGCTACACGCGCGCGTATTGCGCCGGCAATCTCCAGAAGCTCCGGCTCATGCGCATTTTTCCGGTCGGGTTCGAGTTCGCGGCCGATTCGCAGCAGAACGTGGACCGTTGCTCGGATATCAACGGATGCGTGACGCTGAAGGAAGTGGTCGACGGCTTTACCAAATGCGAACCGAACGGCACGTGGTCCGAAAAATACCCATGGTGCCACCTGATCGATCCGAACTGGATCATCACGCTGCCGGGCCAGCGCTGCGCTTTGAAGGGGTACGGCAATAACCTGCTCACCAAAGGATTGAACCAGCGCCAGCAGGAGTGCAGCGACATCCAGACCTGTCTGAAGCGGAACGACAAGGGCGATTGCGTCGGCGGGTACGGATATTGCCTTGCGGAAAAAACGGTCTATCGATTTCAAGCGGACGAGTGTCCGTCGCAATACGCCAGCTGCCGCGTTTACACGGCCCGCGACACCACGCAGGTTTCCTATTTGCGCAACACGCTCGACCGCGGCGTGTGCAGTGCGGACAACGTCGGCTGTCTGTGGTATGCGACCACGCGCGATCCGTCCAATAACGAATCGACCAACTGGGTCGGCACGACTTCCACCGGGCCGCGCCTCTATTTCGATAAAACACTTGAAACCTGTTCGGCGAACCAGGAGGGATGCACCAAAGTTTTCGTCACCGCGACGACCACCGGCGAGCGCAGTCTGAACTTCCTGCTCAATCCGTCCTTCGAACGTCTGAAGATGGTCACGAACGATGCGGGGGATTCGACGTCCACGCTCGTGGGCTGGCTTCCGGACAACCGGCCGTTTGCGCCGGCAACCGTTGCCGCCGGTCCGGCGGCGTTTGACGGAAGCGCATCATATCTGGCGGACGGAACGGCCCTGACGGACACGGCGAACGCGGTCAGCCAGCGCGTCACGCTCGCGCCGTCGCGGGTGTATACGATTTCGTATTACACGCGCCAGCGGCTGATCGGCGGATCGGCGCCAAGCGCGGTCGCAAATGCCATCATCACACAATATAAGGACGACTCGTTCAGTCCGGACATGCGTCTGACCGCGCGCGAAGTCGGAACGGCGTACCGCAGTTTCGGCTGTCTGACGACGCCGAATTCACCCGCCTATAACGCGATAACCAATCCGTACGGCATCGACACGACGACCCACCTACCCGGCTGGGCCGACGGTTCGCAGGTCGCGGCGGCAAAAGTCATGGGCATGAGCCAGGACTGGTCGCGCGTCGAGTGTTCGTTCCTGACGTCGACCAGCACGCGCGCGGCAACGATCGTCTTCACGGGCATGAACGCCCTGATCGACGCGGCCCAACTCGAGGAAGCGGAATTCGCTTCGGATTTTACGGACGGTATCAATCCGCAGCTGCCGCCGACGTATCTGAAGATCCCGCCGGACGAATTCAACTGCCAGGGCAAACCGACGGACCACCCGTATTGTTCGCAGTTCGCGCGCGTGTGCACGCAGCCGGAGGCCGGATGCCAGGGGTATACGGAGACGAGCGGCAACCTGGGCGAGGTTCCGGCGATCATTTCCAAAGCGGATCAGTGTCCGGCGAAGTGCGTCGGCTATTCCGAATACCGCAAACGGGCGTCGTCGTTCGACCTGGTGCACGAGGTCAATCCGTTGTACGACGATCCGACGGATTCAACGTCTACTTATTTTATTCCATCCACGGCTGCGGCCTGTACGCAGCAAGCGGTCGGATGCGAGGCGTTTACCAACGTGGCGGCAGCCGGCGCGGGCGGGGAGGCGGCATCCTACTTCACGTACGTCCGCTCCTGCGAACTGCCGGGCGACGACACGCAAACCTATTTCACCTGGGAAGGGTCGGACACGGCCGGTTATCAGCTGAAGACCTGGAGCTTGAAAAAACGCACGCCGGAAAAGCCGGGCCAGGAACCCACGGAAGGCGCGAGCGTTTTCAACGGACCGCGCATCCTGCTCAAGCGCACGGCCGATTTGCTGATGGCCAAGGCGCCCGCCACCTGTAACGCCGACACGTGGAACGCAAAAGTCGATGCGGATTGCCGCCAGTTCTACGATCCGAGCGGCGCGATTTATTACCGCTATTTCACGCAGACGATTTTGTCCACGCCGGACTGCGGCACGTACCGCATCGGCATCACCAGCCAGACGGACTGCCAGAAGACCGGAGGAACATACAACACCGTGAACGGAGATTGCCGGTACAACATTTACACGCCGGACAGCCAGACGTGTACCGCGGCGCAGGTCGGTTGCCGCGCGTATGCGGGCGCCGAAGCCGGCAACATCCAAACGATCATTTCCGAGTCGTTCCGCACCGCTACCGGCACGTTCATTGGCGGCCGCCGGTCGAGCGAGGCGCTTCTGGTCGGCGACCAATCGTTACGGCTGGACGTCACGAGTCCGGCGGCGAACGGCCGCGTGAGCACGGCCTTCCCGTCATCTTCCGACCAGCTGTTCCGCGTCACGTTCTGGGCAAAGGCGCCGGGCGCGGGGACCACGGTCTCGCTCGCCACCAGCAATCCGGATCATCCGTCCGAGACGCCGGTCGCTGTCGGCAATATCAACGTCACATCCGATTGGCAGCAGTTCAGCGTCGGCCTGTTCAACGGTTCGAACGGCGTGACGACCACGCTCGCGTGGGTCGTTCCGGGACCGCGCACGGGAAGCCTGGCGTTTTTCCTGGACGAGGTGCGCGTGCAAAAGATGCAGGACATGGTGTTCGCCGTCCGCGACAGCTGGACGACGCCGGGAGAATGCGACCAGTCTTCCACCGGACTTCCGGAACCGCAGGGCATGCTCGGCTGCCGTCAATACAGAAACCGCAACGGCGAAATTCTCGATCTCCGCCGGTTCACCCGGCTGTGCCGCGAGGAATCGATCGGCTGCCGCGGATTCGTGGATACGCGCGATTCAACCGATATCGGCGCGCAAACGTTTGTGATGAAAGACGAGCCGCCCATCGAAGGATACGGCGCCGCAACGACCACGCGTCCGGCCGACCGCATGCTGTATTTGGTGGACGACGCGCCGGCGCATTGTTCGCAGGACGCGGCGAGCTGCCGCGCGTTCGGAAAACCGGTGACCAGGCCCGACCGCCAGGAAATCGCTTCGTTCGAGACGGTCTATTATAAGGACGACATCACCAAATACGGCGACGCGCTGTGCCGGCCTTCGGAACTGTATTGCGAAGAATATACGTTCGGGGAATCTGCAAAAGATTATTTTAAGGACCCGCAAACCCACGTGTGCGAATACCGCGAACAGGTATCGATCGCCGCGGGCGAAGTCGCGGGCATACCGGAAGGGACGTATTCGGGCTGGTTCCAGACCGGACTCAAGGAACCGTGTTATCCGCAGGCGCTCGAGTCCGGATCCTTCTTCAACATCCTGCGCGTCGGGGACACGACGGGTACGCGCGGCGGTTATCAGGGCTGGGGCGGTTTGTGTCCGGCGGACATGGGCGAGTGCACCGAATTCCGCGATCCGAACGATACGTCCGATATCCTGCATCCGTCCGGCAAGCCGTACTTCTTTGTGCGCAACGATAACTTGGACGTCAAGAGCTGCGCGGGCAACATCGACGTGGGCCGCGGCTGCATCCTGTTGAACGATCTGAGCGACACGGTGCGCACGTACAACGTGGCGGCGACGTACGCCAAATACGCCCATAACTTGTTCAAGCCGACTGCGCCGATTAACTGCGTCCAGGATCCGGGCAGTCCGTACTGCCAGGCCAAAGGACAATGCCGCGGTTCGGTGCACCGGATCGCGCGGTTTCAAAGTTCGGAACCCGCGCCCGAAGGGCCGGACGAACTGTTTTCCCTCGGCGCGTCCGGACTCACCGGCGTCGATACGAGCGTGACGACCAAACATTTTAAGGATAATAAAATCGAACGCGACACCGTCTCGGCATGGCTGGGTCCGACGTGCACGAGCGA
>Ga0209777_10008049_pt1 | contig 11599 bp, 7 predicted proteins | sample FrelakmetHBP12HB_FD_187147 | JGI IMG/M metagenome (GOLD analysis project Ga0209777, IMG submission 187147) | Freshwater lake sediment microbial communities from the University of Notre Dame, USA, for methane emissions studies -HBP12 HB (SPAdes)... | ecosystem: Environmental > Aquatic >...
CTGATACTCCCAACGGGTATCAGGTCACAATTGCCGCAGATGCTGAAATCAAGAACTATCATCCGTTTACCTTGCAAAAACCAACGCGGCTGGCAATTGATTTTCCCTCAGCAACGTGCTCTGTATCACGTCCCTTGCAGAACATAAAAAATTCGCTGGTCAGGGCTGTACGGATAGGTTCTGCCGATGACAAAGTGCGCTTTGTTATGGATTTTGCAACTTCAGCGCTTCCCAGGTTTCAGATTGCCAAAAAGGGCACTGACCTGATGATCATGATTGACGCTCCCCGAAAAGCTGCTGTACGGGAGGCAGTCGTTGAGAGCAGTGCCCCTGTCAAAAAGACTGCGATCAGTGCAACTCCAACTAAGCAAAAAGATCCCGCCGCAACAGAAAAAATGGCGCCTAAAAAAGCGTGCAGCAAAAACAATACAAAGCCTGCAAGCAGCCCGGCAAAGCAAACTGCGCAGAAGAAAAGCGTTGAACCTGATCAGCCTGCCGCAACCGAGCCTCCCCCGGCTGCAACAGCAGAAACATCCGGAGAAGTTCCGCAATTCAGCGGTCAGAAAATTTCCCTTGATTTTAAAGATGCCGATATAAAAAATATTTTACGCCTCATCTCAGACGTAAGCGGGTTTAATGTAATTACCAGTGATCGGGTTGCAGGCAAAGTCACCCTGAAGCTTGAAAATATTCCATGGGATCAGGCCCTTGATATTATTCTTGAAAGTAATAATCTGGGCAAAATAGTTGCCGGCAATATTATCCGTATAGATACAAAAGATCAGATTTTAAAATCACAAAAGGATAAAATGGAACAGACATCTCTGGAAGATCTTATAATGGAGACTGTTCCGGTGAGCTATGTCAAGGCCAAGGACATCGAGCGCTACATCAAGGATCTGAAAGTCCTCACTGACAAACGGGGCAGTATTAATGCTTTTGAACATACCAATACCATAACCATCACGGATGTTCCCGATAAAGTTAAAAAGATTAAACAGCTCATTCAGGAACAGGATATCCCTACACGCCAGGTACTAATTGAAGCACGCATTGTGCAGTCAAACCCGAATTATGTCAAAGAACTTGGTGTTGTATGGGGGAATCTGTACAACACAACAAAAGACGGCGGAAAAGCAAAAGGCGGGGCTGATATTGGTGTTTCTGGTGCTGCCGGCGGAGGATCTGTCGTAAACCTTCCGGCTGCGGTTGGCCTTGGTTCAGGCGGCGGTATCAATTTTGGTTACATCACCAATTCCCTGCAGCTGGATATACAGTTAACCGCTTTGGAAAAAGACGAGAAACTGAAAATCGTTTCCAGTCCGAAAATTTTAGGAATTGACAACAAGGAAGCACGCATCAAGCAGGGAGTTGCCCTGCCCTACCTCAAACTGAGCGAGCAGGGTGTTACCTCTACTGAATTCAAAGATGCAGTGCTGGAATTGAAAGTTACTCCCAAGATCACACCTGCAAATACCGTCAGCCTCCATGTGTTTGTCACAAAAAACCAGAAATCAGCTCAGACCGGAGCCGGTGGTGAGCCCGGTATTGATATTCGCGAAGTTGAAAGCGATCTGCTGATTGAAAACGGGAAAACGGTTGTTATAGGAGGCATCTACGAGACGACCAAGGACAAAATAGTTAGTAAGGTTCCTTTCTTTGGCAGCCTGCCTTTCTTAGGCTATTTCTTCAGAAACACCCGGGTAGAGGATGCTTTAACTGAAATATTGGTTTTTTTAACGGTAAATATCGTATATCAGCCGCAAAATGCAGGTCAGGCCAGTGCTGGAAAGTAAGCTGAGTAAGCTGTAACGTTATTGTTTGAACCATATATTATGGAGGTCTACTAACATGAATAAAAAACAGTTACTATGCGTAGCACTTGCTTTCACTTTTGTGCTCTGCCTTGGATGTATACGCGGAGGAGTTCTCAAGGAAAACATATCTCCCTCCTATACTCCCAATGTAAGGTATGCTGCCTGTGATAATACCGTTAGAATTCCCTGTCTTAAGCGGGTTGCGGTATTCCCGTTTGCGGACTATTCCCATCAGCAGGATTTCATGGGTATTGATGCGTGGGGAGGAAACAATAAAATTGTGGAAGAAATAACTGACCACTTTGTGGCTCATGGTATTTCTGTTACGGTTCAGGAAGATGTCAATACCCTGCTCGTAGACTATAATGTCATCAGGCCTATCAATAAAGATAAATATCTGATTTACGGGACCGTAGAGGATGATCCTGATGAAAACGCAAAACAGATTGGAACCCCGGAATATGAAGTAGCCAATTACGATCACAGCCCGACCATGGTGAATGAGCTTAATCGGATTATAAACCGGCAGACAAAAAAGCAGCGCATTGAATCATATTCTCCGGTTATCCAGGGAGCAACGGTCGGCCTCTCAAAAGAAGTGATAACAGAACTGGGTCAGATGCTCGGTGTTGACATGATTATAAGAGGACGCATTATTGAATATGGGTACAAAGACGTCGGAACGCTTAATCCCCTGTACCGCGGATTCGTTCCTGTTGCCATAGATGCGGTAAAAGACACCCTGTTTGGAGCAACCAACTCCTACGGCTATGACAATGACCTTGAGGATATCGAAAATATTTTAATTGGCGCGGGCATGGGCTATGGTATCGGCAGTATGATCACCAGCAGCAGCATTTCTCACGGCACTGCACAATCCGGCGGTCTCATCACCAGAGAAGTAAGCACTTCGCATCGCAGTACCGATAATGAAGCTATGGCCGGGGCAGGAATAGGCGCTCTTTCCGGCTGGATGGCCAGCCAGCACCCGAAAAAAGCTAAACGCTCTGCAGTAGTGCAGGTGCGGATTTATGCTCAGGATGCCCGCACTGGTGATGTTTTATGGTCAAACCGTGCCGAGATTGAGTACACGCCGTGCAGTAATTTTGCCTACAGTGACACCCATCCCAAGGTTATGTTTGACAAAGCAGTGAAACAGGGAATCAAGTCTTTAATGGATAATTTCTTCAACGATGCACAGCGAGCGCTTGCTGCGGGGCCAAAGAAGTGTGTTCGCGAGGAAAATCTGGCAGGCACCCGCCATTGATGGATATGGCGACATATCCAGGAGGAATAGTTATGCATGATTTGGGGAGACGTTGTCTTCTGCTTGCAGCTCTCATAGTATTAATAACGCCGGGTATCGGTAGCGCTCAACTCAGTACCGATGCTCCCTGGCCGAAGTTTCACCATGACAATCGTAATACCGGTAAAACATCCAATTTTGGCACCCAGGTTGGAAAGCTGAAATGGAGAGTCTCCACCGCAGGGCCGGTAACATCATCGCCAGCCATCGATAAAAATGGCATCGTCTACGTGGGGTCCGCTGACAACAACATCTATGCAATTAACGGTGAGACAGGGGTTATTACCTGGAAGTACCAGACCGGTGGAGCCATCAATTCCTCATCTCCCGCTATCGACAGCAACGGTATTGTATATATTGGATCTTATGATGACTGTTTATATGCATTTGATACAAAAACCATCAAGCCTGATAACGGCAGCACCTGGGTGCCAAAATGGAAGTTTCAAACCAAGGGCGCTGTCCAATCATCACCCGCCATCGCCCCTGACGGCACCATAATCTTCGGCAGCACTGATGGCAATTTATATGCAGTCAATCAAGATGGGACCCTAAAATGGAAGACCCCTGTCGGTGTCATTGGGCAGGCTTCTCCGGCAATTGACAGTGACGTGGGACAGGTCTATATCGGCACAACGGTGCCGTATGTTTTTTTTACGCTAGACCTGCAAACCGGCGCTATCATCTGGTCCTATGACTTTTTATGCGGCGGCGCCCTTGCTTCCCCTGCTGTTCTGTCAGACAGCTCTGTTATTTTTACCAATGATACTGTCAACTATTCCGATCAATCGTGTCTCGATGCCTTTAAGTTCCAGATATATAATTTTGCTTCAACCGGGGGACTGATAGCAGGAATCACCTTGACAAGGCCTCATTGGAAAAAAGATGTTAATAAAAACGATATCTATACCACCCCTGCCATTCTTGAGGATAATTCTTTTTTTGTCGGAGCCGGCGCCGCACTTCTCAGGGTGCTTTCCGACGGGACTGTTTACCTCTCACAGACAATCGACGGCCAGCGCATCGAATCATCACCGATCATTGACGGAGCAAAATTTATCTATGTCGGGACCAATGGCGGCACTTTCTACTGTATGAATGCTGACCGCCCGGAGCCGGGCACTACGATAGTATGGCAATATCCTCCGGCGGGAGAAAAGCCTCTCAGCGCATCTATCCTGTCATCTCCTGCAATCGGCAATGACGAACGCCATTCCGTGTATGTGGGTGCGAGCGATTTTAATATCTATGCTTTTTATGACGGCATCAGGATTAAAGGGACAGTAAATCTTGTCGAAGGGTCAGGGTCCTCCCTTACAAAAAAACCTTTAAGCGCTGTAAAGATGACGCTGACAAATACTATTCTGCAAATAGAAAAAGAGACCCAGACTGATACTACCGGATATGTATTTGCCGGCCTTGAAAATGGTACGTATACTATTACTCCATCACTGCCGGGTTATATTTTCAGTCCGGAGACTTTAGTCGTAAGCGTTAGGGATCAGGACGTTACAAATGCCAACTTTGAGGCGTTTAACGGTTTCTCGCTCTCCGGCACCATAACTGATAAAAATGGGAAAGCCCTGTCCGGGGTTCTTATCTCGTTGAATGGCCTGAAAAGCCAGCCCGCTACCGCGCTGACTGACACTACCGGTTTTTATCAATTCACTGGCCTGGGATTTGATACCTATACAGTTACGCCCTTTATTGACGGTTATGGATTTACTCCTCCGTTCCAGGATGTTACGATATCTTCCTCTGATGCTGAGAAAAATAAAACCAACATCAATTTTGTCGCTACGCTTGGTTATCAGATTTCAGGGAAAATAACGGGGGTCAACGCGCAGGCTATACAGGGTGTAACAGTGACCTTAACCGGCGGTCCGCAAAATATTTCATTGTCAACAGAAAGTGATATAAATGGGGCTTATTCTTTTCTGGAACTTGATAATGGTACATATACGTTGACCCCATCTTTCAACAATTATGAGTTCAACCCCCCGGCTAAAACGGTCACTATTGCATCAGGAAGTGTCTTGAATGTTGATTTTACTGCTGCTACCGGCTCTAATATCTCCGGGTATGTTCTCGTTGGCAACAGCCCCTTAAAGGGTGTCACGATAACACTACTCAATAATCAAACTCCCCCTGCGATAACGCAGACCGCGCAGACAGATGATTCGGGTTTTTATGCCTTGATTGGCATTTCTGATGGCGTGTATACGGTTAAACCGGTTCTTGCCGGATATGGTTTTGATCCTGCATCACAGATACTGACGGTTAAGAATGCTGATATCAAGAATGTTAATTTCAGGGGGGTGCTTGGTCTCTCTCTGAGCGGAACAGTCACCAACCTACTCAGCATGCCGGTCGAGGGTGTTACCCTGGAACTCACCGGCTCAACCAGCACCAGCAGCACCACCACCAACACTGACAGTTCAGGCAATTATGCATTCCTCGGCCTTACAACCGATATTTACACGGTCGCGGTTAATACTGCCGGGTATCAGGCATTCCCCGGCGCTCAGACTTTTGATATCGTCGCAGAAAACAAGGAAAAGGTAGACTTTACCGTCTATCCGATCTGTCCCACTGTTTATATCAACATTCCATTTGCGGGAGAACAGGGGACCCTGGTAAATATTTTTGGTATTAATTTTGGTTTATCTGCGCCTCCGACCGGGACCACTTTCGATGTTAATGGCACCACGCTGCAAGGCGGTGTCTATTTTGGCGCACTGGGCAGTGATCCTTCTACATGGGTGCAGGCAGAAGTCGATTACTGGGGCCCGTTTAAAATTCTTGCCCGAGCACCGGCAACTTCCGGCATTACCCAGGTATGGGTAGTGAATAAGAGTTCTGCTATTGAAAATCCTAATCAGCAAAACACACAGGGTTGTTCGTACTCAAGCCAGCCGTTCACTAACTTCTTTCTGTACGGATTTTAAGAGATCGTTACCCTGATAGACATTCTTAAAGCACAGGGCATTTGTAATCCACAATCAACCCTGTGCTTTTTTTTATATGCATTCCGTGCTATGGTAATGTAAAAATAATCAATTTGGAGGATAAGTGTTTTATGCTGCGTTATCTTACATCTGGAGAATCACATGGCCCCGCTTTGACTGCTGTTATCGAAGGCCTGCCTGCCGGATTACCCCTTCTTCCAGCTGATATCAACCGGGATCTTGCGCGCAGGCAGATCGGCTACGGCAGGGGCAAGCGCATGGAGATAGAACAGGACGAGGCGGAGATACTGTCCGGCGTGCGGATGGGCAAAACCCTTGGCACACCCATAACCCTTGTCCTTAAAAACCGCGACTGGATGAACTGGCAGGACAAAATGTCTGTAGAGCCGTTTGAGGAAATTGCGGTCAAAGCGCTCACAAATCCCCGACCCGGCCATGCGGACCTTGCCGGGGCCCTGAAATACGATCTAAAAGATGTGCGGAATGTTTTAGAGCGGGCAAGCGCCAGGGAAACCACTACGCGTGTTGCCGTCGGCGCTGTCTGTCGAAAATTTCTTGCCCAGTTCAATATAACAGTTTTCAGTTATGTCACAGAAGTGGGGGGGATTAAGGCAGACATTGAGCGGCAATCGCATCAGAATTTATTTAAAAAAGCAGAACGCTCCATTCTGCGCTGTCCGTGCCCTGATGCTGAGAAAATAATTATCCGGCTGATTGACAAGGCGCGCTCCGCCGGCGACAGCCTCGGAGGTGTTTTTGAAATAGTCGTAGCGGGAGTCCCGCCTGGGCTCGGCAGCTATTGCCAGTGGGACGCTCGGCTTGACGGCAGATTGTCCCGGGCTCTGATGAGCATCCAGGCAATCAAGGGCGTTGAAATCGGCATTGGCTTCAACGCCGCACGGCTTCCCGGCTCCCGGGTGCACGATCAGATATACTACAAGAAACCTGCCGGCTTTTATAGGAAGACTAACCATGCCGGCGGCATTGAGGGAGGGGTTTCTAATGGTGAGTCCATTATTTTGCGCGCTGCAATGAAGCCCATTGCAACGCTCTATTCCCCCCTCAGTTCCGTCGATATTGTTTCAAAAAAAACCGTCAAAGCTACTGTTGAGCGCTCGGATATATGCCGGGTGCCTTCTGCTGCTGTTATCGGAGAAGCCATGGTCTGTAATGAAATTGCCGCTGCATTCCTTGAGAAGTTCGGCGGGGATAGCATGAAAGAGGTAAGCAGAAATTATAATGGCTATCTGAAGCAGCTCAAAGCATTTTAATCTTTAGGGGACGAGTCTTTTTTCTTTTGATCACTTGAACCCTCGAATCCATGAACCCTGGAACCCTTTGATTTTAAATTATGGAATCAGTTCAGGTCAGTCTGGGAGAGAGAAGCTACCGAATCCTCATACAGCACGGGCTTATTGCAGAGGCTGGTGAGACAATCTACTCCTGCGCGGCGGGAAATTATGCCGTCATTATCACGAACACGACGGTTGGTCCGCTATACCTTCAGGCTATTAAAAAAAGCCTTGAAAATGCGCTGTTCCATGTTGACAGTATTGAAATTCCTGATGGTGAAGAGTATAAGACACTTTCCTGGATGGAACAGATTTACGACCGTCTGGTTTGCTGTAATCTCGACAGAACTTCCCCCATTATTGCGCTCGGTGGCGGCGTAATCGGAGATATGGCTGGCTTTGCCGCTGCGACGTTTCTTCGTGGTGTCCCGTTAGTACAGATACCTACGACGCTTCTTTCCCAGGTTGACAGCAGTGTCGGCGGGAAAACCGGGGTGAATCTGCCTCAGGGGAAAAACATGGTGGGAGCGTTCTACCAGCCGCGCCTCGTTCTGATTGATCCTGCCGTGCTGAAAACGCTGGACATCCGGGAATTGCGTATCGGTATGGCGGAAGTTATAAAATACAGCGTCATCCAAGACCGGGACTTTTTTTACTTTCTCCAGAATAATATAGCCAGTGCCTATGCCCTTGATGAGACAATACTTTTCCGCATAATAAAAACGTGCTGCACCATAAAAGCTGCCATTACCGCACAGGATGAGCATGAAAGCGGCCTTCGGGCCATTCTGAATTTCGGCCATACCCTCGGCCATGCCATTGAAACGCTCACCGGCTACAGCCGCTTCAAACACGGTGAGGCAGTATCCATAGGCATGGCAGCTGCAGCCAGACTTTCGGCTGTCTGGGGTTACTGCACACAGGACGCATGCAATAACCTCATAACACTACTGGAAGCAGCCGGTCTCCCGGTACAGCTTCCTTCCATGGAACGGGACAGCTATCTTGCAGCAATCCAAAAAGACAAAAAGCGCAGCCGCGGCACTATACGCCTGGTATTAATGAAGAGCATCGGGGAAGTTTTTATAGAGGAGATAGCGATGGAAAAGCTTGCCTCTGCACTTAAAGATCATTTACAGATGCAATAAATCACTTGCAGCCTTGAACTCTTCACAGCGAGGCACACTATGAAAATACTGGTAATCCATGGACCTAATTTAAATCTTCTGGGCACAAGAGAGCCGGAGCAGTATGGCTCCCTGACGCTTGAGCAGATAAACAATACCATACTCTCCCGCGCGCAAAAGGAAAATGTGGAGGTCAAAATTTTCCAGGCAAACGCCGAAGGAGAAATCATATCTGAAATCCATCGGGCGCTGGGGAATGTTGATGGCATCGTTATTAACCCCGCCGCCTATACACACACCAGTGTTGCCGTGAGGGATGCCTTACTTGCGGTTGCGTTGCCTGCCGTAGAAGTACATCTTTCAAATATTTACAAACGGGAAGAGTTCAGAAAAAATTCTTTGATTTCGGATGTGGTGCTGGGAGTAATCTCGGGGTTCAGAGAGCAAAGCTACATCCTGGGCCTCGAAGCCCTTATTCACTTTCTTAAGAACAACCCGCAGACCTAGCAGGTTGTTGAAAAAGTAGTTTTCTCACAGGCTGGTCAAAAACATCCAGATGCAAGGCGCGCGAAATCCTGAGGAATGAGGCGTACTTTACAGTACGTCGCAATGACGAAGGCTGAGCGCAACGAAGCAGATGGGTGTTTTTCAACAGCCTGATAGTCCCTCACTCGTGGCTCATTTCACAAGTCACTGGTCACCCGTCCTCCGCCCGCCTTCCGAAGCACGCTTCCCGTCCTCCGCAGTAGGCTGCTACGGAGGGAGGATGTGCGGAGGGCAGGTAGCACTGAAAAGTTTGGCCAGTCTAAATTCAAACGCATACTTAGCAATCACCATTAAGTTTGTTTTTTAACACTGCGGAGGGTGGACGAGCCACTTCTCCCGAAACCCGAAGTTCATCGCTTCGGACTTTCCTTAAAATTGAGCCGGATCGGAGAGCCGGAAAAACCAAACTTATCACGGATTGCCCGTTCCAGGTAACGCATATAGTTGGCTGGTATGTCCTTGGGAGCATTGGTGAATAGTACAAAGGTAGGGGGCTTCACTCCTGCCTGCGTGCCGTAGTACATTTTTATGCTGCGTCTGCCGCTTCGTGGCATTGGAAAGCGTGCGGTTGCCGCTTTCAGGAAGCGGTTAAATTCCCCGGTGCTCACCGTCTGTTCATAAACCCGCTCCACATCAGTAATGGCATCCAGCACTTTGCGCACCCGCAGCCCGGTCAGTGCGGACACGCACAGAGCAGGCGCAAAATCAAGGAACGGGAGCCGGGCATAGACAGATTCCATATGGCTGTCATAGCTGTTGCTATCCTTTTCAATCAGATCCCATTTATTGACAACAATAATACAGGCACGGTGCATCTCGTAGATTTCTGATGCAAGCTTCTGATCCTGGTCAGTTACTCCCTGGACAGCATCAATAAGCAGAAGGCATATTGATGATCGCCTGATGGTCTTGAGCGCCTCCATGATACAGTATTTTTCAACACGCAGGCTTATCCGGCTTTTACGGCGTATACCTGCGGTATCAATAATCCGCACCGGCTTGTTCTTGTACCTGAAAACAGTATCAATCGCATCCCGTGTAGTTCCGGGCTGATCACTGACCAGGAGCCGCTCATATCCCAGAATTCTGTTTACAAAGGATGATTTTCCCACGTTTGGCCGGCCTATAACAGACACGACGGTTTCCCGCTCCTGCTGCTCCTGGACGTTCACGGGCTGGAGACAGTTAACAACTTCATCGAGAAGATCAGCTATGCCAATTTTATTTTTAGCTGAAATGGTATAGAGCGGCTCAACGCCAAGCTGATAAAATTCTGCGGCATTACGCTCAAGCTCGGCACTCTCTACTTTATTCACCGTATAGAACACCGGTTTTCGGGTCTTCTGCAGTACCCGGGTAATCTCTACATCAGTGGGGTGCAGCCCTTCCCTTCCATCCATAAGAAAAATAATGGTATCTGCCTCCTCAATCGCCAGCTGGGCCTGTTCCTTGACTAATTTTGCCATAGCCGTGTCTGAGGCACTATCAAAGCCGCCGGTGTCAACCAGAATAAAGGCCTTCCCATCCCGTTTCACCTCCGCATAATTCCGGTCCCTGGTCACACCGGGCATGTCATCAATCACTGCCTTCCTGCGCCGTGCAATAGCATTAAATAAGGTAGACTTGCCCACATTGGGCCGGCCAACAATAGCGATTATGGGTTTTACTGCAGGCATAATTCTTTTAAGGATATGCGGTTATAGTCAGTCACTAAATGTTTATTTGCAACTGTCAGGCTATTGGTTATGAGAATAACATACAATCGTTTCATTAAGAATAATTTTTTATCTCTAAAAAAGTAAATATAATGTTACAAAACTTTCCCCAAAATTTATAGTGCTGTCATACTAGAGCGCATGGGGGTTTTTTAGCCACAACACAATCCCGAAAGCTTTCGGGACAGGTGCCTTGCGCATTCTCTCCTGCCAGACCCCATTGCATTCCCCTTTCACGAAGGCTCTGGAATTCCCGAATGCTTTCGGGACCCCGTGCATGATACGCACGCCACCGGGTTCGTAACGCAAGCCACTCAAGAATATTGTTGTGGCGTTAAAAACTCCCATGCGCTCGTGCTTCACTGCTCTATCCTATCCTTTCACTGCGGTCATGCCGTTTGTTGGTTTTCTATGACTTAATTTTGAGGAATGTCCTGATAATATTATTGATGAAGCCGTAAAAATTGAAAAAACCGTCATTGCGCTGAACTGTAACCCAGAGCACAACGAAGGGGAAGCGAAGCAATCTCTGCCGTTGTAAGTGCTTGAAAAGGCGAGATTGCCGCGTCGCTCCGCTCCCCGCAATGACACGCGCCGGGACTTTTTGCGAGATCCTCAATATTTATGCATAGTCTTTTTTACCCGGTATTTGATAAAATCACAATACAATGTAATATAAGCGCACGGTGTCCACTCATGGGCTGTTTTGTGTGTGGGATATTACAAACACGTTACCTTAAAATGCGATTCACAATAAGGAGACCATGATGAATAACAGCCAGATCATAGAAACACTCAAGAGTGTTCTGCATCTCAAGAAAGAACCC
>Ga0209777_10008050_pt1 | contig 11599 bp, 10 predicted proteins | sample FrelakmetHBP12HB_FD_187147 | JGI IMG/M metagenome (GOLD analysis project Ga0209777, IMG submission 187147) | Freshwater lake sediment microbial communities from the University of Notre Dame, USA, for methane emissions studies -HBP12 HB (SPAdes)... | ecosystem: Environmental > Aquatic >...
CCCGGAAGCAAATCATCAGCAGGCTTAATCAGCTAGCTAAACAACATAGATTCACTTATAACAAGGTATCAATCAGGAACCAGCGAACGCGCTGGGGCAGCTGCTCCGGCAAAGGCAATATCAGCCTCAATATGAAGCTGGTGGCGTTGCCGCAGGAATTGTTGGATTATGTCATCCTGCACGAACTGATGCATACCAGGATACACAACCACAGCAAGCGGTTCTGGGCGGAGCTGGATAAATACGTGGAGAACGGTAAAGCTAAAGCCAAAAGGCTGATAGAATACGGCTTGGGACTACTCTAGATATTTTATTTCTTTTCGCGCTGCATCATGACCCCGATGCCGCCATCAAAGACAGCGTTAGCAGGAACCTCTTCACGTTTAATTTCCTTAAAGCCGCATTTTTCAAAAAGGCGCAGGCTGCGTTTATTCCAATCGCCGGGCTCGGCGGTAACATGTTGAGCGTGCAGCCGGTCAAAGAGGCAGTTTACGAAAAGCTGCATCGCTTCCGTACCCAGACCCCTCCCCCACAGCGATGTTTCCCCAATCTTTATATCTACGGAAAATGTATGCTCGTCCGGGTCTTCACAGCGATAGCCGATCTCCCCGATAGTGCTATCACCAAGGCAAATAACGAACATGTGGAAATCCTTCGGGCGGGGGTTCTGCCAGACGGGCCAATGATTTTTCTGTATTTGTTCTAAGGTGGGTTTGAATTTCTCGGCACGAACCTCTCGCATGACGATAGGGTCATTCCACCAGCGGCACAAGACAGGGAGGTCATCCCAAACCACCGGACGAATCGATACGCTCGTTCCTTTTAGTTCCACCCGTTCACCCTGAGCCTGTCGAAGAGCTACCCCTTCTCCAGCTTCTCCTTCAGGTAGCTGATCACTTTCACCGGCGACGGGTCTACCCGGTAGAGAATCGCCAGGTAATAGCTCGCAAAGTCTCCCATCATCACCAGGCTCATCATCTGGGCCAGCGCGCTCTTCCCCTCCCCATCCACAAACTCGTAAGCCACGCCGGACTGCTTTAAAAGCTCGCAGGTCACATCGTAGCGCAGCTTGATGCGCTGGTTGAACAGCGGCGACCTTAATAAGACCACGCGTATCCTGGACGCCACTTCTTTGGGCAGCGGATACCCAACCGTGGCGTTATGGTTCAGCTCCGGGAAGACCTCGTAAAAAGCCCACGCCTTGCTATTCTCGTTAAGTTGCGTCTTCCAGCGGTGGGCTGCCTCCGCCGTGATGCCCGCCCCGTACACCACCGGCAGTCGCCCATATAATTTCTGCGCCAGCTGCTTGGCCGGATTGGTTTTCGCCGCCGACTTCTCGTCCAGCCTGGCGGATAGATTCTCCAGCACCTGCACCGTCTCCGCCACATCTTCTCCCTTGTCCTTCAAAAAGCCCAGCTGCTGCATCACACCCAGTGTCGGCAGGAAGCTGAATCCCAGCGCCGCCCGCGGTTGCGCTTTGTACTCTATCTTGAAAACGGGTATACCGTTTGCTTCGGCTAATTGCTGCAGCTTGCCGCCGGTCGTCATCGCCAGCTTTTTTGCCCCGGTCTTTAGCGCCGGCTCAAACCCGGACAGTGTTTCCTCCGTATTGCCGGAATAGCTGGAAGCGATGAGCAGGGTTTTATCATCGACGTAGGCCGGCAGACCGTAGTCCCGATGGACAATAACGGGGATTTTTGCTTCCGACTGCACCAGGCTCCTCACCAAATCTCCCCCGATGGCCGACCCGCCCATGCCTAAAATCACCACTTTCTCCACACTCTTATAGTCGGCAGGCAGCCGGAAGTCCATCGCCGCCTGCCAGGCCTGCTTACACTGCATCGGCAGTTCTTTAATGCGCGTTAGCATCCCATCCGGGTCGTTCTTCGCATAGATTTTTACGTCATCGAGGTTAATTTCTGCCATTTGCTTTACCCCCTTTATTTCACCCTCACCTTTACCTCTCCCCTCGAGGGAGAGGCGACTTTTTATACCCCTGCCATTTTTCTGCCTATCTCCAGCAGCTTCTCCGCCCTCTCCGGCGAGTCTGTTTCCGCGTAGATGCGCAGCAGGGGTTCCGTGCCGGAAAATCGGATAAGCAGCCAGGTATTGTCCTCTAAAATGAACCTGAACCCTTCCGTAGTATCGACTTTCAATACCTTCACACCATCGATAGCTTTGGGGGGATTATCCCGCACCCGCCCGATAATCATCTGCCGCTCGTTTTCCGGAAACTTTATGTCTACCCGCCGGTAGTGGTGCGGCCCTACCTTGCTGTAGAGGTAGTCGATAAGCTCGGAAGGATTTTTACCAGTCTTTACCATCAGGTCGAGGAAATAGAGATTAGCCAGGATGCCGTCCCGCTCGAGGACGTGCCCGCGGAAGCCGTAGCCGCCGCTTTCTTCACCGCCGATAAGGGCATTTTTCGACCTCATCATCGGGGCGACAAATTTGAATCCCACCTCTGTTTCGTAAACCGGCACCTGGAATATCTCGCCGAGCCGGTAAGCCATGCTGGTGGTGGTCAGCGTCTTGATGATAGGCCCGCGCTCGCCGCGCACTTCCAGGAGATAGAGGCAGAGCAGCGCGAAAACCTGGAGCTGGGTAACGAAGTTGCCTTTTTCATCGACGATGCCCATGCGGTCGGCATCGCCGTCGGTAGCCAGTCCAGCGTTCGCTTTTTTCTCTTTAACGATAGCCCCGAGTTCGTTCACGTTGGGCAGTATCGGCTCCGGGCGGAGTCCCGGGAAAAGGGGATTGCGCTCACCGTGTATCTCCGTCAGCCGGATGGTCCCGCCCCCCAAAATGTCTTTCAAATAGCCCGCCCCCGCCCCGTACATGGGGTCGATGACCAGCTTAAGGTCGGCACGCTTAAGACTATCAATATCGACGAGCTTAGCAAGCTGCTCATAATAAACCGGAGCCAGGTCGGATATCAATACCAAGCCCTGTTTTTTAGCGTCGGCCAGGAGCAGGCGGCTTACCTTCCCGGCGTCATAAGCCTTATTGATATAGCTCACTATTTTGGAGGTAATTTCATCGGAGGCGCTGGAGCCATACTCGTCTTTATACTTAAAGCCGTTCCAGATACCGGGATTATGGCTGGCGGTAATGATGATAGCGCCGCCGGCTTTTTTAGCTAGGACGCCGTAGCTGATAACGGGGGTGGGGGCGGCTTTAGGTGTCAGGTAGACCTTGATGCCGTTGCCGGCAATTACCTCGGCGGCGGCCGCCGCAAAGTCCTCGGAATCAAAGCGCGTGTCGTAGCCGATAACGATGCCGCGGCTAGCCAGCTTCGACTGCTTCAGGTAGTCGGCCACGCCCTGGGCGCAATAGCGCACGTTGTCAAACGTAAAGTCCTCGGCGATAATTGCCCGCCAGCCGTCCGTGCCGAACTTGATAGGATTTGGTTTATTCATGATTCACCCTATCCCTTCTCAAATGCCTTACTTCCCCAACCCCTCTTTCCTCAATATATCCGCCTTGTCCGTCTTTTCCCAAGGCAGGTCGAGGTCCGTGCGGCCGAAGTGCCCATAAGCGGCCGTCTGGCGGTAAATGGGGCGGCGCAGGTTGAAGTACTGGATTATAGCCCCGGGCCGCAGGTCGAAGTGCTTATTAATCAGGTTTAGAATCACCTCGGTGCTCACTTTTTCCGTATCGAAGGTCTCAATGGAAACGGAAAGCGGATGGGCTTTGCCGATAACGTAGGCAATCTCAATTTCCAGCCGTTCTGCCAGGCCGGCCGCCACGATGTTCTTGGCAATATACCGCGCCATGTAAGAGGCGGAGCGGTCGACCTTGGTGGGGTCTTTACCGGAGAAAGAGCCGCCGCCGTGGCGAGCTACGCCCCCGTAAGTATCCACGATGATCTTGCGCCCGGTGCAGCCGGTATCGGAAACCGGCCCGCCGATAACGAACTCACCTGTGCCATTAACATAGAACCGCGTATCTTTATCGATGTACCTGGCCGGCACCACCTCTTTGATAACATGTTTGATAATGTCTTTCTCTATTTGCTCGTGGCTGATATCCGGGTCGTGCTGGGCGCCGATGACGACGTTATCAACGCGCTTCGGAACGCCTTTACAATATTCCACCGTCACCTGGCTCTTGCCGTCCGGGCGGAGGTATTTCAGCGTCCCGTTCTTCCTGACCTCGGCCAGGCGGCGGCACAGCTTATGCGCCAGAGAAGTCGTTAAAGGCATCAGCTCCGGCGTCTCTTTGCAGGCAAAGCCGAACATCATGCCCTGGTCGCCGGCACCGGTCTGGTCGAATTTATCATCTGAACCCTCTTTTGTTTCCAGCGATTTACTGACCCCCTGGTCGATATTCGCCGACTGCTCCTTAATCGATGACATTACACCCACAGACTCGTGGTCGAAACCGTATTCCGGGCGGGTATAGCCGATATCACGCACGACGTTTTTCACGATATTGGGAACATCGACATAGCATTTGGTGGTAATCTCACCCAGGACGATAACCAGACCGGTGGTAGTAGCCACCTCGCAGGCCACCCGTCCGTAAGGGTCATCGGCCATTATCGTGTCCAGGATAGCATCCGCCACCTGGTCGCAGATTTTATCCGGGTGCCCTTCGGTTACCGACTCCGAGGTGAACAGGTATTTTGACGATGCGGAAAAACTATTTGACATTATTTTACCTCCGTTTAGAGTCCTCTCTCCCCCTGTGGGAGAGATTTAGAGTGAGGGGTAGTTATTGATTTCACCCTCACCTTAATCCTCTCCCATCAAGGGAGAGGAAAGTAACGTTTTAAGTCCCCTCTTCCCAGCTTGATAAATACTTCTTTTGCTCCGCGGTCAGTGTATCGATGGCGACGCCCATAGCCTTCAGCTTAAGACGGGCGACCTCTTTATCGATTGCTTCCGGCACCGTGTGGACTTTAATTTCCAGCTTGCCCTTATTCTTCACCAGGTACTCCATGCATAATGCCTGGTCCGCGAAGCTCATATCCATCACGCTGGCCGGATGCCCCTCCGCCGCCGCCAGGTTTATCAGCCTGCCTTCGCCGAGCAGGTACAGTTTGCGTCCGTCTTGCTGGGTGTACTCCTCGACATAAGTCCGGATGGTGCGTTTGCCCTGGCTCAATTTCTCCAGGACAGGAATATTGATTTCCGCATTAAAGTGCCCGCTGTTAGCCATCATGGCTCCGTCTTTCATCACCTGGAAATGCTTTTTATCGATAATGTTCTTGTCGCCGGTAACGGTGATGAAAATATCACCGATTTTAGCGGCATCCAGCAGCGGCATTACCTGGTACCCCTCCATGACCGCTTCCAGGGCACGCACAGGCTCCACTTCGATGATGATGACATGCGCTCCCATTCCTCTGGCCCTCATCGCCACACCGCGGCCGGTCCAGCCGTAGCCGCAGACCACCACCTTTTTCCCCGCCCAGAGGACATTGGTAGCGCGGGTTATGCCATCGATGGTGCTCTGGCCGGTCCCGTACCTGTTATCGAAGAGGTGCTTGGTATCCGCATCATTCACCGCGATGAGGGGGTACTTCAATTTCCCGGCTTGATACATGGAGCGCAGCCGGATAACGCCGGTAGTGGTCTCCTCGCTGCCGCCGATGATGTTTTTCAGGAGGTCGCTTCTTTTAGTATGAAGCTGGGTAACCAGGTCGGCGCCGTCATCGATAGTGATATTGGGTTTATGCTCCAGCGCGGCATTGATGTGTTTATAATAGGTGTCTCCATCTTCACCCTTGATAGCAAAAGTAGGAATGCCGTATTTCACCAGCGCCGCCGCCACATCGTCCTGAGTGCTGAGGGGATTGGAGGCACACAGCACTAAATCCGCTCCACCCGCCTTTAAAGTCAGCCCCAGATTGGCCGTCTCCGTGGTAATATGCAAACATCCCGAGATACGTACACCTTTCAAAGGCTTTTCTGCCGTAAATCTTTCACGTATCAAGCGCAGGACCGGCATCTCGCGGTAAGCCCATTCGATACGCTGCTTGCCTTCCGCCGCCAGAGACATGTTCTTGACATCATAATTGCGTGAGGTCATAAGCCCTCCCTTTTTATCATAGACATCGATGTGCGTGTATCATTATATCAAGAGTACAATCCAATAACAATTATGGTAAGTACTAGCCAGCATGGGAAAATGCCTGATTTTTTATATCTGCCTGCCTATTCATATTAAATAGCCATCAGGGCTGACAGCTCAACGGTTATATCCTCCAAATGAGGACAAAGTTTTCCTGTTTTTTCTCTAGATAAGTATAGGGTAACAATGAATTGGCGCGACACCATACGGTTAACCGATTCTCCAGTCCCGGTATCCCTGCTTGATGACGGCGGCGTATTCTTTTGATGGTAAAGCATCCTGCAATTGACCGGTCTTTACATAGGTGATGGCCTGGTGTGGCTGGTTGTCTTCATCAAAGACGGTGACATTCATTCTTGCATAGCCTGTTTCATACTTATCGAGTTGCCTCAGGCAGGCATCACTCACTTCGTAAATAGCGCCGTGCACTTTCTCGCCACGGAAAGGTTTTAGCGAGGCCGTGCCGCCGTGCCAGGTGCGGGACCAGCCGGAAAACGCCAGTTTATAGTTGGGCAGCGTCGCGGTGAACTTGGGCTGACTGTCCGTGCAGCGCTCCTGCATCTGTTTCCGGCTCAGGTTGCTGGCATAAGCGAAATAAAACACATTTTTATCCTATTATGGTATTCAAATTATATTATAACAGCATTGTTAAGAAAAACCGAGAATGCCAGCCTGCTGTTTACAGTTGACATCTTTCAGCTTAATATATAACATAATTAAGCAGCACTTGATAATTCAACATAAACCGGGGGAGACTCATGAACAGGTTACTCGCCGTTATTCTGGCCGGCGGCATGGGGGAGCGTTTAAGCATCCTGTCCCAGGACCGCGCTAAGCCGGCGGTTCCGTTTGGCGGCAAATATAGAATCATTGATTTTACCCTCAGCAATTGTGTTAACTCGGGTGTCCATAATATCATCGTCCTCACCCAGTACCAGCCGGTCTCCCTGACGGAGCACATCGGAATCGGCACCCCCTGGGGGCTGTCGGCTCCGAACAGGAATATCCGGTTGCTGCAGCCTTATCTGGCCCGCGAAGAAGGTCGGGACTGGTATAAGGGCACGGCTGATGCCGTTTATCAGAACCTCAACCGTATTGAAAAGGAAGACGCCGATGAAATCCTCATTCTAAGCGGCGACCATGTGTATAAAATGGACTATTCCCCCATGCTCGATTTTCACCGTGAGAACGGGGCGGACGTCACACTGGCGGTTACCCCCATGCCTCAAGAAGAGCTATACCGGTTCGGCACGGCGGTAACGGATGATAAAGGGCAGGTAACCAGTTTCCAGGAAAAGGTCAAAAGCCCTGAAAGCAATTTCGTCTCCATGGGTGTTTACATTTTCAATGTCAAGACTCTCCGCCACTGGCTGGATATCAGAACGGGAAACGACTTCGGCCGGGACGTATTGCCCCGGATGGTAAATAAAGGCCGGATATTCGCCTATAAGTTTGACGGCTACTGGCGCGATATCGGCACGGTGGATAGTTACTGGCAGTCCAATATGGAAATAATGGCGATTTCTCAGTCGTTCCTGGCCGATAAAGACTGGCCGGTATACACCAGGCAGCCGGAAGGGCCGCCTTCTAAAATTGGGGATAACGCAACCGTCACCGACTGTTTAGTCTCCAGCGGCTGTAAAATAGAAGGCAACGTGGAGCATTCCATATTATCGCCGGGGGTACAGATTGCCGCGGGCGCTATCATTAAAAACTCCATTATCATGGATGACACCTATATCGGCCGGAACAGCATCATCGACCATGCCATACTGGATAAAAATGTTACCATCGAGCCTGACTGTCATATCGGTTTTGGGGACGATTACCGCATCAACCACCTGAATCCCACAATTTTAAGCAGCGGACTGACTATTATCGGGAAACGTACGGTAATACCCGCCGACTATAAAATCGGACGCAACTGTATTATTTACTCTTACGTCGCCGTCAGTGAATTACCCGCATCCGAGATTAAAAGTGGTGAAACGATTAAGCCGAAGCGCCGGTCCACCCGGACCGATGAATAAGCGTGTTTGCCGCGTTAAGATAATTTCATTTCATTCAGTCGGGTCAGAAATTCCGCTACCTCTTTGGGTGAAGCCAGGTAATATTCCGCGGCCGATGACCTGTTTTCTTCCCCGATATAAATACTCCAGCCCGCCGGACGGCGCACCACTCGGAAGGCATCTTCATCGGTGGTATCATCGCCCAGGTAAATTGTCAGCAGTTGTTCCTTTTTAAGTGTCGACTTTATTTGCCGGGCAATGACCTCCACCGCCTTGCCTTTATCCCAATCTACCGGCGGACGCACCTCCCAGAGCTTTTTCATGGGGTATAACACGATTTTCCCCCGGTCAACCAAAGGGCCTACCAGGCGATGCACTGTATCCGCCACCAGTTTTTCCTTATCTTTTTGTGCCAGCCGGTAGTGGACGCTTAGGCTGAAATTTTTGTCCTGAATGATTACACCTTGAATGCCGGCCAGTTCTACCGCCAGCCGCCCGGCCAGGTCTTTGATTATCTCCCGTACCGAACCGGCGGACGGATTGACGTAGCTTAAACCGGGTCCTTCGATTTCCAGCCCGTGGTTGCCGGCATAATAAATCCCCTCAATAGCCACAATGGCCTTCACCTCCGCGAGCAGCCGCCCGCTGATGACGCCAACGCTAAAGAACGATTTTTGCGCCAGCGCAGATAATACGCTTTTGACCGGCGCCGGCAGCACCGCGTCCTCGGGACGGCCGACAATCGGGGATATGGTGCCGTCATAGTCGGCCAGCAGCAATATATGAGATGCCGCCCGGCAATCGACTTCGAAGGTCGGCCAGACTTTAAACAGGTGTTTCATGCTTCCTCCGCGATGGCAACCAGCCGGGAGAAAATCGAGGCTCCCCACTTGTAGATATTATTTTCGGATACCGTTTTACGCAGACCGCGCATACGCCGCCGCCTCTCCGCCTCCGGCATTTCGATAGCTTCCTTAATTTTACCGGCAAATTCTACGATATCATTAGGATTAATCAAAATGGCATTGGATAGTTCCTCGGCGGCGCCGGTAAACCTGCTCAATACCAGAACGCCGTCGTTATCTATCCTGGCGGAGACGTATTCTTTAGCCACCAGGTTCATGCCGTCGTGAAGCGAGCTGACCACGCAGAAATGCGCCAGGCGCCGCAGAGCATTTAGCGTCACCGGTGATAGCTGCCGCATCATCGGAATCACCGGCTGACAGGCAGTGGTGCCGTATTTCTCATTGATGCCGCTTATCAGGTCGTCGACCCTCCGGCTCAATTCCTGATAATTACCTATCTGCAGGCGGCTGGGCATCCCCGCCTGAATAAAGACCACCTTGCCCCGATACTGCGGATTGTCTTCCAGAAATTTATCCAGCGCTTGGAGTCTTTCCGGAATGCCTTTGGTATAGTCCAGGCGGTCCATACCGATGCCGACGTATTTCCCGTCCAGGTTAAACTCGCGGCGCAGATTCGCCATTTCTTTATCTACCTCTTCCGTACCGGCCTGCTCTGAAATCCTGTCGAAGTCGACGCTGATAGGGAAAGGTTCTACGAAGGTCGTGCCGGCTTGACCGATTACCGCCTGCTTTTCGAGGTCAATCGTTACTCCCGGAACGTGCTTCGCCGCTTCCAATAATTTATGGCAGTAAGACGGCGTATGGAATCCCAGCAGGTCGTTGCCGAGCAGACCGGTGAGTATTTCTTCATACCACGGGCAGGCGCGAAATACCTCGTAAGTCGGCCAGGGGATGTGCCAGAACTGGCCGATGGTCAAGTCCGGTTTTTGTTCCTTTAACAACCGGGAGAGCAAAGCAAAATGGTAGTCCTGCACCAGCACCACCGCCCGGCGGCCGCCTATTTCCTGCAATACCGCATCGGCGAAAATCCGGTTGACCTTTTTGTAGGTCAGCCAGTCGGACTTGCTGAAAACGGGCAGTACACGGGTAGTATGACACAGCGGCCAGAGTCCCTCGTTAGCAAAGCCGCGGTAATAGCCGTTTATTTCCGCTTCCGTCAGCCACACCCTTCTCAATGTATATGCCGGCTTATCCGGCGGCACGGCAACACGATTACCGGCATCAACCACCTTACGGTCGGCATCGCCGGCGCCCTGGGCTATCCAGGTGCCCCCGGCAGCGTGCAGTATCGGGTCCAGCGCTTCGGTCAGGCCGCTGACCGGGCGGTCCCAGCTTATTTTGGCGCCGGAAAAGGTGTGAACATACGGCTCGCGGTTGGAGACCACGACCAAGAGATAACGCGATAGCTTTTCTTTCACGAGTTTACCTAAACTCTCCCGCGTCCACATAAAGCTCCCCCCAATTTTTAGTCCGGCAGCAGTATTATCAGGATAATATTGATTTCTTCAGTTTTTCAGACACGGAAATTTCCCTGGTTTTCCCGCTAAGCAAAATCCTGTCCTGCAATACGGTAACCTTTACCATGCCCCCCTCCCGGGATGCCTGGTAGCCAACCATGTTTTTCTTGTTCAGGACCCCGCCCCAGTAGACCCCCAGCGCGCAGTGGGCCGAGCCTGTCACCGGGTCTTCGTCAATGCCAATCGCGGGCGCGAAGAAGCGGGAAACAAAATCATAATTTTTGCTGGCGGCTCTGGCCGTAACGATAACGCCGCGCTCCCGCAACGTTTTTAGTTTCTTAAAATCCGGCTTCAGGTTTTTTACGGCCGCTTCCGAATCGACAACCACCAGGTAATCGAAGCTTGTTTTAGCGGTAAAAAGCGGGGATAACCCCAGGATATTCTCAAAATCATATTCGCTGTTTTTTATTGCGGTGATTTTATCCAGGGGAAAGTCGAGGGTAACGTAATCCCCCTCCTTTTTGGCCGCTAAAATATCGCTCCTGGTGGTGAAAGAAATGCTTTTACCAGGGTTAACGTACCCTTTATCCCATAAGATACTGGCCGCAGCCAGGGTAGCGTGACCGCACAGGTCGACCTCGCTGCCGGTAGGGGTAAACCACCTCAAAGGATAAATAGCGTCGCCCTGACAGACGAATGCCGTCTCGGGCGCTGCCATTTTGATGGCGACTTTTCGATAATAGTCATCGTCTTTTGATAGCGGCAGCAGGCACACGCCGGCGGGATTGCCCTGACACCCCGCCGCCACGAAGGACCTGACCTTAAATATTTGGGGTTCGGTTATCGCCTTACCCGAGGTGAAATTCATCATCATCTCCCGTCCATCACGGCTGGATAAGTTCGTTTAGCGTCTTGTTTCCGCTCCCGGCGGGGTAATACCTTAAATACGAATCAAAGTAAGGGTCTTTCCCCAGCTCGGCCGTCGTTTTAGAAATCCCCCGGTCTAAAGTCATGTTATCGGCACAGAGGTTAGTCAGCAAGTCCAGTGTCACGCTGTCAACGTGCTCCAGGGTGACCACATTGGACCAGCCAATGTATACCGAAGCTCCCTTATCAATGAAAGCCTGTGGCATATCATCGTATTCATAGCTTTCACAACCCATCGCCAGCACTACCGTATGGTCGAAGG
>Ga0209777_10008051_pt1 | contig 11597 bp, 27 predicted proteins | sample FrelakmetHBP12HB_FD_187147 | JGI IMG/M metagenome (GOLD analysis project Ga0209777, IMG submission 187147) | Freshwater lake sediment microbial communities from the University of Notre Dame, USA, for methane emissions studies -HBP12 HB (SPAdes)... | ecosystem: Environmental > Aquatic >...
AAACCCGGTAAGTGTGCAATTCCTTGTTCCATAAACACATATTAGCACACTTACCGGGTTTGTCAATAGGTCTTGTTGTGTTGTGTTCTGCTATCTTTATCTATGCAGAAATGCCATACTTGGCAATCAACTTGGCAAGTATGGCGCGTTCAGCCATTTCAACTTGTTTACTATTGTAGGCGGCAATTTTAGCGTGATTGCGTTGCTTAGTATTGATCTCTTTAACAAGCTTATCGCGATACTTAGACAACGCAACTTCTTCTTTATCAACCCGAATATGATATTCCGCATCAGTTTCGCGCAACGTCCAAGTTAGATAAAAGCCATTATACTGTTCTTGAACAGCAGCATCGCCCGCGCCGGTGGTGAGTTCGATCATGCGCGAAACTGATAAATCTCCTACAATTTTGATCTTGTGTGCAATGTTGATGTAATCGTAATTGACAATTGGTGCCAGGGCCATGTTCTGCAATCCATTATTTCTGTAAACACATGATAGTACATTTACCGTTCTTGTCAACATGATTCTTGTGTGTTCACAATCTTTCCGCAAGTCCGACGCAGTCGCGGCACGGCAGCGCGTCCGTGCAGTTGGCATTATCCTCGCAATAGCTTTCGAGAAGCAGCACGCGCTGGGTGGTTTGGACTGCGTGCATCGTTGCGCCGGTATCTTTGCCACATGCAACATCTAGAGCTTCGGACAGTCCTGCGGCAATTTTGTTGGCGGTAGTTTGGGTCATGCCTGCGGCCTCTTCAACTTCGGCCAGTTTGAGACGAAGCACGACATTTTTAGAAGGTTGGCACCCAGTGCGCGGGATGCCTCAACGGCAGCGCGCAGTAAGATTTCGTTGGTTTTGGTTGTATCAAGTTTGGTCATCTACGACCTCCGGGTGTTGCATGAATTTGCGAAGTTGGTGGCGCTTGCCCGCCCTGCCACGCTCGACAGCGTCGAAGTCGATCAACCGGGCGTTGATACACAGATCAAGCACCGTCAGAAGGTCGCCAACTTCCTCGCCCAGCCGCTCGGCGTTGGTGTAACGCTGACCGGGCTGCACCTCCAGCACGCCGAAGCGCAGCATCTTCGTTGCCCGCTGTGCAACTTCGGCGCATTCCTCAATCGCAATAGTGATGATTTCGCGCTCCCAACCTTCGGGTGGTGCGCAGGGGGAGATGAAGCGGTCGGGCTTGGTGGTTTGGGGGTCAGTCATTCGCGCTCTCCCACGTCATGCAGTCGCTGCCGCCAATGGCAGTTGATGTCCAGCCTTTTGCGATCCATGTGGGAACTGGAAAAACGCACGGCTTCATTGTACCGTTTAGTGATGTTGAAACGTAACCAGGCGGGCCCCAGTATTTGCAAGTGCCGCATTGGCGTTTGGCTGACGGTGATGCGGTGGCTATCGAGTGATTTGCCGGCGGAGTCATTGGTCCAATGTAACGAAACGGTGCGACCTTATCGGGCTGCATGCGGTTGCCAAACAAGTCAGTCCACAACCGCTCGGGTGCACACCACAGCAACACCCACGGGCCACGGGTCATCGTGTCAACCACATGTGTAAGCATGTGAGCACCATTATCATTGGGGTTTAGAGGTACTCCCGGTTCAGCGGGCCACAAGTTAGTTTGTTGTATCATCAATAAGTATCCTTTCAAAACACTTGCCTGTATTCAAAATCTTATTCATAACTGCATAATAGCTTATCGTTGGAGTATGTCAAGTGCGTTATACCAATTGATCACTGTGTGTGCAGCGTGCTCATTGGCAAAAAATGTTGCACCACTTAGTTCAGCTGAAACATTTATACCTCGTGAATCTTTTATACCCCAAGGTCCATTCGCAGCCGAATCTCGATTCAACATTGCCACTGTTAGAGGCGGCGACACATACCGCCGCCGATGCTGAGTCAGTTCGGCATCAATCAATGATTGATTCAACTCACACTCCATGCTATGAAAAAACTAAACCAACGAAATTGGCTATATCCCCGTGCTGGCGGATCACAGATCAACTAACGAGGTACAATATAGTGATACCACCGACCAGTCTTCATAATGCCAATGTTGATCATACCAGAGGTGTCACAGTCAGTGTATACCAGCTGCTCATGCCTATGCCATCATGTTGATAAACCAGTTTTGCCGCCAGCTCTTCGCTCGTTGCCCATTCTGCAAAATATAGCCAAAGTGCGTGGTCAGGATGATTTGGATTGTCAAGTGTGTCGCCATGCAGCACGCCATAGGACCGCCATTCAGTGGGAACACGCACAGGGTTGAACATCAGTCCATTTTCAATTGCATCCGCAATCTGAACACGATACTCGGCGAGCTTGTTGCTGATTGCAGACACTCTTGCATTTTCTACACGTTCAGCAGTTCGCAGACCTGCCTCGGCTGCTTCAGAGGCTTTGCGGACTTGATCGGCGATGTTGTTGCTCAACTTTTGACCCAGTGACATTTTATTGGTTTCCTGTTTGGTTGCAGTGATATCTTTGGAGGTATGCTGTAGGACTGTGGATTCTGCATCATCGGGTAAGGCAATGTTGATCTGGTGATCCCGCCAGCGGCATGCGCCGGCCAGCGCCATTCCTCGAGCGTGACCGCGCCAACTGGGATCTTGGATGCAGCGTTGCTCGATCCAGGCAATCTCTTCGTTATACCTCTCTTGAATTTCGTTGCGTGTCAGCCTCATGATGTGCTCCTATTTCTCAAAAACATAATAGCACAGCTACGCCAATTGTCAACCGCTGTTACAAGTATAGATATGCCGCCAACGCTGTCGCTAGATAAACAATATCCCATGAGTCGAGAAAATTCAATGTAGCTTTGATGCAACGACGCACGACGTGCTCCTTGATTACAATTGCAGTATAGCTTTGATCGTGCATGCTGTCAAACCGATAGTTGACAATCAAAGCTGATCAATCACTTCAATGGTGACACGCAATTTTCTGCCATGCAAATCTGCCACAGTAGAATGCAGCAAACTGGTGTCCCAACTTTGGATACGAATAAACATTCCATCTTCCAGTTCCATTTCACCAATCGCAGCTCGGCCGCCGTCTTCGGTGTGCCATTCTACAGCACCCTCACTGATAATAGGCAGCATGTTGTTGATCCTTTTGTTGTTTATATAATAGCACACTGTAGATGTGTGTCAACCAAAACGTTTAGCCAAACTTGGCTTTGAGACGTTCAAATTCGGCAAGGTCGCGCTGTTCCTCGGTTTGTGTAGCACGTTCAGCACGTTCCTCACTCGCTATACGACGCTGCATCTCATAATCAGATTCCAGTTGCGGTGCAAACAATCCCATGTAACCAGTGTCGTCATGTTGCTTATGATATGTCTTGAACACGGCCGACTCACCATAGGATTCAATCAACCTGTCAATGGTGGTTCTGACCATTGACAAGGTCCTATGATCCAGATACAATGTGCTGACCATAGTGCCAATCATCTGACGTTGCCGATTCACAGCCATCTACTTTACTCCGTTACGAATGTTGTTACGTGCTTCCCACGTGGCGTCCCATAGTTCTTCTTGCCTGATACGAGTTGCCATCTGAACATCAGTCTCATCACGCAGTGCATACACACCTAGATACCCAGTATTTTCATCCAGATAGATGTCAACTTCGGCATCTGCACCGTGATCAGCAATCAAACTTTTGATTTTTTCAAATAGATTACCCAGCGTATCGCCAGTTACATCATAGTCAGCAACCGATGTCATGCGACAAAGACGTTCACGATTCACAGCCATGACATTTACTCCTTATCTGTATAGTAACACATCAACTGTGTGTGTCAATGGTTACCTACAGCATCCTGCTAAATTTCGCGTGCGTGCTGATATTCGGAATTACCGCAATCGAGGATATTAGCCTGCAATGAAACGTCCATCCAAATTCCGTTGGCAACACTGTGCTGATACGCGGGATTGTCTAGCCGAAGCTGCACAATGCGTTTTGCATCGCGCAACAGCCGAACGATCTTGAATGCTCGAGTTGGTGATTTGTGCCAATATGTGCGAGAATACTGTGACACCAAATCGTCCCACTGCGATTCAGATGCAGCAGCGGTATTGGTATAAATGACATCGATATCCTCAATTGGTACTGCACCATCGAGGATCTCTGCAACACACAGGCTAAGTGACAGCCCAATTTTCATATCAAACGCTCCTTGCTCTACACATGCACAATAGCACATGTGTAGAGCATGTCAATGCACACTGTTAAGAATAGTATGGACGTGTCGATGGATATGCAGTAGGCAAGCCTTCGCATACCTCAGCGTAGTATCGTCCTTGGCTCAACACAGAGCTCGTTTGAGCTCTGTCACGATTCCACTCGGCACTATGACTTGTGTTGAGCTGTTCGGCATACACACGGGCGGCGGCCTCGCGCACAAATCCCCGAGTGAACTCTGCATACTCATCGCACGGTGTGCCAGTATCATAATACCAACCACCTTCTTCTGCTCCGCCCCATGCTCGATCACACAGGTAAACTGCCACAGTGTATGCCATGCTCTGCTCCTTGCTCTACTCATATACAATAGCACATGTGTAGAGCATGTCAACCAAATTAGTTGATTTGGTCAGTATCTATCCAGGTCAGAGTAAACCATGCCAGGTCGCTTTGTTTATCAAAATGCCATACAATACCCTTCATGACATGCGGAGACCAGTCAGGACAGATAAAGTTAGTGCCCCAGGAATCCGGTGCTAGATGGTGTTCGCACCACTGTCGCCATGTGATCCATTCATCCGGCACGCCGGCATCGGTATAGGTGTTGACCGACCATGGACGAATATCATCCAATTCAGTTGACACGCACATCTGGCAAGATCACACTGGGTTTGAACACCACACGGTAGTGGTACACACTGGCAGGAACGCTTTCAATCTGCTCTGCAAAGAACGTGACATTGTCGCTGAGACCCAAAAAATGCTTCTTGTAAACACCAGGGCCAGTCTTGCAGATCACACTCAGTCGACGTGCAGCATCATTGTTGCCCAGACTGCACAGTCCTTCGACCTCGAGGATATACTCGCCGGTGATGCCATTGTAGAACACGATCCGTCGATTGACCTCGAAGTTGTCAGCAGCCTGCGACATGTTGCGAGACGCCACATCCGCACTGTTGTCACAGGCAGCCAGGCCCATCGCCATCACAGCCACCATGGCAAGATTGGTACGCTTCATTTTGTGGGTTTCCTTGTTCATATTCACATAATAGCACAATTATAGCCAGTGTCAATACGACCGATTAGCCAAACTTGGCTTTCAGCCGGTCATACGTCAGCCGGTCATATGCATCGCGCTGTGCTTTATGTGCCTCTTCATGCTTGACTCGATTCATCATCTCTGAATCAGTCTCAAACCGAGTCACAACCACGTTCACATAATTAGCATCATCAGCAGCATGGTAACGATTTTCAAACGTGGCAGTAGCTCCATATTCAGAGGCCATTCGCTGCATGTCTGCTGCTGCTTCTGCCAGTGTACCATACTGGAGCAGGTCAATGGTCTCAACATTCTGGGTAATCATTTTGCGCTGTGTCATGTAATCTGCTCCTTGTTCATATTCACATAATAGCACAACTGTAGTGCGTGTCAACCGTTGTGTATCTTGTTTTTAAAAAATCACTGGACACCTTTGAACTTGAGATACCCAGTGAGCAGGCCCGTGATGTTGGCACTTCCGCAAGGGTTGGCACTGTGGACGAAGTAGCGGAATCCATCGGGCATGCCATCAGAGTCCATATCCTGCTCCACCAAGAATCGCGCAAAGTCCATGCCGGTGGGAATGTTGTCACCAAGATCGTGATCAAAACTCACCATCGAGGGCCAACCACGCTGAAGAAAAGTCTTGACCGCCGCATCATAGTCTCGACACACCACCCAGCTCGTGTGTGAACCTTGCTGGTAGGGAAACTGCACCAAGGCCGGGTTGTGTCCACCGTAGGTGTCCTCGGGGTTTCGCACATCATCGAGATACATTGCATAGGTCATGTAATCTGCCCCTGCTGCTCTATAACCATATAATAGCACAACAGCAGTTGTTGTCAACCTATTTCAACTCCATGTCAGGATAAACCAGGTTCGAGATTCTGCATCAGAAAACCATACAGTATCATTGTCTAGAAACCAGGTGATGGTTCCACCAAACAGTTCCAGCCCCTGTTCGAATACTTTGATTCTATGCCGACTATAATTTTCATGCAATTTACCATTGTTGTCCCATAGATATTGGGAACGGATAAACATGGCATGTTGGAAGTTACAATATTGATCTATGATCCGACTTCGGTGATCATAGATCTTCAACGATACTCGCGTGTCTACCACATTCAACTCCATGTCAGGATAAACACAGCTCGAGATTCTGCATCAGAAAACCAGATCGGGTCAAATGAATCTGCCCAATCAGTTGATGCATTGAATTTTTCCATGTCTTGGTCGGTGATTGCATCTCGATGCAGGATGTAGTCTCCGCCGGAATATTGAGTATTGTGCCACAGGTGTTGAGCGCGGTCATTTGATGCATTTATGAAGTTACTCCATGCATCTAATAACCCGCCGCCGTCAACTCGTATCGTCAACGATACTCGCGTGTCAACCACATTCGTCGTTGGTTCAGTATGGCATGTGTCAAGGTGTGTGCAATGTTCAATTAAATTATCGTGCATGATGTGTCTTTTATATAGAACCTTGCAGCGGCTGGTCCGTTATAACTGCCATACAAGTTGCCAAACAATGTTGTTATTTCGTCTACTGTAATATGAGGATTTCGCACACCGGTGATTTTGCTCTTGTAAGGTCGTGCAGCAAAAATCCGGCAGGGTGTGTTGCAACTGGCAGCATCCAACAACACTTGGATAATTTCGCCGCTGCCAATACTTTCACCTTGCAGTGTCACCGGGTGTTCAAACGCATACATCACTCGTTGCTGCCACTCATCACCATGTTCAACCACTGTGATGACATTGTAGATTTTGCCGTCATATCCAATCTTAGGTTTAGATGGAATCCTTACCTGCATGTCAACTGCTCCTTGCTCTACACATGCACAATAGCACATGTGTAGAGCATGTCAACTAGTTCTTTACCGCATCAACCATTGACACTACTTGTGCCACAGTGTAGTGGTTTTCGCTGTGATCGTCGCTCAAACGACGGTGCACCAACGTCTCAAAGTCAACAGGTGCTGTCACCATATCAACTGATGCATCAAACCGTGCAAACACCGGGTAGTCTGCACCGTGTGCAGTGACCACACCATTGGAGATGTTGAACACTACCAGCACCTGAGTGCTGTCCTCGCAGCTCTCGCCGCTCATCAGCGCCACTTCCAAATCCAGGAACGGCCATGCAGCGGCAATCTTGCACCAATCGTCGTAGACTTCATCTGCACTGGGCCACTTGCCAACGTTGTCGGTGTAAAACAACTGACCGTCGGGCTGACACCAACCATGCGGTCCACCGATGAACGCGCATGAAATCCAGCTGTTGTGAACATATTCAGTCGTCACGTAGTTGATGCTGTTGCGGAATGTGTCCCACTCTGCGTAGACGATGTTCCAATCAATTGATGCATTGGTATAGTCGGTTCGAACAACACCAACAGCCGTGCACAGTGCCTTATCAAACTCGTGGTTGTTGCCACCGTGTCCGGCCGTGCACCAGAAGTAGTCGGTTCGCACAATGATATCCGCTGCTTGTGCTGGAGTAACAGACCGACCCTTGACCAGCATCTGCGGCCACTTGGGAAGATTCACCTGGTCCATCTTTGGACGAGTCTCAGTGGCTAATTCAAACATGCTGTGCTCCTGTTTCTACTTGCGCATTATAGCATACGTGTAGACTGTGTCAACCTATGTGTCACACCCCCAACGCAGCACGCTCCTCGGGGGTCAAACGGGAGAGCACCTGCCGACGCAGCGTGTCACGTGCATTCTTTTCCCGAGACACAGCCTCGTAATCATTCAGGGGTTCAACAACATCGCTGAGCAACTCCCATTCCGCTGTCACAGTTTTTCCGGTAAGCACCACATGCTGGCAACGATCGCCAAGGTTATCTGGGTCCAAACCTATGAAGTTGGCAACCAGTGTGCCATTCATGGAGTAGAGAGTCACGTTGAGTCCCATTTGTGTGGCACGCACCATCTGTTCCATGACCTTCATGGGCAGCGCGGTGCGCCAGGAATTTTCCCGGCAAGCCTCTGCATAGGTTTCGTGGTATACACGCAGTTCGCGTTCGGCTTTGGTTTCACGCGCCATATCATATACTCCTGCTCTATAACTACACTATAGCACATGTGTGGAGAGTGTCAACTGTTATCTATTCTGTTTTGAGAATTTGTCCACGATCGGCGTAGACTTCCTGTTCGTCGCAGTATACCACAACACCATCGGCCTGACGGATCACATAGTCTTGGATATATTCATCGGGATCGTCAGTGCGGAGCACCACTGTGCCACGGATCTGCTCACGACCTGCATCAGTATAAGTGATGCCAGTGACCTTATCGCCTGCTTTGAACATTGTATGCTCCTTGTGCTATAAGCATATAATAGCACAACAGTAACCAAAGTCAACTGTTATAGAACGTCGCCCGCAGCATATCTTCCTTTAGACTGCTATCACCATATGCCGTTGATTTGACGATTGATCACCTGCGGTGCACCAGTGTCACGTGCGCGAAAGGTCTTCCACTGATCACATCCGTATTCGGTACAAAACCGAGTGTGATTACGTTGATCTATCTTCGCCTGCTCAGCTGCATTGTCCATAGATGAAAAGCTCCAAGTCAAGTGCCAATTATTATCAGGGTCAATCCCGTTCAACCGATATTCAGCTTGTCGCTGCGCGTTCATGACTTCAAGATATTCCACAACAAACTGTCCGATGTGTTCTTGATACGTTGGTGTCATGATATACAGTCTCCTTGCTTACTACGCTATAATAGCACACTAGTAGCCATCGTCAACCGATATTTCTTCAATCTTGGGAATCATATTAGCAATGTCTGCGGAGAACTTTGAGATTTCCTACTGTCATCATGATTCAACGACTTCAGACAATTTTTCATCAACTCAACTCATGATCTTCTTCAGTTTTGGTATTCACACAGCGCATATCAACCAACAATGCACATCTTCTCCAGAGCCGCAACGTCACCGTTGCTCTGGTCGATGGGGATGATGCGGTCACCTTTCTCGTCGCTCTTGATCACCACGTAAGCCGAGCAGCGCCGTCCGCAAAGCTGATCCGCAATGCTGCGAGCACCGGCATCACCGCGATACTGACGCACATTGTTGTTGTCGCGACAGATCAAACGATAAATTGTCACCATCTTCTCAGCTCCTTGCTTACAAACGCTATAATAGCACACTAGTAGCCATCGTCAACCACAATCTTTTGGAAAGTTCCAAATTGGCACAGTGACAGGATTCTTCCATGTACCAAGAGCCATATACCGTTCGGCACGTTTCGTGGCCATGTTCCAATAATGTCGAGCAATGCTGAACGGAACGGGACCGTACTGATCACTCAGCATCAAGTGATGAAAATGAAGTGACCGCGTGCCAACAAATGCTTCTCGTTCAGTTTGAACCATTGTCATGCTCCTTGCTCTACTATTATACATTAGCATGTGTGCAGTATATGTGTCAACGTGTTTGAGCGACGAAAAGGCGTAGCTTACATTGACTAGATAATCCCAGTGTATAAACTAACTCCTCTGACAAGGCGCTCGCTTCCTACCCAAATACCGTGTCAGCGGTAGGCGATAGTTATCGAGACTTGATGCACCTTTCCGTCACTCAACTACATCAACACAACTCAGCTAGCGCGAGAGGACTCCGACATTAATTCTAATTGCCTTGCTCTACTTACCCTGTCTTCTTTAAAGGACTAGCTGCATTGTCAGTGTCTACACATGCACTATAGCACATGTGTAGAGCATGTCAATGTGTTCATAAGCAGTAATACACTAAAAGTGCAGATACAACATAGTATACGTCCCACGAGTCAAGCATTTTAACAGCAGCTTTAAACTTTTGCATATTGCCCGCTCCGTTGTCTACACATGCACATTAGCATGTGTGCAGCGCATGTCAACAACAATGTTAGTCGCGTGCGTAGTGATCACCAAACAGCTGGTGCAGCGTTGCGTGCGGCCCGTATACGCTGAATTCTTTGAACTTGTAAGACCCTTTATAGTCCCAAACGCCGCAGCGCACGCCGTCTGCTGTAAAACCCCAGCTAAATTTGACCTTGCTGGGATCATCCACAATGTTAGGCCGCATGTTCAACATTGCATTGATCTTGGTTACAGTTAAGCCACGCAATGTACCAGTTCGATAATCGCCACCACAGTTTACCGCCACGATCTTCATAGTATATGCTCCGTTGTTGACACATGCACATTAGCACATGTGTAGAGCATGTCAACCAAAGCATTACTGCTTGTTGTGAAGGGTCAATTTAGAGAGTTCGGTTGTCATCCACGCTTTGAGCAGATTGCCTGTGCGCGAATCCGTAGTTTTGATCTGCCAGCGACTCATTGTGTAGCTCCTTGCTTGTCCGTGCAGTATAACACCTACGCAGGCTGTGTCAACCAAACATAAGCCACATGCTGCATATGATCACGGCCCAGCACACTGCACTTATAACAATCGCGTGCAGCGCGCCGCGCACAAAAGCCAGCTGATCTGAATGATTCTCTTCCATGTCATGTTCTCCCTTGCTGCTTGCACACAATAGCACATGCACAGGCGCTGTCAACCTTGTTACACCCAAATTCCATTGCGGATGCTGTGAAAATGGTCTGGATCATCCACACGCGGCTGCACAATCTTCTTGGCAGCACGCAGCAGATCCACTACACGCACAGCCCGAACAGGATTTGCGCGCCAGTCGCTGCGACAATAGCCTGCTATAAGCGTGGTCCAGTCGTGCTCATCGCGTGCACAGGTGTTGGTGATGATGTGGTTAATGTCTTCCACTTTGACCATACCGTTGATCACGTCCGCAACACAGCGGCTGAGGCTAAGACCAATTTTCATGCTGCATACCATTTGCTTACCACAGTATAATAGCACACTTGCGCACAGTGTCAACCGCCAAAGCCAACAAAAAGCGCGCTATTGCCAGCGCGCTTTTTGCAGTATGTCAGCTGTTACGCTGCCACATAGCCATGTGCATTTTCCCAGTCATACCATGCAACTGCAACATCGTCGCGCAAGTAAACATGCACAACGTCTGCATCGTCATTGTCAACGCAGTCGCCTAGTGTGTTTTCGACAATAAACACCGACATAGCAGCGTCCAACAACTCATACACGTTGTTGCCCAGTTGCACATGCGCATCAATCAGTGTTTTGTAACGCGCGTGCAAGTCGACGTTTTGCGTGTTGCTGTTAACAAACGTGTCGATGTCGAACATAGCTGTGTCCCTTTTGTATGTAATACAACGTTATACACTGCACTGCACTGCATTGCAAGCATAACGTTGTGTGCTGCAATGTGTGTTGTGCTGTGCATACGCATTTTATAGCAGCACACATTACGCAGTGCAAGCATAAACTG
>Ga0209777_10008052_pt1 | contig 11595 bp, 9 predicted proteins | sample FrelakmetHBP12HB_FD_187147 | JGI IMG/M metagenome (GOLD analysis project Ga0209777, IMG submission 187147) | Freshwater lake sediment microbial communities from the University of Notre Dame, USA, for methane emissions studies -HBP12 HB (SPAdes)... | ecosystem: Environmental > Aquatic >...
CGATCTAACGTTTGATCCGCGCCTGGGTGCGGCCGGCGAGTTCAACCATCGCCTTCAGCCGCTCGCGGATGTCATCGGCCGCATCCTTGCCTCCCTTCTTCTTCACCTGCTTCTCGACCCACGTCATGACGTTGTCGGGCGTCGGGTTGTCGGCCGAGGCGAGCCCCTCGGTCTCGAGAATGTACTGGCACGGGCCGATGCCGAGCGTGTTTCGCAGGATATCGACGGGCGTAAACTCCATCAGCGGCGTGGCCTTCGTGCGGTCTATCGGATATACAATGTAATTGCCTCCTTGAAGCATCGGAAGCGATTCAAAGGGCACCGACTGGGCCAGGTCTTGCTTGCCGATGCGGTCGGCCCGCCACTTGGCGGGAAACGGCGGCTTCCAGTCGAGCGCCTTGCCGGCATCCGCTGTCGGAACCGATCGCTCGTGCCAGAGGCCCTCGCCTTCCAGGAACGCGACCCAGATGCTCTTGCCTTCGACGCAATCGATCTGCCAGCCCAGGAAAGAGCGGCTTCCGCTATTCATCCATACCTCGGCCCGAACGCCGGTGCCGCGACACTGCCACACGCACATCGTCATGCTGTCGCCCGTGCCGCTGAGGCCCAGAACGAAGTTCTCGGCGGGCAGGCGAATCCCTGCACGACCGATGCGATCCGACGTAAAGACCATGTCGTCGCCGAAGAAGTCGGGCACGACAATCAAGCGAGAATCCGCCCAGACCCAAAGTTCGACCATTCCTGCGCCGGGCCGCACTTCCACGTACGGTTGGCCCACGGCCAAGCGAAACGTTACCGTAGCCGGGCCGGTGGACGTAATCTCCACGGCGACCGCCCCGCTCGTGTTCTCGATGATTCGGAAGACCTTCGTGCGCTGGACCGCGCCGTCGGCCGCCCTGGGAAGGAGGGTCGTCAGTCGCTTCGGGCCGCCGACGGGGGTGTAAACAAGAGCGATGCCTCCTGCATGGGTAATGACAACCGTGAGCCTGTCGTTGCCTAGGACCAAGTCTCCTTTGAACTTGTGCGCCATATCGTCGGCGGGAACCTGGACCCAACCCGCCTTCGCCGCCACCGCCGCAACGGGAAGCGAGAGGGACGACAAAGAGCCCGTGTCGTACAGGCGGACGAAAGGCTGACCGGCTTCTTCGGCCAAGCAGGTGTCGGCCAAAGAAAGGCCGAGGGCAACCGCAAAGAACGCAAAGAGAAGATTCTGTTTTGAAAAAAGACGGCTGGTTTTTTCTTTGCGCTCTTTGCGTTCTTTGCGGTTAAAAGACGTTGCATTACGCATGGCCGCTCCGCACAGACAGGCGCCCTCATCGCGCCGACACCACCCGCCGCTCCCGCGGCGGGCTCAAATAAGGTTAGTACATTATTCGCATCATCGCCAGTCGGGGTTCATGTCCGAGCCGTCCTCGGTGACCTTGACGGGCCGGCCGCCGGCGGCCGGGATGATGTAAAGTTCCCACGGGCCGCGCTCGCTTGCGCCCTGGCAGAAGACGATGAACTTGCCGTCGGGGCTCCAGCGCGGGTAGCGCTGCACGCCGCCGAAGGTCGTGAGGAGGCGGTTATCTTTGCCGTCGGGCGAGATGGTCGCCACGTGCGTCTCGGTCTCGTAGACGAGGCGCTTGCCGTCGGGCGACCAGTGCGGCTCGCAGGCCCCCTGCTCTCCGTAGACCTTCGCGGGCTCGCCGCCGTCGGCCGCAACGGTGTAGATGGCGTTGCCGGCCTCCCAGCGGCAGGCGAAGGCGATGGTCTTGCCGTCAGGGCTCCATGCCGGGCCGGAGCAGTGGACGAACTTCTCGGGCGTGATGCACTTCTCAGCGCCGCCGGCGAGGTCGCGGACGAAGATGCGCTCGCTGCGGCGGAGGGCAATGCGCTTGCCGTCGGGCGACCCTTCCGCCTGATCGCCGTCGCAGATACGCTCCAGTTTTGCGCCGTCCAGCCCCATCCGCCACACGCCCGCCTTCCCGCCGCGCGTCGAGGAAAAGAGGATCGACCGGCCGTCGGGGCCGAAGGCCGGGTCCACGTCGTTTTCATCCGTGCCGCCCTCGCCCGGGCGAGCCTGCGACTTGGTGATCTCCTTAAGACCAGAGCCGTCGGGCCTGACGGACCAGATATGCCACGGGCCAGAGCGGTTGCTCGAAAAGACGATGAGCCCCGCGGGCGGCGTTTCGCCTGCTCCCGCGCCAGCAAGTCCAACGACAAAGAAAAGTGGAGCCGCAAAGGACGCGAAGAACGCAAAGAGAAGATTCCGTCTTGAAAAAAGAAGGCGGGTTTTTTCTTTGCGCTCTTCGCGTTCTTTGCGGTTGGCACGGCCGTTACGAAGTCCGGCGGCTTCCATGGGTCGCTCCTGGACGGCCTCAGCGTACCAGCCCGACGGGAGGCTTGCAAGGATGCGCTCGCCGGCGCTTGACGGCCATCGCGTGCGGTCGTACCATGCCGCCTTGTCTTCTTCCCCGCTCGGGCTGCGAAAGGAGTGATGCGATGCGAAGGGCATGGCTTGTTGCGGTCACCGCTCTAACGGTCGCCCTGGCGCTGGGCGGTCCGCTGCCCGCGGGCGAAGCCAGGAAAGAGCCGCAGGCGCCGCCCCCGCCGCCGTCCGAGGAGTTCGCGAAAAAACTCAAAGACATCCCCAACCGCATCGTCTACGAGACGTTCCGCGACGGCAACTGGGAACTCTTCAGCGTCAAGGCCGACGGTTCCGACCCCGTCAACCTCACACACACGGCGAAGGTGAACGAGTTGTACCCGCACGTCTCGCCGGACGGCACGAAGGTCTGCTTCGTCTCGGATGAATTCGAGGAGGGGGCGAAGAACCCGAAGGTCCGCTCCGCCTGGTACATGAACCTCGACGGCGCCGGCCGCACGAAGATCGGCGACGGCATACGCGAGGCGTGCTGGAGCCCCGACTCCAAGACCATCGCGTACCTGCCGTGCGAGTTCGACAAATTCACATACGATGACTTCGCGACCAAGGGCGTCAAGTTCTTCGACCTCGCCACCGGCAAGCATTCCGAGCACCCGAACAAGGACCTCTTCCACCTGTACAACCTCTGCTGGTCGCCCGACGGCAACTGGATGGTGGCCACGGTGCACGGCGGCATGGGCTACAAGCACACCATCCTGGCGTTTGAGGCGAAGGGGACGAAAGTAACCGACCTCAAGATACCGGGGTGCCGGCCGGACCTCAGCCCCGACGGCAAGAAGGTCGCCTGGGGCGCAAGCGACTGGGAACTGGATGCGGCCGACATCGACTTCGGCGGCGACGCCCCACGGATCAGGAACCGCCACGCACTGGTCAAGAGCGCCGAGCCGACGAAAATCTACCACGTTGACTGGTCTCCCGACGGCAAATACGTGGCCTTCAGCCGCGGGCCGGAGAAGAAGAACCTGAAGTTCGCCCCCGAGATGATCGGCATCAAGGCGGCGGGATGGAACATCTGCGTTGCCGACGCCAACGCCGAAAGCATCTGGTGGGAGATCACCTCCGATGGCAACTGCAACAAGGAACCCGACTGGGCTCCGGTGAAGGCGGGCGGCGAACGGTGAGCATGCGGCGCAGCATAAAAGGGGAATCTTTGCGCGGCGGGTCTCCTGACCGTACGTGTTTAGCGTCAGCATTGCAGTGTGGCACGGCGGGCTTGTCCAGCCGTGGTGAAGGCCAGCGACGTTCCCCACGGCTGGACAAGCCAGCCGTGCCACATCCGCTATTGGGGGCAGTGGAAAAGGGGACAGTCCCCTTTTCGCAAAGGCGCGAAAAGGGTACAGCCCCCTTTCTTGGCCTTCTGGCGGCCGTGCTGTCAGGGTTGCTTGCCGCATCGTGTCAGACGACGGAAGAATCGGCCGGCCCCGCCGCCGCACCGACGCAGACCATCAAGACCGGGAGCGGCATCGAGATGGTCCTGGTCCCCGCGGGTTGGTTCACGATGGGCAATGATCGCGGCAAACCCGACGAATCGCCCGCCCACAAGGTCTGGGTCGATGCATTTCTTATGGACGTCCACGAAGTCACGCAGGAGGACTACGGCAAGCTCATCCTCGGCAACCCATCGCACTTCAAGGGCCCCGACCGGCCGATGGAGCAGATCAGTTGGGCAAAGGCGGCCGTCTACTGCAACGCCCGCTCGAAGGCCGAGGGCCTCCAGGCGTGTTACGATGAGGACACGGCGGAATGCAACTTCGCCGCCAACGGTTACCGCCTGCCCACGGAGGCGGAGTGGGAATACGCCTGCCGCGCGGGCACCAGCGCAAGCTACTCCTTCGGCAGCGACGCCTCGCGATTGAAGGACTTCGGCTGGTTCGCCGATAACTCGGGCAAGACCACGCACCCGGTCTGTCGGAAGAAGCCGAACGCGTGGGGCCTTTTCGACATGCACGGCAACGTGGCCGAGTGGTGCAACGACGTCTACGCCGAAGACTGCTACAAGGCCGGCCCCGAGAAGAACCCGCGCGGGCCGACGGCGGGCAAGCGGTACGTCCTCAGGGGCGGTGCGTGGAACTCCGGCGCCGATGCCTGCCGCGCGGCATACCGTGTGGCCGAGAACCCGGGGTTCCAGGACGCGTGCTTTGCGCTCGACGCGATCGGCTTTCGGTGCGTGCGAAAAGCCCCGGCGGGCGGAGAATAGGCCGAGCATCGCGCGGTGGGTCTCCTGACCCACCGCGCGAATGACGCGAGGGTTGCCCGGAAACGGGGTATGCGCGGCGGGTCGGGAGACCCGCCGCGCACGCAAAGTTAGCAAGTTGAGCGGAATCAAACGATGCTTTTTCACACATGGACATTCGCCTTATTCTTCGCCGTCGTCTATCCGGTCTACCGGCTGACGAAGGGGACGCGGTTTGAACTCTGGTGGCTCCTGGCGGCCTCGTACGTTTTCTACGGCAGTTGGAATCCGTTGTACCTCTTGATCATCATCTACGGCACGCTGGCCGACTACCTCATCGTCGTAGGCATGGAGAAGGTCGGCCGCAAGAAGTGGTGGCTTGCGGGCAGCGTCGTGAGCAACATCGGGCTTCTGGCGTTCTTCAAGTACGCCCACTTCATCCGCAACAACCTGAACGCCCTGCTTGCGTACGCCGGCATTCCGTACGGCCTGCCCTCGCCCGACGGCGCGGCCGCGTACACGTGGCCGCTGACGGACGGCATCAACTGGCTGCTGGGCCAGGCGGGCATCGCGCCGTATCCGCACGCCGAGTCGTTTCTGCTGCCGGTGGGCATCTCCTTCTTCACGTTCCAGTCGATGAGCTACATCATCGACTGCTACCGCGGCCAGGTGGAGCGCGAGCGCAGCCTCCTCAGGTACGCCGTGTACGTCTCGCTCTTCACACAACTGGTGGCCGGGCCGATCGAGCGGGCCTCGAACCTCCTGATGCAGTTGCGGCGCGACCGCCCGATCGCGCGCGAGGACATCACCGACGGCCTCTCGCTCTTCCTGGTGGGGCTCTTCAAGAAGATCGCCCTGGCCGATTATCTCTCGCTGTATGTCGATAAGGTCTACGGAGCGCCTGCCGAGCACCACGGGCCGGCCTTGGCGCTGGCGACCTTCGCCTTCGCCTGGCAGATATACTTCGACTTCAGCGGATACACCGACATGGCGCGCGGCATAGCGCGGATGATGGGCCTCAGGCTGATGCTGAACTTCAACAACCCCTACCTGGCCGACAGCCTCGGCGACTTCTGGCGACGCTGGCACATCAGCCTCTCGACGTGGTTCCGCGACTACGTGTACATCCCGCTGGGCGGCAACCGCAAGGGCGAGTTCAACACGTACCGCAACATGGTCCTGACGATGGTCATCTCGGGCATCTGGCATGGCGCGGCGTGGACCTTCCTCATCTGGGGCGCGCTGCACGCGGCGGGGCGGCTGGCCACGCGGGCGCTCGAGCAGTCGCCGTTCTACCGCGACCGCGTCCCGCGCATCGTCAAGCAGTGCGGCGTGTTCGCGTTCGTCTGCTTCGCGTGGATCTTCTTCCGGGCCGCGAGCCTGGGCGACGCGTGGCTTATCATCACGCGAATCTTTACAAGCGGCTGGGCGGACCCGCTCTTCCCGATGCTCGCGCTGGGCATGGTCCTGGCGGTCTGGATATACGAGTTCTTCTACGAATCGAAAGCCCGCTGGATCGTGGAGTGGACGCCCGTGCGCGTGGCGCTGGCCGTCCTCATGGGCGTTTACATCGCGGTGTTTGCGGCGGCCAGTTCGCAGCCGTTCATCTACTTCCAGTTCTGACTTTAAGAGGCGCACAGTGACGCAGCCATCGACAACTCGCGGCGTGGAGCACCACGGCGTCGGCATCGACCTGCGCTTCGGCTCAAACGCCGTGCGCCTGGCTGCCGCGCAGTGGCTCGTGGCGGGCGCCATCTTCGCGGCCTTCATGCTCCTTGCGCCGACGCTGTGGGAGAAGACCGAGCCGTTCTCACCCGGTCCGGACTATCGCATTCCATACAGCCTGAGCAGCGACTACTGGCTCTACAGCCGCTGGGCCGGCGCGGCAGCGTCGAGCGACAAGATGCCCGTCATCGGCGACTCCGTCGTGTGGGGCCAGTACGTGGCCGCCGACCAGACGCTCAGCCACTACCTCAACCGCGAGACGGGCGGCGAGCAGTTCGCCAATCTCGGCCTCGACGGGACGCACCCGGCGGCCCTGGCGGGCCTCGTGGAGTATTACGGCGGCGACATCGCCGGCCGGCGGGTCCTGCTGCACTGCAACCTCCTTTGGACCGCGTCCAAGAGGCACGACCTCCAGGAGCACAAGGAGTTCCGCTTCAACCATCCGGCGCTCGTCCCGCAGTTCGTGCCCGAGATCCCGTGCTACACGGAGAACCTTTCGCGCCGCCTGGGCATCGTGATCGAGCGCCGCCTGACCTTCGCCGCATGGGCGGACCATCTGCGGGTGGCGTACCTCGACCAGAAGGACCTCGCCGCGTGGACGATGCAGCATCCGTACGACAACCCCCTGGAGGCCATGCGGCCAAACCTGTTGCAAACCGACAGCCCGCCGCAGCACGACGGCGCGCCGTGGACCGAGCGGGGCATCCAGCGGCAGTCTTTTGCGTGGGTGGAACTCGACGGGTCGCTCCAGTGGCGGTGCTTCCGCCGCATCGTCGAGATTCTGCGGGAGCGCGGCAACGAGGTCTTCGTGCTCGTGGGGCCGTTCAACGAACACATGCTGGATGACGCCAACCGGCCGGTCTACGCCGAGCGCAAGCGCGCGGCCGAGGCGTGGCTGCGAGAAAACGGCATCCCGTGCCTCGCGCCCGAGGCGCTGCCCAGCCGCCTCTACGCCGACGCCAGCCACCCGCTCGCCGAGGGCTACGCGCTTCTGGCCAAGCGTCTGCTCGAGGACAAGTCGTTTGGAGATTGGGCCGCGCCCCGTCCTTCCGGGAAGCATTGAGCCCGCCGCCTGTCTGCCGCGGCAAGCCGCTTACTTCTTATTCTTATCCCAGCCCTGGTCCTTGACGAGTTTTTCGATGTCCGCGTTCGGGCTGAAATCGACCGGCAGGATGTTGAACTTGACGAGGTACTTAAAGGCGCCGTTCAGGCTCTTCACGTCATCCTTTTTCGCCCCCAGTTTGTCCGCCGGCAGCGCCTTGACGGCGGCAAAGTACTGGCCGGCCATCTCCTGGACCTTCTGGACCGTCGCCTCGTCCTTCTCGTAAACGAGCGACTCCATCAGCCGCAGGAGTTCCGGCAGCGGGTTGGCGGGGTCCTTCAGTTTGGCGGCGTCCTGGCGGACCATGGCCGCGATCTCCTTGCGCTTGGCCATCGTGGCCTCGACCGAGATAGGTCCGTCCGTGCCGCCCTCGACCGCCCGTAGCGGCAACTCGCGGTACCAGATGTTGCGAAACCGTACGGGGTTCCCGTGGTCCTGGAGTTTCAGCGGCCCCTTGTCCGGTAACGCCCCCGGCTTCGTGCGCTTCATGTGGCCGGTCGTGCCTTCCAGTTGCGTGTGATCCTGCACCAGGACGCCGTTGAGAAAGACCGTCACGTAGCCGGGGTCGAGGCACTTGTCGCCCTCATAAATCGGGCGGCGGAAGACGATGTCCTCGACCTGGAACTGCCCGGGCGGATTCAGGGGGTTGGCCGCAGGCGGATTCACGCCGTACACCGATGCCGCGAAGCCGTCGGCGTACGTGGGGTTGTTGTAGTTGTCGAGGACCTGGATTTCGACGCCTTCCAGGAAGATGCCGCTGTTGCCGCGACCCTGGCTGTCGCCCTTGACGTCCTTGGGTGCGGCCCATTCGATGTGCAACTGGCAGTCGCCGAACTGGCCCTTGGTGCGGATATAGCCGGAGCCGGGCGTGCACTCCATCGCGCCGTCCTTGTTGACGATCCACTTCGTGGGGCCGCCTTCCTTCGTGTCTGCTTCCCAATTCAAAAGGTCCTTGCCGCCGAACAAGATGATCGCATCCGACGGGGGCTTGCCGGGCTGCTCCGGCGTGCTGAACGTGCCGGGCGTCACCAATTTCGGCTGCGGCCGGTTCTGGTCGTGGATGGCCCACGGATGGTGGGCGTCCGGCGGGTCGCCGTAGAACGGCGAGCCCGTGGAGGCCGCCGCGTAACCTACCGAGGCCAGTGCCAGAACCGCGCCGATCGCTGCCAAGGCTAACCGAACTCTCATGACGTTCTCCTTAGAGTAAGGAAGGTGCGATTTTCCGCAATCACGCCGTGCCACGAGGCTTCACTATAGGAAGCCGGGGCAGCCGTTTCAAGCTTCCTTGCGTAATGCGTCATCAAGGAGGAACGCCGCAGGCCGGACCGCGGCCCTTACAGGTCCTTCGGCGCTTCGCGCTTGATGGTCCAGCGCTCGCGCAGCCGGACCGAATCGATTCCCAGTTTCGAGCCCCGCGACGCGCCGCCGGCGCCCACGCACTCCAGCCGCACGGTATGCTTGCCCGCGCTCAGGCGCCGCTGCCCCAGGTTCAGCTCACGCACCGCGACGGTGGCGTTGTGGAAATCGGTCGGCCCCCGGACCTCCTCGCCGTCGAGCAGGATGCGATAGATGCCGAAGTCATAGGAGAAGGTTGCCCGCAGCGTGAGCTGCCGCAACTCCTCCTTCTCAACCGGGAAGGCGAACTCCACCCAGGCGCCGGCCCCGCCCGTGTTGTTGAAGAAGAGTTGCCCTTCTCCCGTCCAGGCGTACCCTTTCTGGAGGTCGAGCGTGCCGCGCTGGCAGGTCGCGTTCTTCAGAAGGTCTTTGCCCTCGATGATGATGTCCACGTTCGGCAACTGCCGCTGGGCGGCCGGGGGGACCGTGGCGAACCGCTTGGGCTGGCCCACCTGGTACCAGAACGCCACGGTGGCAAAGTCGTCGTTACGCTCGACGAAACCCTCGTGGACCCCTTCCTTCAGTTCGTCCCGCGAGATCCAGCCGGCGTCCTCGAGCTCGACACGCAGCGATTTCGTGAAGCGCACCGGGTCCGGAAGGTGCCACCGGTAGACGGTCGTCCGCCAGCCCACCATATCCGGCTCGCCTTCGAGGATGGGCACGCCGAAGTAGAGAAACGTCCCGGCGCCCATCCCCCAGGCGTTGCCGGCGTAGTCCTCGGTGCCCGTGCCCCATAGGCTGGGGGTCTTCTCGCCGTCGATGTAGAACTTCTCATCCCCTTCGCCGAACCACATGGGGCTGCGGGCGCGGACGCTTAGCACCGTTCCCACGTAGTGGCCGCGCCCCTCGGCATCGAGGACAAGGTAGTCCCGGCCCGAGGCCGCCGGAAACTCCTGCCGGTACTGCGCGCAGAAGTACGGCGTGTCGGGGGCGAAGGACTCTCCCTTCACGTAATCGATCTGGTAATAGAAGGCGTTGAGCGGCTTGGCGCCCTGGTTCTCGATCTCGACGCGGGCGGACCTATGGAACGGCATGGGCCAGTAGCAGTTGTAGGAGTCGCCTCCCTCCACCTGGACCACGGCGGAGTTCACCTCGGCCCGCCGGCCGAATCCGGCGGCAAAGAAATCACCCACGGGCGACTCCACGGCGGGCGTGGCCGCCCCGTCCCAGAAAATCCGCAGGACCAGTTCAGAGTGGTTGGCGTTTCCCTCGCGGCCAAGCCAGCCCGGCGCCGGTTCCGGGAACGTCATCCAGATGTGCTGGATAGTGGCCGGGCCGGCGATCTCCGCGAGAACGAACTTCTGGCCCGGCGGGATATTCCGGTTGTCCCAGTTGCTCGAACGTTTCGGCGCCGCCGACGACACCCGCGCGGAGCGCCCCGGCCGCACGGCCGCCAGGTATCCAAATGCGCCGCCGACACCCGGCGCGACAGCGGCCGGCTGGTCCGGCGCCGGTTCTCCCCCGCCACGATGTCCTTGATCGCACGCGGCGGGCGTCACGAGCAGGCTGATCGCCCCCGCCAGAAACGTAATGGCACGATATGACCGCCGCATACCAACTCTCCTTTACGCAGGACTCGAGGTGCCACCCACCGTGACTGACACCGTACTTCCTTGCACGCGGCGGCGGCCCCGACCTGGACTGGCCTGCGGGATGAGAAGGCGCTTAGTCTTTCAGGTTCTCGGACAGCTTGCGCCAGGCGTCCATGGAGCGGGCGAGGTGCTCGCGGGCGTCACCGCCGATGCCGAAGCACTGGAGGCCGATCGGCCCCTTGTAACCCAGTTCTTTCAGCGTCTTCAGGAAGGCCGCCATGTCGAACGAGCCCTTGTCCAGCGGCTGAATGTACCGGCCCCAGCCGGGCTTGTCGTCGAGTTCATCGGCGCCGTTGATCGAGACCGCCCACAAGCGCGGCATGGCCTGCTTCAGGAGCGCCCTGTAGTCGCGCTGCTTGTCCACCCGCAGCCAGTGGCACAGGTTGAACATCACGCCGACGTTCGGGCGGTCCACCTTCTCGGCCACACGAACTGAATCTTCAATCCGCTCCACCCAGCAGCCCACGTGCGGATAGAGCAGCAATTGAGCCCCGGAATCGCGTGCCAGGTCCGACATCTCGCGAAGGACCTCAACCCCGCGCGGATCGCCGGAAGAATCCGAAGGCTTCATGCCGCCAACCAGCAAGTCGAACTGCACCTGGCGCCCCTTCACAAGGGCCAGGACGTCCTTGAAGCCCGGATCGTAGGCCGGCTTGCCCGGCGCGAGGTTCACCTGCATGGTGATCTGATACAGCTTCAGGCCCGCCGCATCGAGCGTCTTCAGACGCTCGGCGACCTTGTCCAGCCAAATGTGGCCGACGCCGTCGTAGCCGAGTTCCTTGAGCATCACGGCCTGCTCCTCGAACGAACGTTTCTTGGCATCGTGCCAGTCGATGCAGAACGGAAAAAACGGATACGCCTTCTGGTCGGCGGCGACGGCCACGTTCCGCAGCGCCAGCCCCGCCGCCACCATTACCAGCGCGGCAATAACAAGCTTCCGGTTCATGAGCAAGACCTTTCGTGCAAGCCCCTCATGGAAAACGAGCAGGCAGTCGGTGCGTCATCTATTTAACTGGCCCGCCCGCGGCAGGTTCCGGCCAGACACCGAAAATGACAGCGCTACTTCCGCACAGTGCGCGGCGGTTCTCCCGAACCGTACGTGTTCAGCGTGTGGCGCGCGCCACAATAGCGGGTGTGGCACGGCTGGCTTGCCCAGCCGTGGGGAACGTCGCGGGCCTCC
>Ga0209777_10008053_pt1 | contig 11595 bp, 13 predicted proteins | sample FrelakmetHBP12HB_FD_187147 | JGI IMG/M metagenome (GOLD analysis project Ga0209777, IMG submission 187147) | Freshwater lake sediment microbial communities from the University of Notre Dame, USA, for methane emissions studies -HBP12 HB (SPAdes)... | ecosystem: Environmental > Aquatic >...
TCGCCGGGACATTCACCGTAGAGCTCCTTAATCCATTTTCCTGTCCTCCGCCATGCAATAAGGGTACAAGTTTTATTCCTTCCCTCACATATAAAAGTCCAGCTCCCTTTGGCCCGTATATTTTATGAGAACTAGCAGTCAGTAAATCAATATTCATTTTTTTAACATCAATTGAAATTTTTCCAAATGACTGGGAAGCATCTGTATGAAAATAAACTCCTACTTGACGGCAAATTTTCCCGATTTCTTCAATCGGCTCAATCGTGCCTATTTCATTTGAGGCATGAATGACAGAAACTAGAATAGTTTTTTTGGTAATAGCTTTTTTAACATCTTTCGGATTTACCATCCCATATTTATCAACCGGCAATTTTGTTATTTCAAATCCCTGTTTTTCCAGCCATTTAGCTGACTCAACAATGCACGGATGCTCAATTGAAGAAATTATAATATGATTGCCTTTATTTTTGTTGGCGAAAGCCACGCCTTTTAAAGCCAAGTTATTGCTTTCTGTTGCAGAACCTGTAAAAATTATTTCATTTGGCTCGGCATTAATTAAGTCAGCCAAAATCTGCCTTGATTGATCTAAAGCAAATTTTGCCTCCTGCCCGAAAGAATGCAAAGACATAGTATTGCCGAATTTTTCAGATAAAAAAGGCATCATGGCTTTTACCACTCTTTTGTCTACCGGAGTTGTAGCTGCATAATCGAAATAAATCTTTTTTGGCATAATTTTAAATATTAAAATTTTTTAAACTTAAATATCTCTCGCCTCTATCCGGTAAAACTGTAATAATGTTTTTAAAATTTTTACTAAGTTTTATTCCTGCTAAAACATTGGCACCTGAACTTATACCAACTAAAATTCCGTAATCTCTTGCCAATTTTTTACTCATAGAGATTGCATCTTTGCTTTTAATTCTTATAATTCCGTCAATCCAGCGCCTATTTTTTTCTATTATTTTTGGGATAAAACCTTCACCTATTCCTTGAATCTGATGATGGCCAGGTTTGCCTCCCGATAATACTGCTGATTCTGTTGGTTCAACTGCAATTATTTTTATTTCTGGATTTATCTTTTTTAAGGCTTGGGCAACGCCGATTAAAGTTCCACCTGTTCCCGCCCCAGCTACAAAAGCATCGATTTTTCCTTTAGTTTGTTTAATAATTTCTTTTCCTGTGCCCTCGCGGTGAGCGGCAATATTGTCGGGATTTTCAAATTGTTTGGGAAACCAGGCATCTTTATTTTTTCTTACTAATTCTTCATATTTTTTAACTGCTCCGGCCATATCATCTTTGGCTGGAGTTAAAACAACATTTGCCCCAAAAAATTTCATCATTTTTACCCGCTCAATGCTTGCTGATTCTGGCATCACTGCAGTAAATTTGTAGCCCCTTATAGCAGCAATCATTGCAAAAGATATCCCTGTATTGCCGCTAGTTACCTCAATTATTTTGCTTCCTGGTTTTAACTCACCTTTCTCTTCTGCCTTTTTTACAATATACCAAGCCATTCTATCTTTAATACTTCCTGTTGGATTGGTTGTTTCCAATTTTGCCCAAATTGTTACTCTGGGGTACCCTTTGGGTCCTTTTATCGGGATTTTTAAAAGCGGAGTTTCACCTATTAAATCTAAAATATTGTTAGCAATTTTAAACATAATTTAATTATTTTTACTTTTTATTATTTTATTAAATCTGCTAATGTTATTGATTTTAAAGTTTTATTCAAAGAATTTTCCAGTTTTGCCCAAACATTTTTTGTCATACATTTGTTTTTTCTTCCGCAAAAAGAACAATCAACTGGTTTTTTATTTTCTTCCAAAACAGAAACCACATCATTTGCGCTGATTTTATTTGGAGATTTTGCAAGAATATATCCCCCTTGAACTCCTTTTTTTCCTTTTACTAATTTTTCTTTTTCCAATTGCAAAATTATTTTTTCCAAAAACTCAAAAGGGATTCCCTCTTTTTCAGAAATTGTTTTTACAGAAAAAATCTTTTTTGACTTATAATTTTTTGCCAAAAAAACCATTGCCCTTAACCCATATTGCGCTCTTTTTGAAATCTTTATCACAATCTTAATATTTTAACTATTATCACATTTTCAGCGATAGCGTGAAATCTGACAACGGCTATAAATATTAATCCTGACTAATTTAGTCTGCTTTCAGTATATTAAAAACAAGAACCCTTGTCAACAGCCCGTCGTGAAAAATACGCGATAGCGTAGTTTTCACGACGGGTTGGTGTAAAAAAAATGCCCTTTGATGTTATCTCCAGGCCAGGGCGGAGCGCGAGCAACAGCGACGTTTGTTTATCCTCCCAAACGTTTGATTGTTCCCACCATTCCATCGGTTAGTCCCTGATTGTAGTAGTCTGAGGCAATGGTTTCGAGTATCGCGTCCACTGCATCCTGTTGGAGCGGCGGAGAGAGGAATACCCTCCAATGCCATAGCCAACAATCGTTTGTGATTTTCTAGAGCTTTCTTGTCCATAACCATACTTTATTTCCTATCTACCCATATTGGGTTGTTAAATAGCAATAATGTAATTTACAATTTTTATTCTCTTTTGTCAAACAAAAACCCGAAGATTATTCCTCGGGTTGATTACTTTAATAATAAAAATAAATCTATTTTTTTGCTACATCTCTTAATTCTCTTAAAGAAAGACCCATAAATACAATTAGTAATAAAAGAGTGTTTAAAGGGGCTAACCAAAATGGAAAATCATGACCAAATGTCTCAAAAACCATAATTCCGTCTAAGCAACCAATACTACAACTAAAATTTGTATTATATCCATAATTATATTTTTTCTATTATTTCTATATTATAATCTAATATTTTGTCGCCGTCACCAAAAAGAAAATTTGCTTCTAATTTTTTACCTTGCAAAATATGCGGCATCCAATGCGTATCATCTGGCCACATCTCTTGATATGGAATTTCATTAAAGGCAAACCATTTAGGCAGCATTTCTTCAGATTCTGTCGGTTCTCCAAGCCAATCTTTAGCTAAAAATAAAAATACATCCTGATTCCATTCTTCTTTATTTTTATCGGCAAACTTAAAATGAAACAAGCCAACTTTTTCCGGATTTTTTATTTCTACTCCAATTTCCTCTTTTGTTTCTCTTATCGCAGCATCTAAAATATTCATATCGCCTTTTTCAGCATCTAATTTCCCGCCGGTCCCATTCCATCTGCCCGCTCCAAAACCTCTTTTCTTCATAGCTAAAAGAATTCTGCCGTCTTTGACCAACAAACATAATGTTGTTTGCTTCATTTTATTTAATTCCTTTACTTCTGTTGATTTTTCTTGCTAAAAAAGAAAATATAAATTATTTCCAAAATTCCAAGAGTATTTACCAGCAACATCACAATAAACCAAGCCGGCTGATTGTTTCGCGCCGATTTCCACAGCGCCGTTCCCTTCCAAATTATTGTCCAAATTGCCAAAATCGTAAACACAAAAGCAAACCATGGATTATTAAACATATGCGCAAATTGTATGAGTTGTAATTCTTTTTGTGTCATATGTGCGTAAAATCCCAAATCTCAAAATCCAAATCCTAAATCCCAAAACGTTTTTGGTCATTAGGTCATTCGAATTTGGTTGGTCATTGGGACTTGGTCATTGGGGTTTTATTTTATATTTATTTATTTCGTATCCGGCAATGCCGAATGCAACGGACACATTTAATGATTCTTTTTGCCCCGACATAGGCAAAAAAATTATTTTATCCGATTTTTGCAATATTTTTTTGGAAATTCCTTTTACTTCATTTCCTACTATTAATGCCAAAGGAAATTTCGGCTTAAATTTTTCATAAGAGATTGATTTCTTATCTTGCTCCAATGCGATTATTTGAATTTTTTGTTTTTTCAATTTGTCTATTAACCTGCCAGTTTGCCTGCAATATTCAAAAGGAATTGTTTTTTCAGCTCCCAATGCCGCTTTTGAAATTTTATGGTTTGGGGGCTTGTCCCCCACTAATTTTGCATACAATTTAGGGTGAATTTTTTGTCCCCTTGCAGTTAATGCAAAATTAGAGGGGGATGAACCGGAAATTCCGCACAGAAATATTTTTGAAACTCCCAATGCATCTGATGTCCTGAAAATTGAACCGATATTTTCCAAACTCCTTATATTGTCGCAAATTACATAAAACTCTTTCATTTCAATAATTTTATTATTTTATTATAAGAAAAGCAATGACAAAACTAAATTTCGCCTTTTTTGATTTTATTTCTTATATCTTCAACAAAAGTATTAAAATACCAAAGATTATGGAAAGTCAGAAGCTTCATACCTGTTATCTCTCCTGCTTTCAATAAATGGCAAATATAATCTTTTTTATAATTCAAGCAGACATTACAGACGCAATTTTTATCGAGCGGTTCATTTTTCTTTAAAAATTTTGCCTGTTTTAAATTTAATTTTCCTTCTGAAGTAAAAGCAATTCCACGCCTGGCATAATGGGTCGGAACTGTACAATCAAATAAATCAATCCCGGATTTTATAATATCTTCTATATTTTCTAAATATCCAACGCCAAGCATGTGCCGAGGTTTTTTTTCATTGAGCCCAGGAATGACCCAGTCCAAAACTCTGTTTGTCCCGCCCTTGTCTCTCCAAAGATCTCCCCCTATTCCGAATCCATCAAAATCCAAAGAGTTTATAAATTTTGCACTCTCCAGCCTCAAATCTTTAAATTCAGAACCCTGAATTATTCCAAAAATTGCCTGTTTTGTTTTTTTTGTTTTCAAACAAATCTTTGCCCAGCGATGGGTTTTTTCCAAAGATTTTTTTACATATTCATAATTAGCCAGTGGCGGTGTACATTCATCAAAAGCAAAAATAATATCGGCTCCCAATTTTTCCTGTATTTTGATTGATTCTTTCGGCCCTATAAATAATTCGTCTCCGTTTAAGGGCGAGTGAAAAAAAACTCCGTCCTTTGTAATTTTCACAGACTTTGGCTGGTGAAATTCTTTAATTGTTTTTATATTTTCCGTTTCTTTGCCCAAAAACTTTGTAAGGCCGAAATCTTTTCCAAACCCAAAAGAAAAAACTTGGAATCCGCCCGAGTCAGTCATTAAAGGTTTTTTCCAATTCATAAACTTATGTAATTTTCCTGATTTTTCAACAATTTTTTCTCCTGGCTTTAAATGCAGGTGAAAAGTATTGGCAATTAAAATCTGCGATTTTGTTTCTTCTACTTCTTTGCTGTCTAAAGTTTTTACAACTGCCTGTGTTGCAACAGGAACCAAACACGGAGTTTCAACAACTCCGTGCTCTGTTTCCAAAAATCCAAGTCTTGCCCTGCTGATTTTTGATTTTTTCAGAATTTTGAAGTTCATGGCTGTAAAATATCTTCAATCCTGCCATTTATTGAAATAACAACATTTTTCACCGTCGGGAATTGTTTTAAAGTTTCTGTTATTTCTGCCCTAATTGCCGACACTCTACAAGATCCGCCAACTTGATATTCTAACTGTTCGTCAAAATCAATTTTAGCTGTGTCATTTTCAATCGTCAAACTTTGTATTTTAACTCCTTCATTAATACTTGTAGAAAATCCTGCATTTTTTTCTACGCTCGTGGGTCCCTTTAAAAGTTCATCTAATGCAGCTCTTGCAATGGCTGTAGTTTTGGGCACTTCTCTTTCTACCGCAAAAACTTTATTACAAGAAATTTCTGGGTCCATTATATTATTATTAAAAAATGCCTTCACTTTCATAATTTCTCCAGAACCTTTTTTTATCTTTACAGGCAGAGTAAATTCTCTATCTTTATCCGGCAACCCGCTTGGATTCTCATTATAAAAAACTATCTTTCCATTTTGGTCTTTATCTGATGAAAATTGCAAATACGTTTGAAAATCTATTGACGAACTCATCCAATCAGTAACTGCTGTCAAAATTGCCATTCCAATTTGATTTCCTTCATCGTCTAATAATTTCACTATACCCACTTGACCTTCAAAACCACCCCAACCATTGCCATTAACCGTGCCTGTAATTTTTAACGGAGAAGAAATCTCTTCGTTTAATTTCGGCGAAGTTATTTCAATTCCATTGATTATCGGCTGAGGACTTTTCTCCGCAGGCAAAAATATCAAAATTCCTATTAAAATAATAATTATTATTGCTAAAATTACTACTAACCAAATTTCTTTTTTCACAATATTTTTTTATTAATTATATTTATCTTAATCATACATTTTAAGAATAAAAAAATAAAGGGCTTGAGTCTTCACCCAATTTTCGCGAAAATTGGGTGAAGACTTGACACGACAAAACAAAAAGAGTATAATAAAAATAACTAATAAGTCAAGTATCTTAGCGATAAGTAGAACGACTATATTAGAAAGGTCGTTATATTTATCTAAAAAAAAAGAAAAAAATGTTCGACAGAAACAATAACAGCAGAGGTTTCGCTCCAAGGGAGATGATTAAAGGAAACTGGAAATGCTCCGAATGCGGAGTAGAAATTACAGAGCTTCCTTTTGAACCAGCTCCTGACAGACCAATCTATTGCAGAGAATGCTGGTCAAAAAAGAGACCTCCAAGATTCAGCAGATAAACTGAAAAACAAAAAACCGCAATATTGCGGTTTTTTGTTTTTATTATTTTACATACTTTAGATTATATTCTGGCACAATCCCCAATTTAATATATTTTTGTTTTAAGTATTTAGGCAGATGCTTAAAATCGCGAATTATTTTTCTGCATTTTTTGCTTCCGCAGTTGCAAATCATTTCAAATTCATCCTCGTCCATTGTCGTTGAGTAATCCCAAGTTATTTCTTCGCCTTTTTTTATATTTTTTATGGCAATGAGAAAAACTTTCTTGCCATTTATTTTCAAGCCAGAATTTGGATTGCATGAATGATTGAAAAAATCATCTTCTTTGCCAGACGGACCCATATATAAATCTTTTTCTATTTGGACATAATGGTCTTCAACTTCATTATATGGCGTTGGCAATTGGTCAAAAGTAAAAAAACTTCCATTAAATTCAAAAATTTTATCTCCTTTTTTAAATTTTTTATTACTGAATATGCCCTTATCATTTTCTGTTTTTTTGACTATTAAATCTGCCATATTAGTTTATTAATTTGCTATTCATATAAACATCCATATCTTTTTCTTTTAATGCCTTAAAAAATTCTTCTTTTGGAACTACGGCTTCCGGAGCAAAAGAACCCCATGCTTTAATTTTGCCATTAATTATCATCTGGGCAATAATAGACATGGGTATTCCGGTATCTATATTGCTTCCGGCATCTTCCCACCCTGGCAAAGTATCAACAATACACTCCATAAATATTTCTTTTCTTCTGTTGTCTTTCTTCCCTATTGCCTCAACCCATAAAACTTCATTTTCTTTATAACCTTCCGGCCGTTCTGCTTTTCTCAATATTTCTGTTAAAAATTCCAAAGGCACGATTTTTGAACCATTTATTTGAATTTTTTCTTTTGAAGCCAGACCTAATTTCATAAAATTATGAATAGTAGAAAAAGAATGAGTCGGAAAGCCGGCATAAAACTTAACATTTTTTAATCCTTTATTTTTGTAGTAATAATAGAAGGTATATGGTTCCGGATGCCTTACCAAAAAACATTTATTTCTGCCAACTTCCTGATAGCGTTTGCCTTTAATCGTTTCTAATGGATTTTTTTTTAGCCATTTATTATTTTTTAAAAATGAAGCCGGATCTGTAAATTCTTCAACAATACTTGTGATGGAAAAAGGCACAACAAATTCTTTTATATTAGAATTCCAGGCAAATCCTACTTCTACTGTGCGTACAGAATCTAAAAGCCCGACTGCATAGTCTAGCATAACATTGGTTATCCCAGGGGTGGACCCGCAGCCAGTGATGGCAATAAGTTTTTGTTTCCTGAAAGCAGAATCCATATCTAATTGTTTTTTCGTCATAATTCCATCATCTGACCCTAAATCAATTACATGAGCCCTGTTTTTTAAACAGGCGCGATAAACGCTTAAATTCCAATCACCCTCAGCGCAATTAATAACCAAAAATGGTTTTACTTTTTTTATCAGGGCAGAAGTTCCCTTGGCATCTCTCAAATCTAATATTTCATAATCAAGATTTGAAAATTTTTCTTTTAATTCATCTATATGCTGTTGATAGATATCTGAAATAAAAAGTTTATATCCTTTTTCAAGCAAATTTTTGATAACTATTTTCCCCTGCATTCCGCCAGCGCCGAAAATTAAAAAATCATATTTTCTTTTTTTTATTTTTGCCATACCAGGTAGTGAAATTTCGAAATGGGCAAAGCCCAATTAATATCTTGTCGAAACTTCAAATTATAGTCATTAATATTTATTTAATTATTTTTCACAATTTAACTCCGCTTTGCCAGATAGATATTTTCGAAATTCTACTACCTGGCCATAGGTGGCTTCAAAAATAATTATATTAATATATGATATAATTATTAAAAAATTATTGCAATAAAAAAATACGGATTGTCCGTATTTTTTTATATAATAGGCCCGTTGCTTAATAATTTTAATTCATCCCCTATTTTTAATCCAATTTTTTCTGATATGCCAGCATTAATTTCCAAAACACACTTTGCTTTACCTGCAGGAATAATAGATGGACAAATTAAACTTTTGCAAGGCTGTACATTTTGGCTGATAAAAACAACTTTATTATTGCTGTCGATCCAAATCATATCTAAGGGAATTAATGTATTTTTCATCCAAAAAGGATGAATATCTTCTTTATCAAAAATGAAAAGCATGCCTTTGTCTTTATCTAATTCTTTTCTATACATTAATCCTTGGTCTCTCTGAGCCTCTGTTGCTGCCAATTCAACAGAAAAACAATTTTCCTTGATGCAAACAGAATTTAATGAATTCTGCTGTAAACTCGGTGATAGCAATGTCGGAGCAAAATAAAAAGAAAAATAAATTAAAATGATAATGATAATTACAAGCAATAATATTTCCAAAAATATTTTCATAATTTAAAAGGAGGAAAAAGTGAAAAATCTAAGGGAAGTAAAATGAAAATTTATTTTTATTTTATTGGATGAATGGTTTTTCACTTAGACCGAATGCAAAATTATATAAATTGCGTCAGCAATTTATATAATTTATTTTTATGAATGAACTTTATTTTTATTTTTATATTCTAATAATATGACTGACACGATAAAAAAATCGAAGATAGACAAAAATAAAAGCAATAAAGAATAGGTATGGAAATATCTAAAAACTTGATAAATTATAAAAACGCCAAAACCCGCTGCTGCCCATGGATAAAACCAAATTTTGTTTTTTAATAATGCTATTGCTAAAAATATATTAACCGCTCCGTGAAAAATTAAATAGATAATAGCAAAGGTGTGACCGCCAGTAAAAAAACTGATTAAATAATTAGCAAAAAAATCATTTGGATCTGGTAAAATTTCCTGCTGAGTTAAAGCAATAATTAAATTATTTATAGACAATCTGCCAGATATTGCAAGAATAAATCCCGCCAAAATTTCAAAAAAGCCGAAAAAGGATTTTATCAAAATCCCTATTTCAAAAATTTTATCTATTATTTTTTTATTAATTTTCAAATTTTCTTTGCACATTTCCGCTGGTTAATTCTATTAATGCATCGCTTCCAATCCACTTCTCAGATTTTGTTTGCCCTGAGCGAAGTTGAAAGGCCAATTTTATTGCTTCTTTGTTTAATTTTTTATTTCTTTTTCCTATCTGCCTCAACGCCCAATTTACTGATTTTTTTACAAAATTTCTTTCATCGGTTGCGGCCTTTTTTATCAAAGAAAAAAAATCCATAAAATCTTTATCCTTCATTTTTTTATCACGCACAGCCAATGCAGCCATTAATGCAAATGCTGTTCTTTTGACAAACTCCTCTTTGCTTTTTGTAAATTTTGGAATCTGATTTTTTGCTGCCTTTGATTCAGCAAATAAATTCATGCAAGCCTGGTCGCAAACATCCCATGAGTCAAAACCACTGGCCCATTTTTTAATCTGATTAACTGTCATTTTTTCTGAATCAGCCAGCATCCCTGCTAAAATCCTTGCCTCATGAATTTCAGAATCCCAAAGCTTTAAAGCCAACTCATGATTCCCTAGGTCGCTTTGCGACCGGGATCCCGGCGCGTCTTCGGCGCGCTTAGGGACCTTTTTTATAATCTTTGCAATTTTCCTTAATTCTGGAACCGGAACTCCATAAACTTTTGTCTTCGGCCTTATGCCAAACCTCGCCATACCCTCAATGTTTTTTGGATTTTTCAATGATTCTAATTTTTCAATAATTTTTTTGTAATTCATCTTTAGCTATTCTACCATTTAAAGAAGTTTAATGTAAACAAAAAACCGATTGTCCGGTCCTTTGTATTTATAATTATTACTATTTTTTTCTTTTATTGAGCTTAGTTCTATTTTTCCTTTTAACTTTTCTTCCGAGTCTTTTTTTATTTGCCCAAGTTATCATAATTTTATCTTTACCCAGTTAAATACTGCTACGCAGTAATTTCGCAAAGCGAAATTATTTAACCGGGTGAATCTTTTATATCTGCGACCTTTTAGACTTAATGTAAATTACCTTAATTATATAAAATTAAGAAATACCAATTATTTTTTTAATAAAAGGTTCTAAATGTCGGAATTTATCCGCAAATGATTTATCTACATCTGCCATATCTATCATTGATAAATGGTAGTCAATCTCTCCTGTTAAACCTTTGTTAACCAATTGATCATGTTTCTCACCGAGCATGGTTGATAACTCCAACATCGAAGCAAAAAGCCAGTGTAAGTTCCCACCATAATTTTCTGCTGCGGTTACTTGCATAAGATCTGCACACAATCTTACCCTTTTTCTCAAATCATGGAATGCTTCGATTGGAAGAATAGGATTTTTTAGCAATTCATCAATTTGAGATAATGTTTCATTGGCATATCTTTTAAAATCCTGATTGTCGGTAAAATTCACGGGTATTTCCAGATTATCAAGATTTATAACATCTTGTGGATTCTCCCGCTTAGAAGTTTCTAACCCATACGTATCATTATATTCTCCCAAACTTGATAAAAATTTATGGAAGTCTTCTGGGCACTGATGGGACTTATCAAAAAAATTATACATGGCTCTTAATATAATCCCTTGTCGCCTGACCCTTTTAAGATATTTTTTACCCTCTTCGCTCGGATCTGCATTTAAATAACCATTAAATTTTTCTTTATCATAAATAAATAAAAAAGCTTTCCTTGCTTCATCAAAACATTGCTTACGATATTCATCATTCTCAAATATATTTGAAAACTCTTCTGGGTTCGGCTGTAGATCGGGTTTTTCTTTAATCTTTTCAAAATATGCAACTAAAACTGGCTCAGATGGATTTTCATTACGGGGTTCATTATGCATTTATTTATGATATCAAGAATTTAATAAAATTATTGCTGCGGGACTAGGACTCGAAAAGTTTCCCGAAGGCATTGCCTCCTCGCCTGCTGGCTCGTCGCAATTCGGGGATTAGGTTCTCGCCACAGTCCACACAAAGACTAAATTTTGGAACCAATACAAT
>Ga0209777_10008054_pt1 | contig 11594 bp, 11 predicted proteins | sample FrelakmetHBP12HB_FD_187147 | JGI IMG/M metagenome (GOLD analysis project Ga0209777, IMG submission 187147) | Freshwater lake sediment microbial communities from the University of Notre Dame, USA, for methane emissions studies -HBP12 HB (SPAdes)... | ecosystem: Environmental > Aquatic >...
ATTGTTCCCGTTTCAATCCACGCCCCCGCGTGGGGGCGAACAGCCACGGGCTTCCTGACGATCACCACGGTCCGATTGTTTCAATCCACGCCCCCGCGTGGGGGCGAACTTGCATTCAGGGAGGCCCGATGCACATCACCAGCGTGTTTCAATCCACGCCCCCGCGTGGGGGCGAACGGTAACGCCGGCGGAGGCGGCACAACTCGACGCGATGTTTCAATCCACGCCCCCGCGTGGGGGCGAACCGCGCCTGACACGCGATCTTCCAAGACTCGTGCAGGTTTCAATCCACGCCCCCGCGTGGGGGCGAACGGTAATGTCGTCGATGACCTTGATGAGTCGATTGACGTTTCAATCCACGCCCCCGCGTGGGGGCGAACCAGTCGGGCGACGGAGTGCTCAGTGGTCATGCCCTTGTTTCAATCCACGCCCCCGCGTGGGGGCGAACACGCTCCCAGAGCGGCTGGTTGACAATGATGGGAAAGTTTCAATCCACGCCCCCGCACGGGGGCGAACGTCCGGTTGGACTTCCGCTATCCCTGGCGCAACAGTGTTTCAATCCACGCCCCCGCACGGGGGCGAACTGACGTTGACCGCCCGAAGCGCGCCGCTCTTGGTGTTTCAATCCACGCCCCCGCACGGGGGCGAACGTCCATTAGGTCAGGCGCAGGGGGAATCCCCCGGAGGTTTCAATCCACGCCCCCGCACGGGGGCGAACTTCATTGACGATCCACGCGCGCCCGACTTTCGAGCCGTTTCAATCCACGCCCCCGCACGGGGGCGAACGTCGATTCTGCGGTGATTGGCGACAGCGCGCGGGCGAGTTTCAATCCACGCCCCCGCACGGGGGCGAACCCCTCCGCTTTCGCAATCGCGGCGCGGGCTTGTTGTTTCAATCCACGCCCCCGCACGGGGGCGAACGGCGCACGTCGCCTGTCTCAGGGCGTGCTGGAGTTTGTTTCAATCCACGCCCCCGCACGGGGGCGAACATCGTCGCATGTTCCTCAAAAATGTCGCACATACTCGTTTCAATCCACGCCCCCGCACGGGGGCGAACAACGTGCGACTGGGTTTCGACGCCCCAAGGGACGTGTTTCAATCCACGCCCCCGCACGGGGGCGAACGGCTTTGGCCTGCAAGAGTTCCTGGCTGAGCACCGCGTTTCAATCCACGCCCCCGCACGGGGGCGAACGCGTCCGCCGCCTGGAGTGGCCACCGGACTATTTGCTGTTTCAATCCACGCCCCCGCACGGGGGCGAACGAGCGTCCAAGCGCCACCGCTCAGTTCAGCTTCCCCGTTTCAATCCACGCCCCCGCACGGGGGCGAACCCATCCGGCGAGGATCGCTCAGGCACCAGGTCAGTGTTTCAATCCACGCCCCCGCACGGGGGCGAACGGGGTACGTGTAGTGGCGATCACTACGGGACCAATGTTTCAATCCACGCCCCCGCACGGGGGCGAACCGGTTTGGATGTGGGCCGAAGAGGTGTGGAAAATAAAGTTTCAATCCACGCCCCCGCACGGGGGCGAACACGGCCTCCAGGCGTTCCGGTTCACCTTCAGGATGTTTCAATCCACGCCCCCGCACGGGGGCGAACGGCCGAGTTTCTGAACGCTCATGACCTTGTGTATCCGATGTTTCAATCCACGCCCCCGCACGGGGGCGAACGACAAATCCTGACCAAGCGTGCGGATCGGATCGAGGTTTCAATCCACGCCCCCGCACGGGGGCGAACGATACGCCCGGCGAATCCTCGTCCCCCGGCGCAGCGGTTTCAATCCACGCCCCCGCGTGGGGGCGAACCGTACTCCGTCACGGTCTCTTCGACGCTCTTGAACCGTTTCAATCCACGCCCCCGCGTGGGGGCGAACTCGATGCAGCGGTCAATCGAGAGCGAGTCCTTCGAGTTTCAATCCACGCCCCCGCGTGGGGGCGAACACCTCCTATCATAAGTCAAGGAGCGGAAAGGAGTTAGTCGGCCCTGGCCGCGAACCCCTTTGCATTTGGCGATGAGTTCGCAAGCCGAGGGGACGACCTGCTTCATAACCCTGTCGTTGACAAGTATTTGCGAACATCGCGGATCCGTCCGTGTTGGTGTGCGCGCTTGAGGTCCGCGGACCCCGCCTTCGCCGTCTATACGATGAGCGGTCCTTGAGGATCATAGGACGGTTTCGATCCTACATGCTCGATTCGTCGCTGCCAATGCTTCCCCAAGAAATAAAACCGCAAGCTGTCCGTCTTCGGATCGATCTCGTCAATCAAACGCTCGCGCAACTCCACCCATTTCTCCGGCTCGACCAAGCATTCGAATACCGAGAACTGCACGCGCTGCCCAAAATCCTCGCACAGCTTGGCCACGTGCCGCAGCCGCTTCTGGCCGGCCGGGGTCGAGGTGTTCACATCATAAGTAACGAGTACAAGCATGATCGCCGTGTAACCCTTTTTTCAACACCCGTCATTTCCACAAGAACGGGGGATAACCGTCCAAGTCGCCGCGCAGGTGTCTGGCCAGCAACAGGGCCTGGGCATGAGGCACCAGGCCCAGCGATATCTCTTCGTTCAAAAACGGATGGGTGATCGATTCCTGCTTGCGCGTTTGATACGCGACGATAACCTCCTTTCTCGTTTCGTCCTTCATCCACACCGCGCCGGATTCGGTTCGACGGAAGCCGTCGGCTGAAATCTGCCGGCGGTTGATCAGCGAAAGGGCAAGTCGGTCGGCGAGGACGGGACGGAGCTCTTCCATCAAATCCAGAGCGAGTCCAAGTCTGCCTGGGCGGTCGCGATGCAGGAATCCGACGGCCGGATCCAATCCGACGGCCTCGACCGCGCCGGCCACATCGTGCATCAGAAGAGTATAGAGAAACGAGAGCAACGCGTTGATTGGATCCAGAGGCGGACGCCGCGTTCGCTTCGTAAAGGTGAACCCGTCCTTTTGAGCGGTAATGAGGTGGTCGAAAACGCTAAAGTACTTCGCGGCGGCTTCACCCTCGTGCCCGCGTGCGGTATCGAGCGGAATGGCGACCGACAAGCATCGCAGTGCATCGCCAATATCTTGGGATGCCCGACGAAGTTCGGCGGCGCCGCCGGCGTTGTCGTCCCTTTCCCGGGCAGCGCGCAGGAGTACCGTGCGACAGTTTGAGACCTTTCCGATGATGATCGCGCGGACGATCCTGGCCGCAGGCTCAGGTTCATCCGTCAGTCGATACTGCTGACGACGAAGGAGTACATTGCCGGTGGTGGGGCCGTGGAGTCGGCCCACGAAACGTCCGCCGGGGCTCAAGATGGAAAACGGAACGCCGGAGCGAGCACAGAGTTCCAGCACTTTCGGGCTGAATCCGATTTTTCCGAAGCACACGATGCCTTCGAGAACGTGGATTGGAAACTGTGCCACGACCTGTCCCTCGCGACGGATGCATACGGCTTCACGGCGCCGCGCCAGATACGCGCCTTCGGTCGTGACGTACAATGTGTTCAAGAGCACTCGCATATAGCCTCACCCCAAAGCAAGACGGATGTAGCTTTCGACTGAAGGCGACGATCCCGTCGTTTTCGGCAAGCAAAGCGAAAACAGCGAGCATCGGTCGCAGCGTTTGGGATCGTATGCGACAACGGGCGTTCTATACTCACGATAGAGCGCATGCATGCGCTCGGCCAGACGCATCGTCTCGTCTCTCAAACCCGCATCCAACGCGACGACCTCGCGCCGCCGTGTCTTGCCGTAAAACAACGCGCCTTCGCCGATGGATACGCCGAGCATTTCTTCCAGGCAAAGTGCCTGGGCACAAAGCTGTACGCGGTCGAAGTTGCCGCGCTTCTTTTGGCCGCGCTTGTATTCGACCGGGTAGGGCCGCCAGAGACCGCGAGCGCCGCGGAGCTGAACCAGATTGCCGGCCGCGGATTCCGCTTCGAACGTCTGGGGACCGGTCGCTTGCGCTTGCGGCTCTGAAGCCATGCGATGGAACTCGACGACATCCGCTCGGCCAATCAGTCCGAGCCGCAAAGACTGGAGCTGAAGGCCGCGAGCGATTCGCAGGTCCGGGCGCGACTCCTGCTTGCCGCTATCGGCCTTTTCGTGGAGTTGCCGGCCCTCGGCGGTGAACCGGTTTTCCGCCCAGGCCTGCTCGAGGTGAATGAGCGCCCACTGGCGTTCGCAGTAGGCCAGATGCTGGAGGCCGGAAAGGGGAAGTAGTTCGTCTTCGGTAAACATTAGATCACGAAGCCACCCGCCTTCAAAAAGGGCGCGTTCCTTAGCACTGCTACCATGTAGCCGAGAAAGTCGGCGTCGTAGGAGTCGTTCCACGCGTAGATTTCGTGGCGACTCGTCACCGGTTCAAGTCCAAGTTTCTCGATCTTGGTAGCCCAAAGTTGAACACTGCCTCTCAAGAGTTGGCGAAAACTAACAGGGTGGTGTTCGGAGAGGTGTCGTTTCAAGCGCGGGTCAACGACGACGAGCCTTGTGTCGGCGTCGATAACGCGCCCGTGCTTCATAACCGCTGGGTAGTTCCGCGCTTTTTCCGCACTTAAGAGCGGGTCGGCCCCAAAGCCGCCCAACGCGGATAATTCTGCTTGCATAGCCTTTGTGACCAGGTCCGCGGGATCAGCCTGATTGAGTTGATCGCCAGCCATCAGCTCGCGCAACACATTGCCGGACACTTGCGCCGCTGGATGTTCTGTGATGCCCTCGCCCGCAAGGGTGAAATCATAGACGATTCCCCCTCCCTTGGCATCATATTCGCCATGACGGTTGACGCGTCCACCAATCTGAATCGTTGACGCTACCGCAAACCGTTCGCGGAAAGCAGTTCGAAACGAAAAATCAACACCGGCCTCGACACAGCTTGTCGCGACCAGCACCCAGTCCCGCCATCCCGCATCGAGGCGTCTTTGAACGCGGGACAGTATGCAGTCACGGTCGCCGGGGCAAAGAGCAGTTGAGAGATGCAGCACCTTCATGCGGGCGCGTCGCATCGCCAGCGCGACCACAGCGGCGTTCTGAACAGTGTTCAAGACTACAAGTCGGGGACCCTTCGCGCCGCGGACAGCCTCGACCAAGGCGTCAACATCTAGCACGCGATTATCGGCAACTTGTTCATAGCGAACCCGATGTCGCTCGGCGGCTAGAACGTCGTCTGCTTGTTCCTTTGGCAGTAACTCCGGCAGGCGCAGTGACTCCTCGACGATGTCTTGGTTTTCCCAAAACCGTGTCAGGGATCCACTTGCGAACACCATGCGGCATCCCCATTGCTCTGCGAGTTCGCGAAGCCAATTCCAGTTTTGTGGCCAGAGTTTCGTCGGTAGCGCGGCATGGGCCTCGTCAAGAAAAATTCCGCTCCCGGGAAGTGCGTGCAGCTTTCGCAGCGACCCCGGATCGCAGGCGGCCAGAGCCTCGAAGAAGCTGACGGCCGTTGTTAGCACAATCGGAGCATTCCAGAGAACTGCCAGATCGCGGTCGTCCTCATGTTCGAAATCGGCCCTGTGATGATGCTCGACGACGACAAGTTGAGGGTTCTCACCTGGCAGAACCAGAGCTTTGCGTAGCCGATCGGCCGTTTGCGTCAGGATATTGGTGTATGGAGCAACGACAAACAGACGGCGCAAGTCTTCGTCCTTGGCACGCCGGAGCAAATATGCCGTGACGGCGGTGGTTTTCCCCAAACCCACTGGTCCTTCACACGCCACCATCGGGCCCACGACATTTGCCTCCAGGCACGCGTCGAAGAACTCACTGCGGCGGCGGTTCCGATTGCGTTCGGGCTCAGTTTCGCCAGGCGGCAACCGACGAACGTATTCACATAAGGATTGGAGTCGCTCGTCCCATCTCGTTGGCGCCGGATCTGGTGGCTGGCGACCAGTATCAAAAAACGCGGTGTCACTGTGGTCAGCATCCACGAGACATGACATCGCCAAGCGCATTGGCAACCCGTGAAATGGTCGCAGCCTGCCGACCCGTCCTGGACCGATGACGGATTCATGAATGTCCAGGTATTGTTGGAGAAACCTGTCCGTTCTCTCGATTTGCTCCTCGTGTCGCCGCAGATCGTCGTCATCACGACGGCGACCACGCAATCTGCGACCGAGACTGTCCGGGTTGAAATGTTCTTGTTTTTCGGGAAGTCCGGGCGCGTGGTGCGCGCGTACAAGCCAAGCTGCCATCCAGTCCTGCACACTGTCTGACGACAAGTGGGCTACGCCTGCATCGATGTGATCCCACCGTAGCTTGCCACCGCGCCCTTTCCTCAGGGTCGCCTGCGTCTCAGGGTCGAGCTTACCGAGGTCGTGAAAGGTTGCTGCGGAGTCGATGCCATCGAGCAACCCTAGCAGCGGACTGCTCGCGTATCGCATCATGGTCTCGGCCCGCTCTCGTGCACCCTTACGTACAGCGGCAACGTGGCGCGCGTATGGATCGCTGTGCGTGCCTCCGCGTGACGCCGAGTGCGCCAACGGAACCGGCGCATCACAATCTCGGCTTATGCCGTCCATTGCTTCACGCACAGATCCTCTAAGCTCGCGAGTCGGTCGCGCACGTCTTGCGGAAGCTGGTCCGGGATCGGCTGGTAGTCATCGACAGACGTCGACGGCTCGTCGGATTTGCCCTGTGTCTTTTTCGGCGTCAGACCGTCGATGATGAGCGAGTCTGGGCACGATCCCAATGGCGACTTGTGCTCGGCGTACCACGCGTGTCGGACCTCGACGAACGTGCGAGCGACAGACGGATTGAGCGGATAGGCGTGCGGTATCAAGTATTGCATCAGTTGGACATCGCTCCATCCACAACCTGTCTTCATAGCCATGCACGGGTTGACAAAAAAAGGCATCGTGTAAATGGCGTGGTCCACGACACGCCATGCGAGAGGCGCGAGCCCGCGGTCTTTGTCCACCTCAACACCCGACTTATTTGTCCAAGTACTACGAATAATGGAAACGGGAGCGATGCTAATTCCGGGACCAAACTGGACGACTCCGGTAGATATGAAATGGCTCCGTTCTTCAAGCCACTTGAGTTTCGCCTCCTTGTCCTTTTTCGAAGGCCCTTTGTCAGACTTCTCCGTGTTCTCACCGTTTTCCTTCTTGCGCTCCAAGAAGGTGTTGCCAAACAGTCGAGCGTCCCAGAACTCGGTCGCAAACTCGACCGCCTTCATCTCTTCGATCTTTTTTCGTTCTCGGAATCTTGTTTCCAACACGTGGTATTTCGGTTTGAACACAATCGTGTCGGTCGGGTGATCCAAACCACGGCGCGTATTTACCTTGATCGTGCGCTTATCCTCATCCCCGCTCAACTCTAGCTCCTTTTCCGCAGTATCCCACGCGGGACCGTCCTTGTCTGCGACGAGGTCTCGGAGCTTGCGCTTGAACGAAACCGGAGAAATCAAGCCCCGCCCGTCGCCGTCAACGGTCCGCGGTTCGCTTTCGGCGTCGGGGTCGCCATTGGGGTTACTGTGCCGCACTTCGATGATGAGCAGACCGGTACCACGGTTAAAGGGAGCGCCATCGTTGCTATCCTTTGATGCCATTCGTTATTCCTCCATTTCAGCGACTTGCGTCGCTGTGTCACCATTATTTCGATCATCTCTTTGGGCCTTTGGTAAGCCAGCGATGTAGCCCAGTAGGAGTTCAGCGCGAAACGTGTCGTCAACTGCGCAGCCGTCCAGCGCCGGTGCGAGCGCATCGGCGAGCGGGCGCATTTCCCTTGCGCAGCGCAGTGCCTCCTTGATGTCCCGCTCTCGCTGTTTCTCGCTAGGTTTCTTGCTGGCGATTAGAGTGTCGGTCCGGCGGCGCTCGCGGTCGGCCTTCTTTGCCCAGCCGTCGTACGGCTTCCAGCGCCGACAGAGCATGGCCAATGCCTTGGTCGGGGCAGTCTGAGCAATTGTGAACACCTGGTTGCCCAACAGGGATGGTGGTACGTCGCCGCCGCGCACATCGGCGCAGTAGCCAGCGTGGACCACGTCCGCCGCCGCTAGTAGCTGCCCAAGTTTGAATGCCACATCATTCATATAGTTCTCCTTGCTTCGCCCTAGTTTGTGCAGAAGTACGCCGAGCAACGTGATCGTCCGAAGCACCTCGCGCCGGTCGAACTCTTTCGCAAAGTCGAACCCACGCCGCATTGCATGGGCGGTGCTCGAAACAATTGTTGACCGTCGCGCAAGCACAAGATGCATCAAACGGGTGATGCGTTGCCATGTCGGATCGCCGCTCTTACCAACGCGATCAAGAAACAAATCAAGCGCCTCAGCGGCGGGGAAGCCCAATACTTCCTTGCGCTGCTTGCCTCCACGGATGAAGAACGCCTTGCTAAACGCGATAACACCCAACGGCGCAACGTGTGGCGGCGACATCGGCCGCGGTTTCGTCTCGCCTTTTCGCAACACGGGCAACGTCAGCCAAGGCGGCACGTTCTGCTCACCCGCAACCCAGCCCATTGCTGCGTTGTACAGCTCGCCCACCGTCGGCACCCCAGCATAAACCGCCTTCGTGTTTGCTGGATCGACTTTCCGGAACACGATTAACCGCACAGGAGTATTGCGGAAATCCGCGCTCACCCTTGCTCGGACCGCGCCGACCAGCCGTTGTGTACGCTTCTCGAATGCGGCCACGGAATCGTCCTGTAAACCCGTATGCGGGGATTCCTCCGAAAGATCACCCTCATCGTCCGCCAAGGCTCCAGCGGCCGGAGCATCAGGCACTTCTTCAACGAATGCCAGTAACAAGTCGCGCTTCTTCGTGGCCTCTCGGGGGATCATCCGCCAAGTGATGCCGGCCTTTTCTCGCACAGTTAGACAGCGAAGCCCCGCCGCCAGTCGGTCGGCAACTTGCTGGGCGACGGCGAAGCTGTCTGCACCAAAGCGACCATACCTGCCATTCGAAGGAATCGCGTCGAAGCGTGAGAACAGGATGGTCTTGCCGATCGGCAGCACCAATTCAGGAAATGTATCCTTCACCAGGACTGTCGGTTCACCTGAGAGGCTGCAGATCCCCTGGTCGGCATCGGGACTGCAAGTCGCCTCCAAAGCCTGGGTTACCGCTGCGACTTGCCGGGGATCGCCTGCGGAGCGGGCAAATTCTTCCGTGGGAACGTCAAAGTAAAGAGCCGCACCCCCACGTAGCAGCAACGATTCGGCCAAGGAAAGCCAATCGTCCGTAGGCGATTGTTCGAGGACGTTTATCAACCGTTCGACGACACGGCGAAGAAGATCGACTCCGCAGTTATCCGTGGCCCCACATGCGGCGACAAAACGGTCGATTACGGCCAACACGCTTTCCCCATCAGTGCTCACTAGGCCCTGGAGCTGCTCCGCACGAGCCCTTAGAGCATCCAAGTACTGTTCTGGTCTTTGGGTCCACCTACCATTTTTGCCTCGTATCCCAGGCCAATGCGCCAACACCGAATCGTTGAAATCTGACGCACGGCACAGTTTCAGGAGACAATCGCGCCACTGATGCCCCCGTAGCTTGGTGAGTATTGTGAGATCATCGCTTGCGGTCGCCCGTCGCAGCAACGGGACGGGCGGCTGCACGAAAGGAAACCGAAGCTTATTACCCCTTCCAAATGTCCATAGAGGGGTCTCACGGGGCACGGGGTCGATACCGACGACTTCGCCGCTTGCGCCGAGTCGGACTCGAAGAGTTGGCTTCTTTCCGGCGTCCTTGATGTCAGGGTGACGCTGGATCAGTTTCAGCCCAGCCTGGTGCGCCCCACGCTCGATAATCAGCAGTTCATTGAGCATCGCTCGTCCTTTGCGGGTTTGGGCCATTCGGCAAGACACTCGGCACGTCGTACCGGAGTACACCGTGTTTGATCTTGAGCGACTCGATCAGGTTGCCATCGCTGTCCGGTTGCCCTTGGGTAAAGCGTGGAGCGTAACGCGCGGGCTCGCCGGGCGGTGTTATTGGCCTGTCCCAAACCGCCACAAGCATCGACGGCACATCCAGCGTCAGCGCGTCGTCCACTTCTGTCACACCGTTGCGGAACGGACCCCAATAGGAACACGTGAATTCACTCCAGCCCAGACAGGGCGTACGAAAACATCGCCCCTGCTTGAGCCGGCGCTCGAATAGATCCTTTAAGTAGTGCCGGGCGTTGGTACGGCCGGATGGTTCTGTGCCGACGACAATGCCCTGAAGCCGGTAACACACGTCGCTTACAATGGTCGCGAACAACTGCATGCTGCTCCCGCCGGATGCTGTACCTTTGCCGAAAAGGCTCGATTTGCGCAGCGGGCCACCGTAATTCGTCGTATATCGCTGAAACCGAATGCGACCGCCAGGCTCTCCGATCCGGCGACACACTTCAACTACTCTTGGATTGATCCACGCCCTCCCGTCCGAAAGAAAAGCAATGGATTCGAAAATACCTTTGCTCGCCGACCACGTTGGGACAGGAAACGATGTTGGCGTTCCACCCGTATCCGGCCGCGCGAACATTGCAAACGGTCCGGCGACTTCGAGTTGAACCGCGTAGATTTGGTTCATACGTTCGCTCACAGACGCCTTAGTTGCGAATGCGAAGTTCGGCAGTCACGCACGCCGCCGATCGCATGGGTAGTATCCTAACCTACCCCGAACCGGCGGTCAAGAGACAATTCTTTTTCGCGAGAGAACTTTCCTACCGGCCCAGCGCAAATGAGCGGGGCTTCTAATCGTTTCTCGCGAGCAATTGAATCTTGCCAACGAGAACCCAGAGGAATCCTTCGGCCTCGCCGATTACGATCTATGCGGCGCAGTACCCTATCGCAATCCTAACTTGCGATCAAGGCGGCACATCCATGCAATCCAAAGTTCGAGAGCGGCGAAGCCTTCGCGAGGTTGGATCGAGCTTTCGGCGAAACACATCAGCCATACCTCAAGGGTGATATAATGGGGGATATGGTAAGCGTTCTGATGCCGTTTGGCGCTATAAAAAATCCGGTGCGATTGGGTTCGATTCCCATCCACTCCCGTGCGTCGGCAGTCGCCACGGTTTGGAGGGCGTTCGCGTCACCGACGGTGAGGCTGCGTACTCCGCGTCGGCGCCCGGTGCGGCCCGCCACGCGCTTCAACGCGCGGTCAATTTTTCCGACCGTCCGAACCGTCGGAACTAACGGGCGCCCGACGTAGCTCCACTCATAAACAAGCGCAAAATTGTGTTTAGGGCGCGCTCAAAAATAACTTGGTCAATTTCTCCGGTGAGGAGTTAACCTATAGTCCCAGTTCCATGAAACGGATGCGGTGTCAATCGGAGACGGTGCAGTTGCTCATCGGTGACTTTGACGGCGATGTCGTAACGGTTCGGGTCCAAGGCCGCCTTGACGATCAAGCCGGTTTGCGTAGTCGTGTCGGCGATCAGACTGACAACGGTCTGGTGGCTCACCAGCGGCCGCCCGCGCCAGTTCTGGGTAATGAAGCTGAAGAGGCAGTATTCGATTCGATTCCACTTGCTGGTGCCCGGCGGAAAGTGACAGAGGTGCAGGCGCAGTCCCAATTCGAACGTTAGCCCAAGTTAGACACCTTCGCGGCGTTTGAAGATTTTTTTGCTGGGGTGTCCCGCGTTGGCGCGGGCGTGCGGTAGGTTTTCGCGTTTCCAAGTCGATGTAGTCACGACCTACGCGCTTGTTTT
>Ga0209777_10008055_pt1 | contig 11592 bp, 8 predicted proteins | sample FrelakmetHBP12HB_FD_187147 | JGI IMG/M metagenome (GOLD analysis project Ga0209777, IMG submission 187147) | Freshwater lake sediment microbial communities from the University of Notre Dame, USA, for methane emissions studies -HBP12 HB (SPAdes)... | ecosystem: Environmental > Aquatic >...
GGCAACGTTTGTCTCCACGGATTCCCATGCGAACATCCTTGGCGCACTCGGAGCGTTTGGCCAGGGGATGGGCGATATCGACATCGCCCAGGCGTTCGCGTACGGGAAAATCTGGTTCAAGGTGCCACCGACCATAAAAATTATCCTGAAAGGAAAACCATCGCCATCAGCCATGCCAAAGGATGTCGTCTTAAAGCTGGCCAAGGAACTCGGGGCAAACGGACTCCTGGGGTACGCAGCTGAGCTCTACGGGGACTATGTTGATTCGCTTTCACTTGACGGACGGGTCACGATCGCCTCCATGGCGACAGAAATGGGCAGTATCATCCTCCTATTTCCGACGAATGAAAAAATCATGGATTACTACAGAAAAACTTTCGGGGTCACCATTCATCCTATCCGTGCAGATCCGGATGCAGTCTATGAAAAAACCCTGGAGATCAACATTCAGGATCTTGGTCCGCAGATCGCACAGCCAGGCCACCCGGAGGACGTCGTCAGCGTCAAAGACGTCGCAGGCATCACGGTTGACTCCGGGTTCATCGGCTCCTGTACCAACGGGCGACTGGAGGACATGCGTGTTGCAGCCGCAGTCCTGAAGGACAAGACCATAGCACCAGGACGAATCCTGAAGATCGTCCCAGCCACAGACACCATCTGGAACATCTGCCTCAAAGAAGGATTGCTGAAAATCTTCAAAGACGCAGGCGCACTCGTCGGCTCCGCAGGCTGTGCTGGCTGCGCGGCTGGGCAAATCGGTCAAACCGGAAAAGGAGAAATCACTTTGTCCACAGGGAATCGGAATTTCACTGGAAAACAAGGAAAAGGAGACATCTATCTAGCATCACCTGAAACAGTAGCGGCTTCCTTGGTCGCAGGCTCGATTACCACGGTTGATGCGATCCCAAAGAAACCAGCACCAGTAAAGGTAGAAAAAACCTTTCAGAAAACCGAAACACGACAAAAAACAGAATCAATCACACCGCCGTTGTCCGTTGAAGGAACCGCATGGGTCATCCAAAAAGACAACATCGACACGGATATGATTTACCATAACCGCTATCTCACAATTACCAATATCACGGATATGGGGCAATACACCTTTGGGAACCTGAAAGGCTATGAGCAGTTCGCCAAAGAAGCAAAAAAAGGAGACATCGTTATCGTGGGGAAGAACTTCGGCTGTGGCAGCTCCAGACAACAAGCGGTCGACTGTTTCAAAGCACTCGGAATCAGCGCAATCGTCGCAGAATCATTCGGCGCGATCTATGAGAGAAACGCCATAAACAGCGGCATGCCGATCCTTGTCGTAGAAGACATCACAAAAAAGATCCATCACAAAGAAAAGATAACTATTGATTTTACAACCGGGACAATAAAAGACCTACCATCAGGAAAAACAGTCCAGGGAAAACCGTTTTCCCAGGTGCAAAAAGACATCTATCTCCGTGGAGGCTTACTTGGCAGGTGAGACACTATGGGAATGACGTTTGCAGAAAAAATACTCGCACGATACGCACATGAAAAAACAGTCGTACCCGGGCAGATCGTCACCGTAAAACCAGATCATCTGCTCATGCATGATAACGCTGCACCAATCATTTCAAAAATCCAGCCAGAGTTAAAGGAATATGGCGTCTATCGCAAAGACCTGCCTGTCATCGTCCTTGACCATGTGGTCCCTGCGGCTGCAGAAAAAAACGCAGCCCAGCATAAACAGATCCGCGAGTTCGTCAAAACCTATAAGATAAAATATTTTTTTGATGTCGGGTGCGGGGTGTGTCATCAGATTGTTGTGGAGAAGGGACTTGCGTTACCAGGCACGGTAGTGCTGGGGAGTGATTCTCATACGTGTTCCTATGGTGCGGTTGGCGCGTTTTCCTCAGGTATTGACCGGACTGAAGCAGCAGCGTTACTGCTCACGGGTGAAACCTGGCTGAAGGTTCCAGTAAGCATTAAAATAACGCTTAAGGGAAAGTTAGGACGTATGGTGACTGCAAAGGACGTTATTCTTTCCATCATCGGTGACGTGTCTGCGTCTGGCGCTGATTATGCCTCTGTGGAGTTCCATGGTTCCGTGAGTCAATTCACTGTTGATGAGCGGTTCACCATTGCTAATATGGGCGTGGAAATGGGGGCGAAAAACGCTGTCTTCCCGGTTGATGCCGTGACAACACAATACCTTCACTCTATTGGTTTTCCTCCATCGAAGTACAAACCGGTGAACCCTGACCCTGATGCGGCCTATAAACGGGAGTTGTCGTACGATCTAACAAAAATAGGACCAGTCGTTGCAGTCCCGCATGGCGTGGATAAGGTAAAATCAATAAAGGATGTCGAAGGGATTCAGATCAACCAATGCCTCCTTGGGACTTGTACGAACGGTCGGTTATCTGATCTTCGGATAGCAGCGAAAATCTTGAAAGGTAAACATATTCACCCGAACGTCCGTTTCCTTATTCTCCCTGCCTCTCGACAGGTGTATCTTGATGCACTCAAAGAAGGTCTGATTACCACCTTGGTGGCAGCAGGTGGGACATTGCTTCCCACTGGTTGTGGACCATGTCTCGGCGCGCATCAAGGGGCACTCGCACCTGGTGAGCGTTGTCTGAGTACGTCCAATAGGAATTTCAAGGGACGCATGGGGTGTAACGAAGCAGAAATCTATCTTGCTAGTCCAGCAACAGTCGCGGTGTCAGCGATAAAAGGCAAAATCACCGATCCCCGTAAGGGGGTACAGATATGAAGATCTGGAAGTACGGTGATAACATCAACACGGATATGTTGTTCCCTGGAAAATATACGTACACCTGTAGTACTGCTGAGGAAGTCAAACCGCATCTCCTGGAGGATTTAGACCCGTTGTTCGCCAAAAACGTCCAGGAAGGCGACCTGATCTTTGCCGGGAAGAACTTCGGCTGTGGAAGCTCCCGTGAACAACCAACCCTGGGGCTGAAAGCAGTCGGTATTGCCGCGGTTGTTGCGGAAAGCTTCGCGCGGATCTTCTATCGATCATCTATCAATCAAGGGTTGCTTTTAATTGAATGTCCGGAAGCGGTTCATGCGTACAAAAAAGGAGACACGGTGTCTTTGGATGTTGAAAAAGGGGTCATTACAGTCGGGTCGAAACACTATTCGTTTCCGAAGCTTCCCAAGGAGATCCTTGCGATCCGTGATGCGGGTGGCCTGCTGCCCTACACACGGGAGAAGCTGAAGCAGAAGAAAAAACGATAATTATTTTTTTAATGAATAAGAAGACGGAAAAGGGTAACGCATGGATGTTCCACGGTTACTCGTCGTCATAAATATCGAGAGTTTCGAAGAATTCAGGGGTAAAGTAAAGACCATACGGTGTTTTTTCGATTAACCCTTTTTTGATGCATCGTTCAAATAAATCATCATGCACGGCTCCAACCTCATCATACATGGTTTTTCCCTTTGCTTTTGGTTTTTTGGTGTTGTGTTTCGTGTTCTTCACCTCATTCACCTCATATTGCTATCCTATAGCATGTTATGTGTTGTCAACAATCATATTTAAAGATACCCTGCGAAAATCACAAAACGAAAAAATAAACAATGGAAAAAAACAAGGGGATTATGGAGAATCAGTAACGATGAGTTCCTTTACCGGGACGCCGTCACTCCAAAGGCCCATAAACCGCTGCTGCGACGTATTTCCTAAGCAATACTCCTGTTCAATCCCGTAGAACGCATAGTCGGTCAACGCGTCAAACAGTTTCCAGGTTGAGTAATAATCCATGGCATTGGTCCAGGAGCTATTCAGGATAGCCACCGGCGCTCCATGGTCAGCTATCAAGGGAGGTGACCCATGTCGATCGGTGCGTTGGATGACAAAATCCTTCTTATCCAACGCGATTTGATCAGCGGTATAAAATATCGTTTTTCCTGAGGTGTTCCCCGCGATGGTATCGTTCTCACCGGCAATGACAATCATGAGTGTCGAAGCGGGGATAGCATGAAAATCAGATAACATGGTGTCTTTCCGAAGGTACGGTTGTACTGGCATGATTGCCTTTGGGATTGGGAGTCTACTGTCCTGAGCAAGTGCCGCCATTTCCGCAGTAATGCCGCCGCCAAGGGAATGACCAACAATAGCAAAGTGATCTAATTCTGGTCGGACATGGTTTCCATATTTCAGTAGGAAAATCGCTTGTCTGGTAGCTCGGATTGCGTGTTGGGTCGCATCGCGGACCCCGTTGATAAGTCCGAGTTGGTAGCGTGGATACACGACGATGTTGCCGCGTTTCACGAGATGCTCAACCCAGGCTTTGTAGAAGTACGGGTATACGGCACTCCAGCCATGGTTAAAGACGATGAGTGGTGCAGTAGAAGGTGTCGGGTTGGTTGGCTCAAAAATCCAGAACTCATGATTTCCCCATCCGTATCGTGTTTCACGGATTCCCTGGTGCGTGTAGTTTGATCCACCGGGACCCTCTGTTGGTTGTGATGGCGATGTTGGACCATCATAGATTATCTGATCTGCTGATGCGCTGAGACATGGCCCGAAATTGAGTAAGAGAAAAAGGCAAACGATTCCGAAGGGGACAAGATGTTTTTTCATGTTTTTTTCCTCCACCAATTATTCCCAAAATAGACAGAGCAGATGAAGAATATAAAGATATCTGGAAGAAGTAATTTCTTGGTAAAATATCAAGGCGAAGATGGGGGAGCAGGGAGGAGGTGGTGAGGAGAGATGGGAAAAATAGGGATAGCACCCCCATCGACGTACCTTACACGTATATTATTTTAATAAGTATATAAATCTTATTATATAAATTTTAGTCTAAAAATATAAACATCTTATAAAGGTACCAAAAAAAATGAATAACCGGAAGGGAAGAGGGGGATAAAATATGAAGAATTGAACATGAAAAAAACTCTATATGTTCCCTTCCGAGTTATTTTATGTCCAGCATGTTGTAATTTTCCTGCTCATTTAAAAACATTATTTGCACCTACCTATGCATCTGAATACGTAGATGGACAGTACAACCAAAAAGAGTAAGAAACACTCTGATTTGTTAATGTTGGAGTTCCTGAAGCTTCTTCCACTCCGTCACATTTCGAGAGATACCAAGCGTCCCAATAATTGCACCATGATGATCAAAACGAGGAACCTTCGTCACCGAAAACCACTGCTCCATCCCATCTGAACCAGTGATCTTCTCGATACAATTAATAATTGGTACACCAGTTTGTACAATCTTGGTGTCATCATCAAACGCTTTCTGCGCTTGATCAGCTGGCAAGAAATCAAAATCGCTCTTCCCCACCATCGCCTCAGGGACGACCCTCCAGTTCGCTGCTTTCGCTTTATTCACCAACACGAATCTGTTCTTTGTATCCTTAAAATACACAGAATCAGGGATGTTATCCATGAGTGTCTGCAACAACTCAAGGTTCCTCGCAAGCTCCTCCTCAGCACGTTTCCAGTCGGTCACATCTCGCGAAATTCCCATCGTCCCAATGATATCCCCGTCCTCGTCGTACCGTGGAATCTTCGTCACCGACACCCATCGTTCAGAACCATCATCACGACCAAGACGTTCTAATTTATTAATGATGGCTTGCCCTGACCGCATGATCGCGTTTTCGTCATCCACAATCCGCTGTGCTTGTTCACGAGAGAAGAAATCGTAATCGGTTTTACCCACCATTCGTTCAGGAGAAACATTCGAATGCTCTGCTTTCGCTTTATTCACCAGGATGAATCGATTCTGATCATCCTTGAAATACACAGAGTCAGGAACATTGTCCATGAGTGTTTTCAACAGTTCGTGCTCATGTGCTCGTTTAACTTCCGCTTCGTTCCGTGCGGTGATATCACGAACAATGAGAACAAAATTATCAACCTCGTTATCCTTTTTCACAAGGAAAAACGAGCTGATCTCAACATTCAGGACCTGCCCTTGTCTGTTCTTCACTTCAGTCGTAAAACTCGCTGCTATTTTCTCAGAGAGGAGCAATTCAAACTCCTGGATTACTACGGGCAATGATTTTGCGGTAAGGAGATCCATGCTAAAGAGGTTTTTATTTAACACAGAAGACTTCGTCACATCAAGGATTTCACACATCCGCGTGTTCACATCAAGGATGTCACCACGAGCATCAAGGACAAAGATGCCATCGGTGGTGTACTCAAAGAGTCCATGATATTTCTTCTCACTTTCCTTCAAGCGTTTCTCCTGTTTTTTCCGTTCGGTAATATCCCAAAGGAGAACAAACATGACCACGGTGCCGTTCATCCGAAAAATCGAGATGCTAACTTCCACGGGAAAATGAGTTCCATTTTTACAGACACTTTCTGATTCGATGGCCAGGCATCCTCGCGCCGCAAGCTCATCACGACATTGCGCCCAGTCAAGCTCCTGGGTGAGAATGTCCTGTAAGGTTAGTCTAAGAAGCTCATTCCAGTCATACCCAAGGAATTCGTATGACTTCTGGTTTGCCTCGAGGATCTGACCTTCAAAACTGGTTAGAAACGCTGAAGCATTAATCCGCTCAAACAACGTTTTATACCGATCGTCAGAAGTAGTTATTTTTGGTTTTTCCTCCATTAATTTATCCTTGATTTCTTGCATTACCCCTCACGTTGTAGGCATCCCAATATTACTCCGATATCGTCAATGAATACATCCACTGTTTGTATTTAAATTTGTGTTTTATTGAACCGTAATTCGTATGACATGGTGTTGTTGTGTTACCTGAAAGTCGACATCAAAGAACTGTCTAATCAGCCACATATTCGTGATCATATGATTACTCATCTCTCGAATAAGACAGGCAGATCCCTTCGGAGCGATTGCTAGGTAAGGGATGAGTTGATCGACTGCGTGGTGGTCAAGTGTCGCACCACTCGTTATTTCTTGGATGAGTTGCGTTGCTGCCTGCTCGCCAACAACTTCCGCAGTGATGTTTTTTTCTCCAAGGACTGTTGAGCCAAGAATTGTTTGATCTGATTCAGACCATAACGTAATTCCGGTTCCTGAGGACAGGGAGGGGGCAGCATCAACCTGCACTGTGGAACGCAGATGGTGTTTTAACGCTGTTTTAATGACAGCATGTTTCATACGTGTGCCGATATGCTCTGGGAGGTTTGCGAGATGGATGATCCCCTGTATATCATGGAAGGTTGGGATGTCTCCGGCATGAAACGACTTCAGTGTTTGTAGCGGGTGAATCGTAAAACGTGCTTCACCACCGCCTTTTGGGTAATATCCCCGTTTCACCAACTGAACATCGACGTTGACACCAATTTTTTGGGCAAGAGGGAGAAACACATGAGAAAAATAATCCCATGATGGCGCCCATCGTACATCAGTCCCGCCTCGCAAGTGAATGCTGAGCGGTGCGGTGGTTTTCAAGGCACTCAGGAGACATGCCTGGAACACCAGGGTCATGCTTCCTGCGGTACCCACATCAAAGGAATACACCCCTGGTTTGATATCACCTGGAATGAACCGTAAAGTAGTAGAGTTTGGTGATAATCCTTCGACGATGGCGTTACAGATTTCTTTGATGCAGGATAGCGCGGTGTAGTGTTGTGGTCGTAACCCAGGGATGGGACGATTTGCTCTAATGTTTTTTATATGAATTGGTTGCTTTGTAAGGACAGATAGAGCGACTGCGGTTCGAACGATTTGTCCGCCACCTTCGCCGTAGGATCCATCAATCATTAACAAAGAGTTCAACTCGTCTCCTCGGAAAGAATTTCAAGTAATAATTGTAATGCGGCATCCACTGTGCTTTGTTTATTCGACAGTCGATCGCCAGTGAAATGGTACTGTTTCACCACGACATCTTTTGTTGTTGCAATACCGATATATACTAATCCGACTGGTTTGTCTTTTGTGCCACCTGTTGGTCCTGAGATACCGGTCGTTGATATCCCGATGTCTGCTTTTGATTGCTGTTGTATCCCTCGTGCCATGGCCTCTGCGACTTGGTGGCTTACTGCCCCATATTGTTGGAGAAGATGTTCAGGAACTCCGAGAATTTCTTGTTTTGCTTTGTTGCTGTAAATGATGACACCGCGGTCGAAATAATCTGAACTTCCTGATACATTTGTTAAGGTGTGTGCAAGGAGCCCACCGGTACATGATTCCGCTGTTGCAATGATGAATTCTCGTTTTTTAAGTTCATGAGAAACAGTTGTGAGAAGATCATGGGCTGACATGGTTTTTTCCCTCATTTATGATAAAAATGCTCCTGCGAGCATATGTATAAATAGGGCATAAAAATTGTCTTTTATATATCTTATTATAAAATCAATGAATATTTATAGTAGTTATTGCAAATACACGTGTATTGTTCATTGCGAACATATGTCACGATATGTAAGGTTAAGTAAAAATTAGGGGGAACGAATTCATCTGAGAAAAACGATTATACGAAAACTACTGACGATAACTATCACTGTTTTATTTTTCGCAACCACCATGGGTGCCGCACTCACCAATCAAAACAATAAAAGAAGTGATCCATCACCTCAACTCAACGGAAAAACAGAACCCCCTCTTCAGACCCTTATAAAAAAAATAGGTACCGACTCCCTACAAAACCAAACCGGAATCAAATCTGCATCGGGTACCGAAACCCAGACTACCACGAAGGCGACGAAACAAAAAAACAGTCTCCCATCATTTTTCCCACGCCTCGTTCAGGAAAATAAAAGACTCCAACAAACTACAACACATGAAACTCCAAACCCCTGGAGAACCGGATGCATCCTCCTTAAATTAAAACCGCAAACAGGCCTCGACCTCTCAACCCAAGAAAAAGCACTCAGAGAAGTAGACGTACTTACAGAGAACCAAGGAATACCCTTTGCCATGGTATCTACTGCAACCCCCCTCTTCTCTGAAGGAACAAAGGAGAAACAAAAACAAGATGCACACGGCCTTGACCGATGGATACTGGTACAAGTAGCAAACAACACGAACATCTTCGAAGAAATCCACAACTATCAAATGATTCCCTCAATCGAAGTTGCGCAGCCAGATTATCGGATGGACCTGTCGCTTGTTCCAAACGACCCCTACTATTCTTCCTCGGGAAGCTGGGGGCAAGATTTCCCTGATTTATATGGATTACATAACATCGATACGCAACATGCGTGGGATGTGAGCACAGGAAGCCCTGAGGTCGTTGTCGCGGTTGTTGATTGCGGGGTTGATTACACCCATGAAGACCTTGCGAATAACATTTGGATCAACACGGCAGAAGACATTAATCATAACGGACGGTTCGATAAGTATCCTTCGTCACAAGGTGGAGACCTTGACGGTATTGATAACGACGGGAATGGATTTATCGATGATGTGGTAGGATGGGATTTTGCAGGGTGGTACGATTATAATGGCTGGACCCCGATTCCGCATCCAGATAATGACCCGATGGATACCTACGGGCACGGCACCCACTGTGCTGGTACGATTGGTGCGGTGGGAAACAACGGAATCGGTGTTGTCGGCGTGAACTGGCAGGTAAAAATCATGCCCGTGAAAGGGTTTGCGGACTACGGGGGAACAGGGTATATCTCAGAGCTGGCAAACGCTATTGTCTATGCAGCTGACAACGGAGCAAATGTGATTAGCAACAGTTGGGGATCAGGAGAACCAACCCCATCAGATCCTGTCGCTGAAGACGCGGTTCGATATGCGTACAGCCAGAACTGTATGATTGTTTTTGCTGCTGGCAACAGCGGCATTGATGTGAAATACTTCAGTCCTCAGAATATGAACGAGACCATAGCGGTTGCCGCCGTCGACCATAATGATGAGATGCCCTCATGGTCGAACTACGGAGAAAAAATTGATGTCAGTGCGCCTGGCGTCGAGGTCCTCTCAACGACCATGCAATCGATAACATATTCAGAGTTGTATATGGTGTACCCAAACCATGAACATATTGATTCCATGGGATTCGTGTATTCAGGATTAACACCACCTCACGGAATAACAGGGACTCTTATTTACTGCAACCTTGGGTATCCAGAGGACTTTGAAGGCCTACCGGTTGCGGGAAAAATCGCGTTGATCCAGCGCGGAGCAGACATGTATTATCGTGATATCGTGCAAAATGCGTACGATGCAGGGGCGATAGGCGTCGTAATATTTAATGACGAACCCGGTCTTTTTTGGGGGACGCTTATGAGCCAAACCCAAATCCCCACCGTCTCCATTTCCTATGAGGATGGTAGCTCTCTCCTTGACCTCCTTCAAACAAGAATAGTATCGCTACGGATGGTTGTCGAACCGGAGAAATATCTTGTGATGAGTGGGACGTCAATGGCATGCCCCCACGTCGCGGGTCTTGCTGCTCTCATTAAAGCAACTCATCCGTCATGGACAAATGAGCAGATCCGGGATCAACTGGTTGGGACTGTTGATGATATCGATGGAAAAAACCCTCTGTATCAAGGTTTGATGGGGTCCGGACGGATCAATGCATCAAAAGCACTGACTGCACAACCTTCACCACAGATACGTTTCACCTCGTATAAATTACTCGAGGTTGATGGAACCACAGCTTTCTATAACCTACAAATCACCTTAAAGAACTACTGGAGTCCTGCACAAAATGTCTCCCTTTTTCTTCAAACCAATGATCCCGCAATAACGCTCATTTCGAATCACATCTCGTATGGAACAATCAGGAAAGGCGAGAGTATCACGAACAATGAAAATCCCTTTCTCCTCACAATTAATTCTTCCGCCCTCACAAGGATGACGACGAACTGCACGCTCATCATTACCGCAGAGGGGTACGAGAAACAACAGGTCATGTGTCTCAACCTCTTCGTGACTCCGGACGGATGGCCGATTACTCCTCCTGAGGACTGGATGATCTATGGCGGGTGGGGATGGGGAGAACTCGATAAAAACAAAATAGCGATTCAAGACCTTGATGGAGACGGTCACAAAGAAATCATCTTTACTACCTTTGGTGGTGACCCGACCAATTCCAACCAGAACATATGGTATATTCATGTGTATTCCCTCAATGGGACAGAGAAACCAGGATGGCCGTTTACCATCCCGCTGCCAGCCGTGGATATCGGATGGTACTCGTCTGAAGATATTCAAGTCGGTGACATCAACGGGGATGGAAGAAATGAAATAGTTTTTTCCCCAAGTATTGCCAATGATCTCGCTATCTATGCGTTAGATGACAGAGGAAACCTGTTGCCTGGATGGCCTATCGCCCTTGAGACCAGTGTAAAAAGTGTGGTACTGAAAGACATCAACCATGATGGATGTGATGAAATCCTTTTCTCCAGCGGGGATAAGATTTTTATTTACAACACCACCGGTCATCTCGTCCCGGGATGGCCACTACGTGTTGGCCAACCGGTGAACCTCGCGGTCGGCGATATCAACTTCGATGGAAACACCGAGGTCGTCGCCGCGGGTGGAACGATACTCCAGGTCTATGGGTACAAAGGCGATAAACTTGGTAAATATTCTTTCAGCGCAGGTTCTGTCGCATCCCATCTTGTCATAGGGGATGTCGATGGTGATGGATACACGGAAATCGTTGTAGGAACGTCTAATTACGTCTATCTGTTTG
>Ga0209777_10008056_pt1 | contig 11591 bp, 16 predicted proteins | sample FrelakmetHBP12HB_FD_187147 | JGI IMG/M metagenome (GOLD analysis project Ga0209777, IMG submission 187147) | Freshwater lake sediment microbial communities from the University of Notre Dame, USA, for methane emissions studies -HBP12 HB (SPAdes)... | ecosystem: Environmental > Aquatic >...
TACTCTTTAATTAGTTTCATATTATTATTATTTAAACCTATTTAATTATATATTATATAATATATAATTAAATAGGTTTAAATAATAATAATATGAAACTAATTAAAGAGTATATTGAATTTTGTAACAGAAGAAAGAAGAGAACCAAATTGACTAAAGCGCATTTCCAAATGTTCTCATATGATCCAAATAATATGTTAAATAAATAATCATTTAAATTGTTTTAATTTTCTAGTAATTTCATCTTTTGATTTTTGCTTATCAAGCATTTGTATATTTTTATTGAAATTATTCTTGAACCATTCATTACCTATAATTATATGTTTGTAATTATTTATTTTACTCCAATTTTCTAAAACCTGTTCTTTAATAACTACTAATTTTATTAACCTACATTTATCAGGTTTTATTTCATAAACCATTTTATTTATATCATCAACAAAATCAACTATATAATTATGTTTATCACCTTCATATTCATATTCAATCCTTAATTTTTCATATTCCAAATGTGGATTACATATATGAAAAAATGCTTCCCAAGATGATCTATAATTTATTTCCTGATTATTTATAACTAGTCCAATTTTAGATCTTGACCAAGAATTAGTTATATTTGGTGTAAAGGTACCATTTTTTATCTTTTCCTTCATAATAATAGAATTTTTCTTTCTCATGCTATTAAAAGATTCTTCTGTCATTTTATGACATGAATTTTTATTGCCTTTTTGTCTTAACGATCTGCTTTTATTAAGACATTCTTTGGAACAATAAAAACTAAATCCATATTCACATTCTTTACCACTTCTATACCTTATAAAAGGTCTTTCGTTATTACAGCCTTCTAATATACATTTGGTATTTATATTTTTTAAGAAAATAATTAAATTTTTAATATTTAATTCCTCATTAAATCCATTTAATTTAATATCATTCTTAATTAAGAATTTTTTAAGCCTTTCTTCTTTTTCTTTACAATTAAATATCCTCATTTTATTTTTTACAAATATAATATCAAATATAATCTCTTTTTGTTTTACATTCATGTGCTTCCATATTTTAATTATATATTAAAATTTAAATCTATAATATCGTCATTTTCGGTTAAATCTTCAACTTTTTTCCAAATGAAATCTGCGCATAAAACTTTATGATTGCCGGTTATTTTAATAATTTTATCATCTTCAAACTCTATTTCATACATATTTTCATTTTTAGATAAATCTTTATATACATATTCTACTTTTTTATCCTCAATAATTTTTGTTGTTTCATTAATTGTCTTAACATACTCTCCAACTTCTATATCAGATATTTTCTTTAATTCATTATTAGACATTCTTATTTTTGTATCTGGATGTAAGCATTCATCAACAGCCACACTATGAAAATCTGTGAAAAATTCTTTTGGATAATTAACTAATGATTGGTATGTACCAATACATATATTTGGGTTCTCTGTATTAGAGTGTTTTCTTGGCTTCTCACTCATTATTTCTTCAATCAATATGTTTAACTTATTAGGATTACCACCATCGAAGTCTACATTTTCTCCAATGTTATAATCTACAATCTCATCAAAGAACTGAGTAACTAGACTTATAGAAGGTACTATCAATAGTAGCCTAGCATTAGGGTCTAATTTTGCCAATGTATAAAAATATACTATGCTAATTATTAATGACTTACCGCCTGATGTGGCTACTTCTGCAAGACAGAATCTATTTTTAAGAATTTTAAAAGCGGTATCAACTTGGTGGTCATAAGGCATGAATGGTATCCAATTCCCGTCTTTTTGAATTTTATGATTTTTAAAGAATTCCGTACAAAAATCTTTAACCGATTCTATAGTTACTTCTTTATTTACCGGAAAATCCGATTTATTTACAATATTGAATTTGGCTCCGATTATATCACATGCTTTTAAGCATTCTTTCCATAATCCTTGATTTATTCTACCGTTGTTAAATACGGAATCTTTGCCATCCCAATAACCAGCCTTGAAAGCTGGTGTAAAACGATAACCTTTAGGGTTACGTGTAAGCCATAATTGGATCTGATGATATTCAATTCTTGAAGCTTCTTCTACCACTAGTGTTTCTGTTTCTGGTTCATATCTAAAGTTCATTTATGTATGTTATTATTTTATTATAGATTTTTCCTTTAATTTTTCCTCTTATTTTATTACTTATAAAGTAAGAAATTCTTAATAAATTAATACCGTTATCTTCACAGTAAATATTTTTTATTTTATCTCTATTTTCCCTATCTTTAAGTCCCTTTTCGCCTCCAAACCATTCATAGGATTTACTATGCTGTAATCCATCAAATTCAATACATAAATTATATGTAGGTATATAAAAATCAAAATATAATTTATTTTTATATTTTAATCCTTCAAATGTTTTTTGCGTGATATATTCAATTTTATTGTCTATTAAAATTTCATTTATAAGACACTCACCTATTGATTTATTACACTTTTTACAACCTGCTCCAGCAAGATGCAAGAATGGCATTTGTGTAAATACTCCATGTTCTTTACATATTATTTTAATATGTGTTTTCGAACTTATATAATTGGATTCCACATAACTATATTTATTGTTATGTTTTATTTTACATAATTTAATCCACTCATCAGTAGAATATTTTTTAACTTTGGAACAATAAGGACAACCTACATTATTTTTCAATAAATGTCTAATTGCTTTGTATGATACATGTCCATTTTTACGACACACAACTTCTATTTTTTGTGTATTACCAGTATAATTGTCAAAATTTTGACAATTAAAATAATTATTGTCCTTCAATAATTCTCTGACATTATCTATAGTTAGAATTTTACCCATTAAGTATTATATACATAATACTTAATGGAGTTTGAATTAATTTTTAGCTTTTATGGGTGCCTTAGTTGCTCTGGCAGCAGGTTTAGGGGCTATTGATGTCCCGGGCGCAATTAAAGTTCCTGGTGCTGGAGTTAATACTGCTGGAACTATTGGTTCTGGAGTTGGTACTACCATTTCAACTACTGGTTCTACAACAGCGATTACTGGTGTTTTCCACATTGATTGATACATTGTTGTTTCTTGTAATCCTGATGAAGGATTTCTACCAATAACTATAGACATTCCACCAATAGGCTGGAATCCTTCTATTAAATTATTGTTAACCGATTCTATTAAAGAATCCATACTCGGTGCTGCTATTATTATATACATAGTTATTTTATTGTTATTTTTATAAAAGTTTAATTTGAAGTGATTACACAATAACTGTGATTAGGATCAATAGCCATTGGAATTAACCATCTAAGATTTGGAATTACATTTATATTACCTAAATCAAACAGATAATGTATTTCGATTTTTTCATCAGTTTTGCTTTTAACCAAATTATAATCTTCTGATATAGCATAATAAAAATATACTTCCCAATTATCACCATTCATAATAGCATATTCTTTCCAAGAATCAATTACTAATCCAGCTTCTTCGTAGAATTCTCTTTTCATTGCCTCGGCTGGAGTTTCATCCAATTCTATTCGCCCACCAACACCATTGAGTAAACCATTTTGATTTGCGGGTCTATTTTTTCTTATTAAAACTACATGTTTATAATCGGGAGAGAATAGAAATCCATCCACGTATTGTATTTTATCTTTATTCATTTTCTTTTTCATTTTTATATTTCCAATTAAACCCATGTGCTTGTTTATATATACCTTTTAACGCACCTGATATAGTTTCTCTATTAAACCCAGTCAATCTTTCAATTTCACGTATTGAAATGTATTCTTTTATAAAATTACCATTAAAATCAAATTGCAAAATATTTTTTCTACCTTTTTGATTTATAATATTTTTTAATTTTTTTTCTTCCGATAATAAAGAATAATTCAGTTTCATTTTTTCCGAATTCAGTTTTTTAGTTTCGTTTGAATGATTCTTACCGTAGAAATTATTCTTGTTGCCAATTTTTTCTTTAGACATTTTTATTTTGGTTATTTCGGAACATGTCATTCCCTTATGTGCTTCGGATATTCTATTCTTTGTTTCATTACTACATATTCTACCTTTATTTGATTTACCATAAGTATTACCAATATTTCGTTCAGTAAGTATTAATTTTAATTTATTTTTGTGTTCCTCTGTAAGTTTTTTCCCATAATTTGGATGATTTTCTCCAGATACATTTCTTCCAAAAAAACCGTTTATACTAGCTAACGATTCATTGAAATAATCTTCTGATTTAACCACATTATTTAATATCTGTATCCTTAATTCTTCTTCTAATGCTTCTTTTCTGGAAGAATGGAATGATAATATCTTTGTTTGGAACAAATTTTTATTATGTTTTAGTTCGTAATAATATTTATCTTTCCATCTTTTAGATGTAATACTTCCAAAATAATTACCACTTAATATTTTGTCTTCTGTTGTACTTCCTATATAATAGGCTGGTAACAAATTACCAGAATAAAAGGTTAAATAAACTACATATTTTTTCATATACTATATATTAATCGGTATAGGTGGAATAATTATCTTAATTCCCTATTTTTATATTTTAAATATCTATTTAATAATTTCTTAAACCAACCTAAATCACTTTCTATTCCTACTTTGATATTATCAAACATATATTTTGCAATATCTATATTTGAATAATCAATAGCCCCAATCCAGTTTAAGATATTATCACTAATCTCAATTTTATTTTCTACTATTAAAACCCCGCCAGATTGCATCTCATGATTTCTTTGTCCTATTAAAATCTCTGAATTTTTAAGATTATAATTAACATAAACATCAAAGTCGGATAGTGTTCCTATTCTACCAATAGTATTATTTTTTGAATGTGGATCACTTACAAAGTAATTATTATTGTGACATATAATGCCAATTAATTTAGGTCCTATTACAATAAAATTAGACAAATTTAATTTTGTATTCAATGAAATGTTATTTCTAGTTAAATTTAATTTAGTTAATAACCTTCTTATTGAAATCTCATAATCATTAGATAATATCATGGTATTATCACCATACACATAATTTCTTATCCAATTTTGTATTTTATTATATTTAGCTTTTTTAATTATTTTATTAACCGATCTATCATTAGTATTGGCAAGTGATATGTATTTATCAAATAATAAAGAACTTAAATTATCTTCTAGTGATTCGACATACATTTTAGGTATTGTTAAAGAAATACATTCTATTTTCTTTTGTTTGAAATATAGTGCCTTATTTTGCGAGGTCCCATCTGATTCATATGATGAATACGCAACATTAATCATTGGTTTATCAACCTTTATGTGACATGCTGTATCCAAAAAATCATTATTTAGATATTTCTTAATCTCCTCTTTATAATTTTTCATTATTTCTTTCTAGGTTTTATTATCTCATCTATCATTCCATATTCTAAAGCAGCATCAGCGTTCATCCAATAATCTCTGTCAGCATCCTTCTCAACCTTTTTATAGGACTGTCCAGTTCTATCAGACATTATTTCATAAAGTTCTCTTTTTAAGGAATTTATTTCTCTAGCTTCAATTTCCATATCAGATGCCTGAGAATAAGCACCGAAACCAGACATAGGTTGATGTATCAACACACGTGCCCTTTTTAGGGATTTTCTTTTACCTTTAGTTCCAGCACAGAGAATTACTGCTGCCATAGAAGCTGCGAGTCCTGTATTTATGGTATAAATATCAGGTCTTATAAACTCCATAGTATCTAATATACCTAAACCATCATATACAGAGCCACCAGGGGAATTTACATATATTTTAATATCCTTTTTACTATTTAACTGCTCTAGATAAAGTAATTGGCTTTTAATTATTTCGGAAGTATAGCTATCAATTTCATCATTTAGGAATATTATTCTATCTTGAAGAAGTTTTGAGTAAATATCAACCGGATATCCTTTATCATTATCCATTATAAAATTAGAGTTCATCCTGCTTTTAGCATAACTTCCCGGCATTTTAGAAGCCAGATACTTTTTATAATCATTTGCTTGTTTTGTCATATTGTTTATATAACTAAACGTAAAAAAGATTAATTTCAAAAAGTGATATTTATTTTTAATATATAAAAGAAAAATAATAACATTATTATGAAATTAACATTTGAAATTCAAGGATATTCTATCACTATAGATGAAACAGAAGAAGGTATAACAGTTGCTGCATCTAAAGATGATGAAACAGTTGAAGAGTTCACACTAGAACTTGGCGAAGAAATGGGCGAAGAAGATGGTCTTGAAGGTCAAGAATTACCAGAAGATGGTCTTGAAGGTCAAGAATTACCAGAAGATGGTGGAGAAGAAGTTCCAGAAGAGGAATTTACACCAGCACAAGGTCAAGGTCAGTTAGAATCATTTACATCTTTCCTTAAAAAAAGAGGCTAATTAAAAGAGTGGATTAATATCCACTCCTTTAATTTTAATTTTTAATATATAATAATATATTTGACAATTCAACAAAATTGTCGTATCTTTGCTGTAATATGAAGAAATTAAATTATTATAATAACTTTCTCGAAAAGAAGAAACTTAATTATTATGCCTTCGATTGGGATGACAACATCCTTCACATGCCTACATCCATTCATATGGATAAGTTATGTGAAGGTATTTGGCTTCCTATATCTGTCTTTCCTTCTGAATTTGCATTGGTTAGGAGTAATCCAGAATATAGAGTTAGGGATAATAATCCTGCGAAAGCTTATGAAGAATTTAAGGACTTTGGACCAAGAGGTGATAAAGCTTTTTTAGAAGATGCTAAATTTGCATTGCTTAATAAAAATTATGGTCCATCTTGGAAAACTTTCTTAAAGTGTTTGAAAGAAGGTGCTATCTTCGCAATTATAACCGCAAGAGGACATGAATATGATACAATTAAAAGTGGAGTAAAATATATAATTGATACATGTCTCACTGAAAGTGAGAAGGATAAGATGTATCAAAATTGTTTGAACTTTGCTAATGTATTTGATAAAGGCGAACAACATATTCGAGTAGGTGGTAAGTTCACTGATAATACTATTATAAATAGGTATCTTGATTGTTGTAAATATTATGGTGTTGGTTCTCCATATTCGAATTCATTTAAGAGTGAATTTAATTTAAGTGAAACAACTATTGAAGATTCCAAAAAATATGTATTGGATAGATTTCTTGAAATTTGTAAAAATTATGGGAATATTTCTAATATGAAAGTTTCAGTAGGATTTTCGGATGATGATAAAAAAACAGTGGAACACATTAAAAGTCATTTTGAATTAAAATCTTCTATTCATATACACATGAAATTGAATGTATTTGATACATCTGATAAAGAAAATGGTGTAAGAACTAAATTTGTAAATGGAATTGTTGAAACAATTGGTGGTGAAAATTCAAGCGATACTGCTAATTCACTATTAAGATATGATGGATTTAATAGTCAATCGAGAACTTTACAGAATTCTACAAATGATTTTAGTGGATATAATCTACAACAACAAGCAAAGGTTGCTAATGGTATTTATAAAAAAACATTTAAAAAGAAACCAAAAAAGAAATTAAAGAAAATAATTAAAAAAGCAACATAATATGTTGCTTTTTTAATTTATTCATCAGGCTTATCTACTGGTGGGTCAGCAACTACTGGAGCATCTTCGGTAGGTTTGTCATCAGAAGGTGGTACAGGATCAGCGTCAGCTACTACAGCATTTGGGTCTGGATTTTTTGTTGTAACATATTTTCTAACACCTAATAGTGTAGAACCTGCTGTAACAAGCCATGCAGAATTTGTCATAATATCTGTTGTGTGACTAATGAACATTTTGTCAACGCAACCTAGCATAAAACATAAAACACCGATAGTTACGGCTAAAACGCCGCCCCAACCTGAACCTGATGTTTTCCCATTCTCATTGGAAAATAATTGACTAAATGAAAACTTATTGATGTCGTGTAATGTAACCATAATATAAACTATATTTTTTTCTACTATATATATTATATAAAAAAACACTGAAAAACAATGTTTTTTATATAAGGTAAATGTTTAAAAAAATAAAAGAGGACTTTAAGAGACTTAAAAGAATCTATTTAGCTAAAAACGAACACTTTCTAAAGGTAGATTTCGCATTTTACAGAAAATGGAAATTAATGATAAAAATACTGGTTTCATTAAATAAAAGTTATATTCCATGTGAAATTGCTAGAAAGAAGTTCAAAGTCCATCGGGATTTTATAGTGATAGGTTTGAAATGGAATGGAAAGAATGTAAAAAGGCGAACAATAGGTTTTGCAAAAGATTTTGTGAATAATAATAGAAATGCCAAATGTATTTATTGTGAAAAGAAATTGACACTAGAAAATGCTACAACTGACCATATAGTGCCTATTGCAGATGGCGGAAATAATTGTCAAGTAAATCTAATGGTTTGCTGCCAACCCTGCAACTCACAGAGAGGAACAATACCTTTCAATAAATTCTTGAAATATAAGAATATTAAATATAAAGGAAGTAAATATACATTTATATAGATTATGAAAATAATTAAACAATTTATTTATCCAGATAATGTTGAATTTGGAAACTTTTCGCTAATAAATAATGGTAAAATAAATAGTAGCCACCAATATGATATGACGTTTCAGATATTGGATTCATACTATTTATTAAGATTATGGAATGAACAAGGATCAAAACTTAAATTAATATTTATTTATGAAGATTTGTCTTCCGAAAAAATGGATATTATAGCTATACCAGAATCTATAAATGTTATAGATAATGAAATAACTTTCAGTGTAGCTGGTATAGCAGGTAGTAAATCTAATCTAGATATAGAAAGGGAAAAAAATTGCAAGGAAGCAATAGCATTCATAAGAGATATAAAAATAGGTAAGATTTTTAATTAAAAATCTTACCTATTTTTTTATTAGTAATTAAAAGATTTTTCGTAATTTAAAGTATTTTTTAGGAAAACACTGAATGAACTAGTTTGTTTTTCATTCTCTTGGTAAATAAAGTTTTTTACCTTTAAATTATACGTTGTTAACACATCACATATAGCATAAATATCTCTTCCATTTTTTAAATCCTCATTTAAATATTCATCATATTCAGATATTGTTATAAATTCTACCTGATAATCTTTTTTAAGCTCTTCTATAAACGGGTGTTGTTTGTCGTGTACCAAAATAAATAATGGTATGTCTTTTTCGCAATTGTCATAAATTGCTTTCCTACAATGTATTACTGCTTCTTCGCCTTCGGATATTATATTATGTGTTACAAGAAAATCTTGATATATATTATCAGCAAAACGTATGTGCACCACATTAAAAATCTTATCCTTAATGTTTCTTTTTATGGAAATATTTTTAGCCACGTCTTTTAATATTTCGGAAAAGATTAAACATTTGCAATTCTGTGCAAATTTTTCGGGTTTACTCCAGTATGTAAGCATAATACCATTAGGTACATAATATAATACTTTGTTATATTCATATAATAAACAATCCTTAAATTTAAAGTTGTATTTTTCATTCATAGCCTCTAAATTTAGAATATTAGATATAGGCACAAGATTTCCTTCTGTATGATCTTTACAAAATGGACCTACAAAACTTATTTCTTCCTTTATGGTTATACGTTCCTCTGTAATTGCATTAATTACTTGATAAAGTTGATTAAATGCACCACTGCCCATATTAGGCTTCTTAATCGTCCAATCAGTGGGTACCGAAAAATCATCATGACCACCAAACAACATTATATAATTTTCCATTAATTTTTTACAAATTTTTTATATTTTACTTTAGGTATCCATTTCAAATCGAAAACATCTTTGCTGAAAAATTTAGGCAATTCTAATTTTCTATAAGGATTAGGAACTAATTGTGACAATTTATTTAAATCTTTAACCTGTGATATTTTATACATTAAAGAATGAGGATCTTTTGAATTTTTCTTATCAACAATCTCTTGAAACATTTTACTCCATAAAAAGATAGGGAACCCTGCTTTTATTTTCTCTTCCGCTTTCTTAAATCCAGCATCATCATTATCAAAGAAGTATTGTATTTCTAAATTATTTGCTTCCAATAAAGCCATAGAAGTATTTGTGCCTGTAACTCCTATTGAATTTGGATAGAATAGTGAGTCTAAATAACCCTCAAAAATGGTTATCATATGTTCAAAACTTACATTAAGGATATTAAAGAAATAACTTAATTTGTTATAAATCACCATTTGTGTCATATCAATATTCTCGAATTCTTCCTCACTATGTGTCCATTTATACAGATGTTCAAAATTATATATCTTGAAACTTCTAAACTTACCAGATTTAAGATTTCTAGTTTGCATTCCTAGAACTTTATTCTCTTTTCTATTCAACAAAACTACAACTGGTTCATATCTTTCTTCATTTAACCAATGTTTTGCTTGATATATGTTTGTATGTAAACTTTTATCTATGCCTCTTTCTACTAAATAATTATAAACCGAACTATTGTAGGAAACAGGTTTAAACTCAGTTAATATGTTATCACCTGTATTTAATGCTAATTCTAATTCAGATAACTCAATAAGATCACTAAAATCTATTTCGCTCATATCCGATTTGCAATCGGTGTTATTTAGATTTGATTTAAGATACTCTATCATTTCCATTTTCTTGGAAGGATCTATTTGTATAGAATAATCTTTGCATAATGTATTGAGTGAGCATTTCTGCCCACATCTAAAACATATGAAAAGTAATCTATCAAAAAATATATTGCCTCTTTTTTTATGCGCCGTTTTAGTGGAATCTAGACAAACAGGACAACAAAAATTAATTCTATTATCAAAGTCATTTATAACTCTTCTAGCAGGGTCGGCGAATGTTTTGTTTAATATAACTTGAATTAAACTTTTTATGTATAATATATCCATTTCAAGTTTTACAATAAAATCGAAAATTGTTTTCAGAAAACTTTGTTAATAAAGTTTTTTGTCGTATCTTTGTTAAAAATAAAAAAAACATGACTCACATTGATTTTTACAAAAGCTTGTCCAACATTTTGGAAAGCTTCAAGGTTAGAGCCTACACCGAAGAAAAGGCTACCAGCGAAATTATTAAATTAAATGCGGAAGCAAAAAAGGCGGCACTTGATGTGGAAGCTGATGTTGTGAAAGTAATCGAAGGCGCAAAAGCCGAGATTGAAGATGAGGATTATGATGACTACGATGAATCTTACGATTCCTACGAGGAGTCTTATGACTCATATGATGAGGATGATGATAATTAATTAACAAAGGTTGGGCATTCGTGTCCAACCTTTTTAAACTAAAAAGCATGTTAATAGTTGGTTCAAAAGCACTTACATTTAATTTTGATATGCCTAATAGGCGTGTTAAAGATACGGATATAATTGGTACATATGCTGAATATGAATTATTAAAATCCGTATTGAATCCAGATACCGTAAAAGAAAACGACTATACCGTATCGCTACATAATATAACTCCGTCCGAATTATACCCCGATATTCAAACTAGAAATGTCGAGATATTTCTTTCAGAC
>Ga0209777_10008057_pt1 | contig 11589 bp, 6 predicted proteins | sample FrelakmetHBP12HB_FD_187147 | JGI IMG/M metagenome (GOLD analysis project Ga0209777, IMG submission 187147) | Freshwater lake sediment microbial communities from the University of Notre Dame, USA, for methane emissions studies -HBP12 HB (SPAdes)... | ecosystem: Environmental > Aquatic >...
GCTTCCTGGGTTGACGGGCTTGGCGGGCTTGGGTTCGGCTGTTCTTCAGGATGCGAAGCAGCTTATACTTCAACGGCTATGTCTGCCTATGCTGCCGGAAGTTATTTATATTCAGATGCAAAAGGCTTTTACACATATGGATCGGGAACAAAAACAAAATTTGAAAGAAAAATTATAATTACGCCCGTCACAGATACCGACGGCAATTCATCTAACCCGCACATCGCGAAGGTTGAGACACAGGTTTCATGGGATAAAAAAGCGACGATCATTCATTCAGGCCATTCAGCTGACGATGGATTTTTAAATTGCGCTACAGCAGACAATTGCATATCAGCAGAAGAGACTTTGTATGACTGGTATAACGCTCCAAGCTCTGCTAAAGATTTCACCTCCTTTTATTTTGGCATTAATGGCGAAAAAGATAATCCGATAGATTTTGTCAACCACGAAATTACGATAATAGTTCCTTCTGGAACAGATGTCAGAGCATTGGTTGCAAATTTCAGCATTACCGGAACTTCGGCTACGGTTGATAACGCCTTACAGACAAGCGGAGATACAAGCAATCCGGATAACCAACATAATTTTGCGGGCCCGATTATTTATACGGTTCATGCACAGGATGGCTCTACCCAGGATTATACAGTGGACGTCAGCGGAGAATAGAATCATTCCAATATTTAATTGCCATACATTAAAAATTATCCGAAGTTTTATCAATAAAAAGTAATAATGAAATCATTAATAACCATTAAAAAACATTCGGGATTTACATTGATAGAATTGATCGTGGTCATGGCCGTATTTTTATTTGTGATCGGAGCGGCTGTCGGCATCTTTATTTCCATTGTCCAGAACCAAAAAAAGGTTCTGGCTGAACAGGAATTTTTAAACCAGATAAGCTATGTTGAAGAATATATGTCAAAAGCCTTAAGAATGGCTAATGTAGCCATATACGATAATTGTATCCCTTCAGGATATATTTATTTGCTTACGCATTACAACCTGGCGTCAGGATTATTCAGGGGCATAAAATTTATAAATCAGTCAGACAACAATGCCTGCCAGGAATTTTTCTTAGCCGGGGCAGGCACCGCGGCCGACCCGTATATTTTAAAGGAATTAAATAGTACCAATGGCAGCGATGCTGTGGCCATCACTCCGCCCAACCTCCAATTTGATCCTATGAATCCTATAAGATTTTCTATCAATGGATCAGACGGTTCTGCCGTAAATTGCGGCAACCTTGATCAATGCGGGGCATCAGATATGGACACTGTTCAGCCAAAGGTAACAATACTTATGAATGTTAAAATCGCGGGAGATTGCCCCACCTGTAACAGAACAATTCAAACAACGGTTTCGCAAAGGAACCTTAATGTAAACAATGGCCAAAGATAATAACAATAAATCCCGACGGCAAAGCCGTCGAGGATCCACGATGGCAAAGCCATCGGGACAAAAAGGCGTTTCGCTGATTATTACTTTTTTTACAGCCTTCTATACATTTTTTATAAGAAGGGTGCGAGCTATGAACAATACAAGAAAATTTAAAATTTTTAATCCAGAAAGCGGCGTTTCGCTGATCATTACTTTTTTTATAATGGTAATGATTTTATCCGTGGTTTTGTCTATAAGCGTACTTTTATACAGCGAGGTAAAAATTATAAGAAATATAGGCAGTTCAACGACGAGCCTTTATGCTGCTGAAAGCGGAATTGAAAAAGTTCTTTATTATGACAGGCAAGTTATCCCCAGCGGAGCAGCAAGGGGATTGTGCTCAATGTATCTTTACAATCCTGTAAATAATCCCAAGGCCTGCCGCGATAGTGGTGACGCCCGTAATTTTGACCTCAGTGTTTATTGTGACCATTCTACTATACCGCCGGTGTCAGGCTCTGCCGACGGCTGCAAGCCCGATGTTTGTAATAATTGTACAGTTATTTTTGATACATCATTTGATAGCAGGAAATATACTGTTACGGCGACTGTTGCTCCTGATGTTGACACTACAAAAACCAATCCGGATTATAATATTACATCCAAGGGTGTTTTTGGAGGCGCAGAAAGGCAGATTCAGATATTGATTAATCCCAAGGAATAATGTAAAAAATAGTATGTTCCGGCTGCAGAATTGCCAATCGGGCAGATTATTTTATTTGGCGCCAGATTATTTAAACAATAGATTAAACAGCAAATGGACAAACAAGAGGCTAAAAACAGAATAAAAAAACTCCGCGAGGTTATAAACTACCACCGCTACCTTTATCATGTCCTAGATAGGCAGGAAATTTCTGATTCTGCCTTAGACTCATTGAAAAAGGAGCTTTTTGATTTAGAAAACCACTATCCCGATCTGATAACTCCTGATTCGCCGACGCAAAGAATCGGCGGAAAAGCCCTTAAGGAATTCAAAAAAGTAAGGCATTCGCAAAGGATGCTTTCTTTCAATGATGCTTTCTCGAAAGAGGATATGGAAGACTGGCAGGAAAGATACTTGAAATTATTATCGGAAAACCAGAAGAATAAGGTCGATTTTTATTGCGAACTGAAAATTGACGGCCTGGCAATAGAATTAATTTATAAGAACGGTATTTTTGAGACGGGAGCCACGCGGGGAGACGGAAATATCGGCGAAGATGTCACGCAGAATTTAAAAACAGTTGAGGCGATACCCCTGAGTTTGAAAAGCGAAGGCGAGACCATAAAAGAATTGAAAGAAGAAGGACTGGATGAAATCGTAAAAAAGATTCAAGAAAAAGGGTTAAAGGAGCTTACTGTCCGCGGTGAAGTTTTTATCACTAAAAAAGATTTTGAAGAAATAAACAAACTGCAGAAGCAAAAGGGCTTGCCCGTTTTTGCAAACCCGAGGAATATTGCGGCAGGTTCAATAAGACAGTTAGATCCTAAAGTTACAGCCCAAAGGCACTTAAACTCATTTGCTTATGAATTATTGACTGATTTCGGCCAGAAAACCCATGAGGAAAAGCACAAAATATTAAAGGCTCTGGGATTTAAAACAAACAGCCATAACAGATACTGCAGATCTTTGGATGATGTTTTTCAGTTCCGCGAACACTGGAAAAAACAAAGAGAGAAATTAGATTACGAAATTGACGGCACAGTTGTAATAATAAACAATAATGAAATTTTTGAGAAACTGGGGGTTGTGGGTAAGGCGCCCAGAGGTGCTATAGCCTATAAGTTTCCCCAGGCGCAGTCTACTACAAAAGTTTTGGACATTAAGGTCCAGGTTGGCAGAACCGGCGCAATCACCCCGGTTGCGGTTTTAGAGCCGGTTCAGGTTACCGGGATTACCATAACCCGCGCCACTTTGCACAATGAAGATGAAATTAGAAGACTTGGGCTGAAAATTGGAGACACTGTCATAGTCGGCAGGGCGGGAGACGTGATACCGGATATTATAAAAGTTCTGCCGGAACTGAGGACCGGACATGAAAAAAATTTCAAAATGCCGGAAAAATGCCCTTCGTGCGGGACAAAATTAGAAAAGTCAGAAACAGAAGTTCTTTTAAGGTGTCCAAACCCGAAATGCCCGGCCAAACAGCGAAGAAATTTTTATCATTTCGTTTCCCGCACTGCTTTCAATATCGATGGTTTGGGCCCTAAAATTATCGACAGGTTAATGGACGAGGGGCTGGTACAGGATCCAAGCGATTTATTTGAGTTGAAAGAAGAAGATGTCGTGTCGCTGGAAAGATTTGCAGAAAAATCTGCAGAAAATTTGATAAAATCAATCCAGGATAAAAGAGAGATAACTTTGGCAAAGTTTATTTACGCTTTGGGGATCAGGAATATCGGCGAGGAAACAGCAATTGACCTGGCAAAACAATTCGGTTCAATAGAGAAAATAAAAAATGCAAAATTGGAAGATTTTGATTCTGTTGCAGACATCGGGCCGGTTGTTTCAAAATCAATTTACGAATGGTTCCAAAATAAGGGAAATTTAAAATTTATAGACAGGCTGGAAAAAAAATTAAAAATTACAAATCCGCAGCCAAAACCTTCAAGCCAAAAGCTGGAAGGGAAAACTTTCGTTCTGACTGGGGGATTGGAAACAATGAGCCGCGACCAGGCCAGGGAAAAAATCAGGCAGCTTGGCGGAGATATTTCTGAGTCTGTGTCTTCTAAAACCAGTTATGTTGTGGTAGGATCAGAGCCGGGATCTAAAGCAGAAAAAGCAAAGAAGCTTGGGGTAAAAATTTTAGAAGAGCATGAATTTCTGCAACTGATTAAATAACGGGCTAATGGGAGCTTTTACGAATCAATTAAGAAGGATGGATTGGGGCATGATAATTCCAGCAGTTCTGCTGGTTTGTTTTGGATTAGCCGCAATTTATAGCACATGCGTTGCTAAAAATAATTTTTCTAATTTTGAAAAGCAGATCATTTTTTTTGCCGTCGGCTTTGCGACAATGATTGCCCTGAGTTTTTTTGATTACAGAATTTTAAGGAACAATTCTTATCTGATTTTAATTTTGTATGCAATATGCTTGTTGCTGCTGGCAGGACTCCATTTTTTTGCTCCTGTAATACGAGGTACGAGGGGCTGGTATAAAGTAGGGCTTCTTTCTTTAGACCCGATAGAACCGACAAAATTTGTTTTGGTGGTTTTGTTGGCGAAATATTTTTCCATGAGGCACGTTGAAATGTATAAGTCCAGGCACATTATTTTTTCAGGCATTTATGTTCTATTCCCGGCCATATTGGTTTTCATAAAACCGGACCTCGGAGGAACCATGGTTTTATTGCTGATATGGCTGGGGATCCTTTTAGTGTCCGGCATTAAGATAAAACATTTTTTGATTCTTTCCCTTTGTTTTGTATTGGTCGCCGGTGTTGCCTGGAATTTTTTACTTAAAGATTACCAGAAACAGAGAATCACCGCTTTTTTATTCCCCTATGATTATCTGGGGGCTTCATGGTCTCAAAACCAGACAAAAATTTCAATCGGCTCGGGGCAGATTTGGGGAGAGGGGCTTGCCAAGGGGAGCCAGGTACAGTACGGATTTTTGCCCGAACCCCACACGGATTTTATTTTTTCAGTGATAGCCGAGGATTGGGGGATGTGTGGAGTTTTGGCGTTATTTATAGTCTATGGGTTCTTGGTTTGGCGCGTTTTAAAAATTGCCGTTAAATCTCAATCTAATTTTCCCCGTCTTTTCGCTTCGGGATTCGCGATTATCCTGACAGCTCAGTTTTTCATCAATATAGGTATGAACCTTTCTTTATTGCCTGTTGTCGGGATTTATTTGCCTTTTATAAGCTATGGAGGTTCAGGGTTGATAGGCAACTTTGTGAGTTTAGGTATACTTCAATCAATAAAAATTAGAGGATAAGTGTATTATTAAAATAAAAATTAAATCAATAAAAATTATAGAGTATGAATATTTTTATCAAAATAAAAAACAGCATTTATAATCCGGAATATTACGGCGAGGTTTCAGAAAAACCACTTTCTTATTCCCTTAACTATTATTTGCTTTTTGCCCTGATTTTTGCCCTGGCATTTACGATTGTGGTAACTATAAGATTTATACCCATAGTGAATCTTTTGTACGAAAGAGTTCCCGGAATATCCAATTATTTTCCGCAGGACCTTAAAATAAGCATTAAAAACGGGAAAGTTTCGACAAATGTCCATGAGCCGTATTTTATAAAAATGCCCCAGGAGTTAAAAAATAACAGCGCCCGCCTGAATTCTGCCGACGTTAAAATAAACGGCAGCAGCGTTCAGATGGATACGGCTAATATGGATAACTTAGTTGTTATTGATACAAAAGATAAATTTGATATAGACACATTTAATTCCTATAAAACATTCATGCTTTTGACTTCAGACAGCGTTGTCTATATGAATAAGAATAATCAAATTTCCATAAACTCTTTGGCCGGCGTTAAGGATTTCACCCTTAATAGGGGAGCCGTCGCAGATTTTATAAATAGAATAAAACCATTTTTTGTCATTGCTTATCCATTAGTTTTTGCGGGGGGTTATGTTTTCGGATTCGTCTCTGTTTTTGCAGAAATGATATATCTCATTTTCGGAGCCTTATTGATATGGCTGGTCGCGAGTATTAAAGGAATAAAGACAGGCTATAAGAAGTCATATCAGCTGGGCATGCATTTAATAACCCCTGTTATTATCATAACCAGCATCGTATATATAATCCCGGGTAATTTTACAATCCCATTTTTGTTTACAATTCTGCTGATATTGTCAGCCATATTGAATTTAAATAAAGATGCCCTGCATATTACCAATACACCGGGCTCTGTTGCATCCGCCGCATAAAAACTATTGACATTCTTTTTGAAAAAGAATATACTATATACTATACAAAAAGAAGTGGCCACTTTACTCTAAAAAAAATCGAAAACCCTCGCTAAGTAATTTTTTATTGCGTAGCGAAATTTGACATATCCAAAATAGAGCGAGGGGAAAATACCCTGGATAAGAAAGGGTATTTTGTGTTTATAAAAATCTAAAATTTTAATTTTTTATTCTCTTTTAAATATTTTTTAATTTGCAGGGTCGAACTCTCCCTGCAGCAAATTTATAAATGGCAGAAATTATAAGCAAAGTAAAAAATTTTTCAAAATCTAAACTTTCTTTTTCAACTCCCCACCTTTTGACGATGCAGAAGGAAACCTGGGAAGATTTTTGGAAAGTCAGGGTAAAAGAACTCTTAGAAGAAATTTCTCCGATCAGGGACTACACCGGCAAAGAATTTGAGCTTTGGTTCGGTGATTATAAGCTTTCGAAGCCGAATTACAAAAACGGCCTGGAAGCCAAAAAAAATAATGATTCCCTTGAAGCCTCTTTAAGGGTGAAAATCAAGCTCGTAAGCCTGAAGACAAAAGAAGTGAAAGAGCAGGAAGTATATCTTGCTGATTTTCCCATCATGACAGAGAGGGGAACTTTTGTCGTAAACGGGGTTGAAAGGGTTGTCGTTTCCCAGCTTATCAGGTCTCCGGGAGCTTTTTTCACAAACAGGACATGGAGGGGCAAAAATTATTTCGGCTCCAAAATAATCCCAAACAGGGGTGCATGGCTAGAATTTGAAACAGAAGAATCCGGATTTATCGGAGTCAAGATAAACAGGAAAAGAAAAGTGCCTGCTACAACATTGCTTATGGCTTTAGGGTTGGACGGAGTTGAAAAAGTTGAAAAAGCATTTAAAGATGTAGATACAGGGGAAATAAGATATATAAAAGAGACTTTAAAAAGGGATATTTGCAAAGACCAGAAAGAAGCACTGGTGGAAGTTTACAGAAGATTAAGGCCCGGAGATCTGGTTACCCCTGATACGGCCCAGGATTTAATTTTTAATATGTTTTTTAATTTTGACAGATATGATTTGTCAAAAGTCGGCAGGTGGAAAACGTGGCTGAGGCTGCCTAATTTGGCTCCCAAAAATTTAGACAAAGAAATAACAAAAGAAGACAGGATATTAAAAATAGAAGACATAGTAGAGGTTGTCAAAGAGGTCATCAGGTTGAATAATGACCCGATGGCAAAAGCAGACCAGGTTGACCATCTGGGAAATCGAAGGGTGAGAACATTATCTGAGCTTTTGCAGAACAGATTAAGGGTTGGCATGATGAGGATGGAAAGAATCATTAAAGATAAAATGTCTACCCTGGAAGTTTCCACGATAACCCCCATACAGCTGATAAATCCAAGGCCGCTGATAGCTGTTATCAAGGAATTTTTCAGTTCTTCGCAATTTTCCCAGTTCATGGATAATGAAAATCCATTGGCGGAATTGGAGCACAAGAGGCGCTTGACGACAACTGGTCCTGGCGGATTGACCCGTGAAAGGGCCGGATTTGAAGTCAGGGATGTGCAGCCTTCCCATTACGGCAGAATCTGCCCGATAGAAACTCCGGAGGGCCCGAACGTAGGATTGGTGGGACACTTAGCCTCCTTCGCCAGAATAAATCCCTATGGTTTTATTGAGGCGCCATACTTTAAAGTAAAAAACGGCAAAGTAACTGACGAGATAGAATACCTTTCGGCGCAGGAGGAAGAAAGGCATTCAATAGCCCCGGCATCGGTTCCTCTGACAGATTCATTAAAAATTCTTTCTGAAATTCCGCCGGACAAAGTTGAAGCAAGGGTTAAAGGCGAACCGGCAGAAGTCAAAATTTCCGATATTGACTATATAGATGTTTCTTCAAAGCAGTTTATTTCAGTAGCCACTTCTTTAATCCCATTTTTAAACCATGACGACGCTTCCAGAGCTCTTATGGGTTCTAATATGCAACGCCAGGCGGTTCCATTGATAAAACCGGAAGCTCCGCTTGTAGGAACCGGGACAGAAAGAAATGTTGCCCGCGATTCGGGCCAGGTGATACTTGCAGAAGCAAAAGGAGTCATAAAAGAAGTCGATGCCCAGCATATCAAAGTTCAGTATGACATCGGAGGGAAAAAACAGGAGGAAAATTATGAATTGCAGACTTTTGTAAGAACCAATCAATATTCGTGCTTCCATCAGAAGCCCATAGTTTCAAAAGGAGAGGAGGTTAAAAAAGGAGATATATTAGCTGATGGCGCTGCCATTTCCCAGGGCAGGCTGGCTTTGGGCAGGAATGTCCTGGTTTGCTTTTTGCCGTTGAGAGGAGGCGGGTTTGAAGACTCGATTACTATTTCAGAAAGATTGGCCAAAGAAGATGAATTTACATCAATCCATATAGAAGATTTTACATGCGACGTCCGCGAAACAAAATTGGGGCCTGAAGTTACAACATCTGATATCCCGAACGTCGGAGAAGAAAAATTAAAAGATTTAGATGAAGAAGGAATTGTAAGGGTTGGAGCCGAAGTCGGCCCCAACGACATTTTGGTCGGAAAAATTTCCCCGAAAGGAGAAGCAGAGCTGACTCCAGAGGAAAGATTATTGAGGGCAATCTTCGGCGAAAAAGCAAAAGATGTAAAAGACTCTTCTTTGAGGATGGAACATGGCAAGAAAGGAAAAGTTGTCAATGTAAAAATATTTTCAAGGGACCTCGGCCACAAATTGGAGCCCGGTGTCATAAAAAGGATCCGGGTTGAGATCGCCGAAACCAGGAAAGCAAAGGTTGGAGACAAATTGGTGGGAAGGCACGGCAACAAAGGAGTTGTTTCAAGAATTTTGCCTGAAGCAGAAATGCCTTTTTTGGCCGACGGGACTCCGATTGACCTGGTGATTTCTCCATTGTCGGTTCCTTCGCGTATGAACATCGGACAGATTTTGGAAACCCATCTCGGCTGGGCAGCCCATAAGTTGGGCTATCTTGCGATTACTCCGGCATTGATTGGAGCTAACCAGGAAGATGTCAAAAAAGAATTAAAAGAAGCCGGTTTGCCGGAATCAGGGCAAGCCACGCTTTACGATGGCAGAACCGGTTTGCCGTTTCCAAAACCCATTACAGTAGGATATATGTATGTGATGAAATTGATCCACATGGTTGATGACAAGGTCCACGCCCGTTCAATCGGTCCTTATTCTTTAATCACTCAGCAGCCGCTGGGAGGAAAAGCCCAATTTGGAGGCCAGAGATTCGGGGAAATGGAAGTCTGGGCTTTGGAAGGTTTTGGCGTAGCTCACACTTTGCAGGAAATGCTGACGATAAAATCTGACGATGTGCAGGGCAGGGCCGCAGCCTATGAATCAATCTTGAAAGGTGAACCCATCAGGAATCCGAATATTCCCGCATCATTTAATTTGCTTGTCGCCGAATTAAAATCGCTAGGCATGTCGGTCGAAGTAAAAGAAAAACCAAGAGAGCTGCGAGATGATAGAGAGGAAAGAAGAGATTATCGTGAAGAAAAAAAATAGAAATTAGTAATTAGAAATTTAAAAAACTAAACCCATGCGAGTATTAGACCTAGAATCAATAAGAATAAAAATTGCTTCGCCCGAGGATATTATGTCCTGGTCTCATGGCGAAGTGATTAAGCCTGAAACAATTAATTACAGAACCCAGAAGCCTGAAAAGGACGGACTTTTTGATGAAAGAATTTTCGGGCCTGAAAAAGATTATGAGTGCGCCTGCGGAAAATATAAAAGGATAAGATATAAGGGGGTTGTCTGCGACAGATGCGGAGTTGAGGTCACAAAATCATCTGTAAGGAGGGAAAGAATGGGGCACATCAAGTTATACACCCCGGTTTCGCATATCTGGTTTTTGAGGGGGGTTCCCTCAAGGATGGGTCTGGTTTTGGATAAAAGTTCGCAGCAATTGGAAAAAGTCATTTATTTTTCTTCATATATTGTCACAAAGGTTGATGAAAAGGCCAGGGATAACATAATGGAAGCCATTGAACAGGAATATAAGGCAAAAGTTAAAAAAGAAAAGACGGAAGCCGCAAAAAACGAATTGAAACAGGCCAGGGAAAAAGCCAAGGAAGAACTTTTGGACATAAAGCCGCTGAGAATTTTGTCTGAGGTTGTATACCACACGCTTTCCATGAAATACGGAGAAGTTTTTGAGGCGGGCACGGGAGCTGAAGTCGTGAAAGAATTATTCTCAAAAGTTGATTTGAAAAAAGAAACCGAGAAGATAGCCGAGGAGGCCAAAGAAGCTCCGCCGGCAATGAAAAAGAAAGTTTTGAGAAGGTTAAAATTATTCCAGGGGATGGTGAAGGCCGGCGTAAAGCCGGAATGGATGTTTCTGGATGTCCTGCCTGTTTTGCCTCCCGATTTGAGGCCTATGGTCCAGTTGGACGGCGGAAGATATGCTTCATCTGATTTAAATGATTTATACAGAAGAGTCATAAACAGGAACAACAGATTGAAATATCTGCAGGAAATAAAAGCTCCGCCGGTAATTGTCAGGAATGAAAAAAGAATGTTGCAGGAAGCAGTTGACGCTTTGATTGATAATGAAATGAGAAAAGGAGTTACCACAACGGCTACGACCGGCGGCAAGCGCCTGTTAAAGTCTTTGGCTGCGATGCTGGCCGGAAAACAGGGAAGATTCAGGCAGAACCTTCTGGGAAAACGTGTTGATTATTCCGGCAGGTCGGTCATTGCGGTTGCCCCTGAACTGCATTTCTCGCAATGCGGATTGCCGAAAACATTGGCTTTGGAAATTTTCAAGCCCTTTGTAATCAAAAGAATTTTAGACAAGGAGCTGGCTTATAATATCCGCGGCGCCGCCCGCTTAGTTGAAGAAAAAACTCCGGAAGTCTGGGCTATTTTAGAAGAAATTATCAAAGACAAGCTGGTTTTGCTGAACAGAGCTCCAACTCTGCACAGGCTTGGCATCCAGGCATTCAGGCCTCTTCTGACGGAAGGAGAAACAATAAAATTGCATCCTTTGGTCTGCGAGGCCTTCAATGCTGATTTCGACGGCGACCAGATGGCGGTTTATCTGCCGTTGTCAGATGAGGCACAGAAAGAAGCCAGGGAAATTATGCTTTCAACCTTGAATCTCTTAAGGCCGGCAACCGGGATGCCGATAATCGGGCCATTCAGGGATATTGCTTTGGGTTGTTTCTTTTTGTCCAGATTAGACCCTTTGGCAGATCCGAAGAATCCTAAAGATATAAAAGTATATTCAAGCGCTTCGGAAGCT
>Ga0209777_10008058_pt1 | contig 11588 bp, 8 predicted proteins | sample FrelakmetHBP12HB_FD_187147 | JGI IMG/M metagenome (GOLD analysis project Ga0209777, IMG submission 187147) | Freshwater lake sediment microbial communities from the University of Notre Dame, USA, for methane emissions studies -HBP12 HB (SPAdes)... | ecosystem: Environmental > Aquatic >...
TCTGCGGGAAGTACTGCTTTACAAACTGATTGAGGCCCGCCTCGCTCATGTCAGGAAGGTAGACATAGCCGATGCGGCCGCCGCTGGCTGCGTCCACTTTCCTTCGGTTGGTCTCAATCACGTTCCCCTCGCGGAGCTCGTACTCATCGGCAATCGGCTTGACAACGACCTTGCGTGCGCCATCAGCCGATGGCTTGGAGTTGACCGTAAGGGTCACGACCTCGTTGGCCGTGTTGGTGAGCAGTTCGTCCGGAGTCTGCGGTGCACGCAGCGCGCGCCCGTTGATCGCGATCAGGTAGTCGCCTTCCTTCACGTTGACGCCGGGTTCCGTCAGTGGAGACCGGGTGTGTGGATTCCAGTTCTCTCCGGGGTAGATCTTCTTGAAACGGTACATGCCGGTCGAAGAATCGAGTTCATAGTCAGAGCCCAGCAGCCCGACGTTCACCGGGTGCAGTTCAGGGTAGTCTCCGCCACCGACATACGTGTGCGAGTTTGACAACTCGCCGATCATTTCAGCCAGGACATAAGTGAGCGAATAACGATCGGCGACATGAGGCAGCAACTGAGCGTACTGGTCGCGGATCTTCTGCCAATCCACCCCGTTCATGGAGGATTCATAGAAGTAGTCGCGCTCCTGCCGCCAGACCTCGTTGAAGATCTCCTTCCATTCCTGGGGAGGATCGACTTCGGCGCGCATGCCGCTCAGGCTGAGCCCGCCGTCTCCGACCTTGTGCGGAACATCGGCCGGCTTGGCATCAATGATGCCGAACCTCGGCGGCCCTCCGTGGCCCTGGCCGTCGCTGTCGGCTCGATAGAGCAGCTTCGTTCCGTCGAAGGAAAGCGCGAAATGGTCCGCGCCTTCGATCAGGACCTTGTCCTTGTGTTCATTGAGATCGTAGACGTGGATCGTGGGATTCTCGCCGGCGAGCGGCCCGGAGAGGCCGCGGATCGGAGAAGTCGAGTAGTAGATGCCATCCTTGTTGGCAGCGTAGTCGCGGATCACCGCCGGGGGCACGGCCAGCGCCACGACGCGATTCTGGATGCCCTCGAGATCGACTTTGAAGGCCCGCGGCGGCTTGGCCTCTGGTTTTGCTTCGGTCTTCTCGTCTTTCTTGGGCGGCGGCGGCTGGTTCTTTCCCGGCTTTGTCTCGGGCGCAGCGGCTGTGGCGGCGGGTTCTTCGTTCTTCACCTTGGTTTCGTCGCTCAAGGCGGGGAAGGGCGAGGGTTCGTCCGCGGTCAGCGTCACCACGTACACCCGCGTGGTCTTCGGATTGGCAAATTCAAAATCAAAGTTGCCGAGGACTTCGTTGTAGTCGCGGTCGGACAGGAAGTACAGATAGCGCTTTTCGGGATCGAACGCCGGCGCATAGCTGCTGTTCAGCGTTGAGGTGATGGCCGTGATCTTGCTGTCGGCCAGACTGTAGAGATAGACGGTGGAGAAACCCGTCTCCTGCTCCTTATCGTAAGCAAGCCACTGGCTGTCCGGCGCCCAGTTGTAGTTGCGAATCTCAGAGTACTTGGCGCGATCAACCTCGACCGGCTTCCTGGTCTTGATGTCCACGTACCAGAGCCGCAGGTCCTTGTCCGCCCAGGCGATCCTGGTGCTGTCAGGCGACCAGACCGGCTGGAACATGAAGCCCTTGTAGCCGCTGGTGATCTGTTCTTCAGGCCCGAGACCGTCCTGCGGCGCGATGTAGATCTCATCTTCCCCGGTACGGTCAGAAACGTAGGCGATCCACCGACCGTCCGGCGACCACGCCACCTTCTGTTCGCGCACGCCCGGAGAATTCGTCAGGTTGCGGGCGCTGCCTTCCTTGGCGGGCACCGTGAAGACTTCGCCGCGCGCCGCAAACACGGCGCGCTTCCCGTCGGGAGAAATGTCGAAATCAGCGACATGCCGGCTCGCGTCCGTCCAGCGCTTCATCGCCTGGCCGCGTTCGCCGTTCAGATAGATGGTCAGTTTCTTCGGCTGGTGCGTTTCCAGGTCAAAGGTGTAGAGATAGCCACCGTTCTCAAAGACGATGGCATCCGGTCCCAGGCCGGGCCACATGATGTCGAACTGGTCGAACTTCGTCAGTTGCTGGACCTGCTTCGTCGCGAGGTCGAAGCTGTAGATGTTGAGGCGATGTTCGGGCCCGCGGTCGGACGTAAAATAGATGGTGTTCCCGTGCCACATCGGAAACGAGTCGGTGTACTCGGTGTGCGGGATGACCCCGTCCACGGCGTTGTTCTTGAGGTCGTAGATGGTGATGTCCTGCGCCATGCCACCGGTGTAACGCTTCCACTGGCGGAAGTCGCGGAAGATCCGGTTGTAAGCGATCTTGGTGCCGTCCGGCGAATAGGAGAGCAGACCGCCCTGGTCCATAGGCATGGGCTGTGGCAGTCCGCCGCTGACGCTCACCATGTAGGGCCGCTTGGTCCAGCCGTTCGAGGCATCGCGGCGCGACAGGAAGATGATGTTCTTGCTGTTGGGCGTCCAGCCGATCACCTCGTTAAGGATGCCCATGCGATCGCTGAGAGGTTGCGCCTGTCCCTGGTAGAAGGTCAGTTGTCTCGGCTGACCGCCGTCCGACGGCATGACGTAGACGTTGAAATTGCCGTCGTACTGGCCGGTGAAGGCGAGCCACATTCCGTCGGGCGAGAACTTCGGAAACAGCTCGAGCCCGGGATGCGAAGTGATGCGGCGGGCTTGGCCTCCTGAACTGGACACCAGCCAGAGGTCGCCGCCGTACATGAATGCGACCTTGTCCTTGTAGATGTCGGGAAAGCGCAGCAAGCGGCCTTCCTGGGTTTCTTGTGCGGAGAGCGAGCAAGCGCACACGAGGATTGAGAGTGCCAACCACTTGCGCACTGAAGTCATGAAACCTCCTGTTGGAACAGCGTTTCGAACGGATAACAGAACATGAGAATCATTGTACGCAACGTGGGATTGTAGCAGCCGGTTGGTTGGACGCTTCAAGTCAAGGTCGGAAATCCTGACTTTTTCGTGTGTTCCGCTGCCGGGAGAGCCCGTCGCTTCCCGCGCGAGTCTCCTCGTACCTACCATTTCATTATTCTATCTCATTGAATCCGCGTAGCAGGCATCGGCGGATTCTGCTGCCCGGTCCCAGCCAGTTCAGCGCTCGTTGCCGATTCACTGACCAGCCCCCTGCGTGGATGAAAGGCGGTGCTGCGGCGGCGCTTGTTATACTCAACCTTTATGCTGCGAGTGCGATTTGCGCCGTCGCCCACGGGCTTTCTCCATGTTGGCAGCGCGCGCACCTTCATCTTCAACTGGCTCTATGCCCGCCGCAACGGCGGGACCATGGTGCTGCGTCTCGACGACACCGACGTGGAGCGCAACACCGAGGCCTCGGTCAGTTCCATCTTCGACGGTCTGCGCTGGCTCGGACTCGGCTGGGACGAGGAACACAAGCAGTCCGAGCGCCTGGCGCTGCATCGGCAGATGGCGCAGGCCATCTTCGAAAAGGACCTGGCCTATCGCGATTTCACCCCGGCCCACGCCGGCGATACCGACAAGAGCGGCGCACAGGGCGCATGGCTGTTCAATCCCGGCATGAGGGAACTGTCGCGGGCGGAGAGCGACCGCCGCGCCGCCGCGGGCGAGCCCTTCGCGCTGCGTTTTCGCGTGCCGCGTGAGCGCGCGGGCGAGGTCAAGTTCGCCGACAGCGTCTATGGCGAGCAGGCCAAGGCCTACGCCGACATCGAAGACTTCGCGCTCCTGCGCTCCGACGCAATGCCGACCTATCACCTGGCCTCCTGCGCCGACGATGCCGACCTGCACATCAGCCACGTCATCCGCGGCCAGGACCATCTCTCGAACACCTTCAAGCACATCCTTATCTTTGACAGCGCGGGGGCTGCTCCGCCTCAATTTGCCCACCTGCCGCTTCTGGTGGCGCCGGACGGGACGAAGCTCTCCAAGCGCAAGCATGGGCCGGTGGTCAGCGTAACCACCTACCGCGACGCCGGATTCCTGCCGGAGGCGTTCGTTAACTTTCTGTGCCTGCTCGGCTGGTCTCCGAAGGACGACCGCGACTTCATGACGCTGGAGGAGCTGACGTCAGCCTTCACGCTTGAAGGCATCAACCGGGCGAACGCGGTGGTGAACTTCAGCGAGGCCGATCCGTTCGACCCGAAGGCGCTGTGGCTGAACGGCGAGCATCTGCGCGCGTTGTCCGTCGGGGAGTTGAGCAAGCGGCTTCTGCCGGTGGTGCGCGAAGCCGGGCGGCAGGCATCGGAAGAGAAAGTGGCGGCGGTGGCGCCGCTGGTGCGCGAACGTATTCGGCTGCTGCGCGACGTGCTGACCGTAGCGGACTTCTTCTTCGCCGCCGAGCTACCGCCCTACGATAAGAATGAGCTGCTGCCGCAGAAGGGCGACGCCGCCATGGCGCTGCGCGTTCTCCAGCACGCCCGCGAGGTGCTTAGCAAGACGGCCTTCGATTACGCGTCGCTGGAGCCTGCACTGCGTGGTGCGGCCGAGGAGTTGGGCATCAAGGCGGGACAGATGTTCCAGCCCGTCCGGGTGGCGGTCTGCGGGCGCAAGAACGCGCCTCCGCTCTTTGAGACGCTGGCCGTGCTAGGGCGCGAGACGAGCCTCGAGCGCATTGCACGCGCCATCACGATGCTGCAATCCTGATAGTCTGATGTGAGCCCGAGGAACCATCCGATGAGTACGAATCCTGACGCCAAAGCCGCCGGCCCCGCAGGGGAGGCGCCCAATCGTCCGCCGAATTTTCTCCGTGAGATCATCCGCAGGGACGTCGAGACGAAGAAGTACGGCGACGCCGTCATCCAGACGCGCTTTCCGCCAGAGCCCAACGGCTACCTGCACATCGGCCACGCCAAGGCCATCTGCATTGACTTCGGCCTGGCCGACGAGTTCGGCGGCCGCACCAATCTGCGCTTCGACGACACCAACCCGGAGAAGGAAGAGCAGGAGTACGTGGACTCCATCATGGCCGACGTGCGCTGGCTCGGCTTCGAGTGGGAGGAGCTTTGCTACGCCTCGGACTACTTCGACCAGCTCTACGAGTGGGCCATTCAGCTCATCAAGGCCGGCAAGGCTTACGTGGATGACCTGACGGCGGATGAGATCCGCCAGCACCGCGGCACATTGACCGAGCCCGGCAAGAACAGCCCGTACCGCGACCGCAGCGTCGAAGAGAACCTGGACCTGTTTGAGCGCATGAGGAAGGGCGAGTTCCCCGACGGCTCGCGCGTGCTGCGCGCCAAGATCGACATGGCCTCTCCCAACCTGAACCTGCGCGACCCGGTGATGTACCGCATCCTGCACGCCACGCACCACCGCACGGGCGACAAGTGGTGCATCTACCCCATGTACGACTACGCGCACGGCCAGTCGGACACCATCGAGCGCGTGACGCATTCGATGTGCACCCTGGAGTTCGCCGACCACCAGCCGCTTTACCGCTGGTACATCGAGCGGCTCGGCATCTTTCCCTCCGCCCAGTACGAGTTCGACCGGCTGAGCCTGACCTACACCGTGGTGAGCAAGCGCAAGCTGCTGCAGTTGGTGCAGCAGAAGATGGTGAGCGGGTGGGACGACCCGCGCATGCCCACGCTCAGCGGACTGCGGCGTCGCGGCTACACGCCGGCGGCGATCCGCAACTTCTGCGCGGCCGCCGGGGTCTCACGCACCAACGGCGTCAGCGACCTGGAGATGCTCGAGCATTATGTGCGCGAGGACCTGAACCGCCACGCGCCGCGCGTGATGGCGGTATTGCGTCCGCTCAAGGTGGTGATTGAGAACTACCCTGAAGGCCAAACCGAGGAAGTGGACGTCGGCAATAATCCGGAAGACCCGTCGGCAGGCACACGTAAGGTGCCGTTCTCGCGTGAGCTGTACATCGAGCAAGACGACTTCCGCGAAGACCCGCCGCGGCAGTATTATCGCCTCTCGCCCGGGCGCGAGGTGCGCCTGCGCAACGCCTACTATATCACCGCGCGCTCGGTGGTGAAGAACGCCGCCGGCGAGGTGGTGAAGGTCCGCTGCACCTACGATCCGGCGACGCGGGGAGGCAGTTCGCCCGATGGCCGCAAGGTGAAATCCACCATCCACTGGGTCTCGCTCGCACACGCGCTGCCCGCCGAAGTCCGCATCTATGACCGGCTGTTCAGTAAAGCCGATCCGCACGAGGTCGAGGAGGGCGAGGACATCACCTCGAACCTGAACCCATCCTCGCTGGAAGTCATCCAGGACGCGCGCGCGGAGCCTTCGCTGGCAAACGCGAAGGTCGAGGGCCGCTACCAATTCGAGCGCTTGGGATACTTCTGCGTGGACCGGGAGTCCAGCCCGCAGCGCCTGGTCTTCAACCGCACGGTGGCGTTGAAAGACACCTGGGCGAAGATCGAAAAGAAGAGCGGCGCTTAGGCTTTCTGACTTTGCCGCCGGGATGGGAGTCCTGGTGGTTTTTTCGTCAGCTTTTCGCCGGGACCTGCTCCCGTCGGGACAGCGCTGGCGTTTGCGCCCTTGTACTACAATGCTCAATCCGGCCGGGGAGCTGTTTGACCAGGGGGTGGGGCAATGAACAAAGTCTTTGCCAACGCCGAGGCGGCGGTCCATGACATCGAAGATGGCGCCACCGTGATGTTCGGCGGTTTCGGGCTGTGCGGAATTCCAGAGAACCTGATCGCAGCGCTGGTGAAGAAGGGCGTGAAGGACCTTAACACCATCAGCAACAACATGGGCATTGACGACTTCGGGCTGGGGTTGCTGCTGCAGAAGGGGCAGATACGCAGCCACAAGGGCAGCTACGTGGGTGAGAACCGCCATTTCGAGGAGCTGGTACTGGGCGGCAAGCTCGACCTCGAACTCGTTCCGCAGGGGACCCTGGCCGAACGCATACGCGCCGGCGGAGCCGGCATCCCCGCATTCTTCACTCCGGCGGGCGTGGGGACCGTAGTGCAGGAGGGCAAGGAAACGCGCGAGTTTGACGGCAAAACCTACCTCATGGAGCGGTGGCTGCGCGCCGATTTTGCCCTGGTGAAGGCCTGGAAGGGCGACCGCTGGGGCAACCTCGTCTATTGCAAGACCGGGGCCAACTTCAATCCCATGATGGCCACCGCTGCGCGCATCACCATCGCCGAGGTCGAAGAGTTGGTGGAGCCCGGAGAGATTCCTCCCGACCAGGTGCACACTCCCAGCATCTACGTGCAGCGGATCTTCAAGGCCACCGGGCTGGCGAAGCGCATCGAGCGCCGCACCGTGCGCAAGGCCACGGCCTGAGCCGCCGAGGAGCGAACATGAACACGCCAGTCGCAAAACCCGGTAGATCGGCTGACGCCGGCAAGCGGGAGTTCATCGTCCGCCGCGTGGCCCAGGAACTGCGCGATGGGTTCTACGTCAACCTCGGTATCGGCCTGCCCACGCTGGTCGCCAACTGCGTGCCCGCCGGGATGCAGGTCATCCTGCAGAGCGAGAACGGCATGCTCGGCGTGGGGCCGTACCCGGTGGAGGGCGAGGAGGACCCCGACCTCATCAATGCCGGCAAGGAGACGGTGACCTCCATCCCGGGCACGGCGTTCTTCTCCAGCGCGGAATCCTTTGCCATGATCCGCGGCGGACACGTTGACCTGAGCGTGCTCGGCGCCATGGAAGTGGACGAAAAGGGCAGCCTGGCCAACTGGATGATTCCCGGCAAGATGGTGAAGGGCATGGGCGGCGCCATGGACCTGGTGGCGAGCGCTCGCCGCGTTATCGTCGCCATGGAGCACACCACCCGCGACGGTGCGCCGAAGATCCTCCGCCGCTGCACCCTGCCGCTGACCGGCGTGCGCGTGGTGGAGAGCATCATCACCGAGATGGGACTGATGCGCGTGGTGAGCGGCAAGGGACTGGTGCTGGAGGAGATTGCCCCCGGCCTCACGCCCGAGGCGGTGCAGGCGGCCACGGAGGCGAAGCTCGTCATCAGTCCGACCCTCAAGGTGATGAACGTATAGCGCCAAGCCCGCTGAGGTCTTAGGGAGCGGCGCACTGCGCTGCTAGAATCACTGGAGCGCGAGGCGACCGGCATTGTCGAGTCCTGAGAACCCGCTTCCCATCAGCAATCCCGTGGAGACCTTGCCCGCTCCATCCGAGCCTCAGCGCCGCTTTCCGCTGTGGGGGCTGCGGGAGGTCGCGTTGGTGGTGGCGGTGGCCGTGATCGCCCTCATGGCGTGCTCTTTCGTCTGGCTGCTTGCCGTCACGCTCGTCAGGCATGGCCGCATGCTCAAGCCGGAGGATCTGGCCTCGGATCCTCTTATCGTGCTGCCGCCGCAGGTTGCCGCCTACGGCCTGACGTTCGCCTTCATTCGCCGCATGCTGGTGCACCACTTCCAGTCGCCCTTCGCGGAGGGAATGGGCTGGCGCTGGCCGCGCAAATGGCTGGCGTTCCCGTTCGCGGGTGCACTGCTGGCCGCGTCGGTGCTCCTGGTGATGTCACAACTGCCATCGCCCGGCGATCTTCCCATAGAGCATTTCTTCCGGGGCCCCCTGGACGCCTGGATGATGGCGGGCTTCGGCGTTCTGATTGCGCCCGTCGCCGAGGAGATCCTCTTCCGCGGACTGCTTTTCCCGGCGCTTGCGGTGCGCGTAGGCACCCTGCTCAGCGTTGTGCTTACCGCGCTGAGCTTTGCCGTGTTGCACGCCACGCAGCTCGGCCGCGCCTGGTCGCCGCTGCTGATGCTCTTTATGGTGGGTGTTGTTCTCACCGTGGTGCGCTGGCGGGCGCGATCGCTGGCGGCGAGCGTCCTGACGCACATGGGCTACAACGCCGCAATGTTTGTCGAGCTCTTCTGGGCAACCAGGGGATTCCACGATCTGGCGGGCAAGTGAGGAAGTAAACATGACCAGTGGTGATGACTCCGCACGCGGCAAGCTGCTGGCCCTGCTCGCCCGGCAGTCATTTTGCCTGGGAGAATTCCGCCTCTCCAGCGGCGGCACCAGCGACTACTACATTGACTGCCGTGCCACCACCCTGCACGCCGAAGGCGCGTGCCTGACCGGTATGGTATTTCTGGACGAAATACAGCGCCGCGGCTGGAAGCCGCAGGCAATCGGAGGGCTGACGATGGGCGCAGATCCCATCGTCGTTGCGGTCGCAGTGATGTCCGTGAAAGCCGGCACTCCGGTGCACGGTTTTCTGGTGCGCAAGGCGGAGAAAGCGCACGGCACAGGCCAGCGCATCGAGGGCTTTCGCGAACCCGGCGCACAAGTGGTGATCGTGGACGATGTCTGCACCACGGGGGCTTCCACGGTTCAGGCCCTGGAAGCGGCCCGCGAGTTCGGCTTCAGCGTCGCTGGCGTTTTGTGCCTGGTAGAGCGCGAGGAGGCCGGCGGCCGCGCGGCTGTGGAACGTGCGGCATCACCGGCGCAGTTTGTGAGCATCCTTACCGCGAGTGATGTGCGCGTGGAGCATCTGCGGCAACAAGGGGCCGCCAGTCAGGCTGGAGTTTGAGCCGGCGTGCCCGGCGAGAGCGACAAGTATTGAAGGAGAGATTCTATGACGCTAGGCAAGCTGGGACTGATCATGGTGGTGGTAAAGGACATGGAGCGCAGCGTCGCCTTCTATCGCGATGTGATCGGCCTAAAGCTGCTCTTCCACCAGAGCAACTGGTCGCAGTTCGACGCCGGGAACATCCTGCTCGGGCTGCACCCGGAGGGCGACGAGGTGAAGGTGAGCCCAACCTCCGGAATGAGCTTCGGGATCTACGTGGAAGACATCACGAAGGCCAGCGCGGAGATCAAGCGACGGGGCGGGCACTTCGCCATCGAGGCGCGTCCGGAGCCCTTCGGCCGCTGGGCCCTGCTGCGCGACCCCGACGGCTACGGCATTCAGATCATCGAGATGGCGCGCGGCCTTTGCGAGTTGCACAAGCTCGACTGATCGCCCGCAAAGATGCACAAACCCGCCGCGAGCGGAGGGTTTGTCGTCTTTGGGGCCCGGCTAGCGGCGGGCGGCGGCGTGGTGATGGTGGTGATGATGATGGCGGCGGCGGTGCTTCTTGGCAAACGCGGGCGTCGCCGCGACGAGCAGGATTCCGCAGCAAAGCGCGATAGCGAGGAGCTTCTTCATTTTCAACATACCTCCAGGGGAGCAGACAATCTCGCTCTCTTAATCTGATACCACCACGTGGCTTCGGGATTCCATTGCCTGAGTATGAAACGGACCTTATTCGAGGGGATGAACCGCGCATGCACGCCTCTTTCGCCGGTGCGGTGCAACGGATACACTGATAGGTTCGCAATCCAATCATCTTTCGACGGGACGGCAGCGGCTTGGTCAAGACTCTGGAATGGACAGACAGCGGCGTACGCTTCATTGATCAGACGAAGCTGCCGACGGAAGAGGTTTATGTCACCTGCACCAGCTACGGCGAGGTGGCGGACGCCATTCGCTCCATGGTTGTGCGCGGGGCGCCGGCCATCGGCGTGGCGGCGGCCATGGGAATCGCGCTTGGCGCGCGCTCCATCCAGACCTCGAGCATCTCGGAGTTCCGCCAGGGTCTGGGGCAGGTCTGCCGCGTGATGGGCGAGACCCGGCCCACGGCGGTGAACCTCTTCTGGGCCATCCGTCGCATGCAACGCTGCTTTGAGAGCGTTGCCGGCCAGCCTATTCCCTACATCAAGCGCCGGCTGGTGGATGAGGCGCTGGCCATTTATCACGAAGATATCGCCGCCAACCAGGCCATGGGGCGCAATGGAGCGCCGCTGCTGCCGTCCGCCGGCGGCGTGCTCACGCACTGCAATGCCGGGGCGCTGGCCACCGCCGGCTACGGCACCGCCTTGGGCGTGATCCGCGCCGCGGTCGAGAGCGGTAAGGGGATCCACGTCTTTGCCGACGAGACTCGTCCCTTTCTGCAGGGCGCTCGCCTCACCGCATGGGAGCTGATGAAGGACGGCATCCCGACCACCCTCATTGCCGACAACATGGCCGGCTGGATGATGGCCCAGGGGAAAATAGCCGCCGTGATCGTCGGCGCCGACCGCATCGCCGCCAACGGCGACACCGCCAACAAGATCGGCACCTACTCCGTGGCGGTGCTGGCGCACGAGCACGGCATTCCGTTCTACGTCGCCGCGCCCTTCTCGACGGTTGATCTGGAAACGCGGGACGGAGCGGGCATTCCCATCGAGCAGCGGGCCTCCACGGAAGTCACCCATCTCGCTGGGAGGCAGATCGCGCCCAGCGGCGTGCAGGTGGAGAACCCGGCATTCGACGTAACCCCGGCGCGTTACATTGCCGCGATCATCACCGAGCGCGGCGTGGCCAAGGCGCCGTATGAGCGGTCACTGCGCGTGCTGGCACAGGCAGAGTCAATCAAAGCCTGACGCATATGCAACATCTCTGTTTGCGGAGACTTGCCGCACGCTTTCGCCTGCATTGCTGCATCCTCAGCGAAACTCGCGCGTCCAATGAGTGTTCGAACTCATAGGACGGGACGCGATGCTGACTCTGCGAAATCTCTTTGAGCGCAATGTCGCTTCACTGCTGCTCCCCTTGTTCAACCTGGGAATCAGCGACACCACCCTGCTGCTCTTCACCTGCGCCTGGCAGCGCGCCCGCGGACCGCGGGCTGCTCTGCAG
>Ga0209777_10008059_pt1 | contig 11587 bp, 11 predicted proteins | sample FrelakmetHBP12HB_FD_187147 | JGI IMG/M metagenome (GOLD analysis project Ga0209777, IMG submission 187147) | Freshwater lake sediment microbial communities from the University of Notre Dame, USA, for methane emissions studies -HBP12 HB (SPAdes)... | ecosystem: Environmental > Aquatic >...
GCTCTTGTTCTTGACGGCTATACTTTCTCAGGTAATTTTCTGAATAATCTCATTTGTATTGACGTTACGGTACCTATCCGAGCCCACCGGTTTAAGTAAATCCCCGGTAGTAGTCTTCCATCTTGTTATACCTTCGGTTTCATTAACCGTACCAATGCTGGATAGAATTGTCTCGTATTCCTGGAATTCTATAACCGAATAGATTTCCCCATTATCCGATTTGGCTTTGAATTGGGCTATTTCTCTCGTACGTTTCATTTCAATTCTTTTTATAAATTTCTTATGTCGAACTAAATTGTATCTTTGAAATCGATGATTGTCAATAATTACGAAATACAATTTCAATAAACCTGTGAAATCTAGAATCTCTATGTTACGTTTGTTAACAACACCATCATTATATTTGCACCGACTTGATATTCTAACAAAGAGCCCCAATTGTTATGATTTTGTAACTATTATGACTTTGATTTTATTACTTCTCCATGTTCAGTGCTTTATAATCAAAACACATTCAGTTAATTGGAAGGAGGTTCATTTATGTCAGAACAAGGGCATCATGAAGAACTGATCAAAGGAATCGCAGAACAGATGAAAATCTTGCTCAAAGAATCCGAGCAAGCGATCTACATCTACCTGGACGATAGTCATAAAGTCTGCAATAAGAAATTTGCAGACCTTCTGGGCTATAAATCACCAAAGGCTTGGGCGGACTCCGAAGCTCCACTTTCAGATGTCGTTGAGGACGACCAGCAAAAGGTTATTGACGCCTATTCCAACGCTTCAGAGAAAGGGGTTGCTGGTTCCACCAACGTAAAAATGAAGAATATTAAAACAGGCGAAATCCTAAATATTAATCTGATTATTTCCCCAATTATTTATGAAGGGCATATTTTTACAATTCATTTCTTAAGTAAGGTTTGAGCATATTCAAACTGAAAACGTTCTTCGATGGGATAATTGGCATTCGCACCTGCAGCAGCTTTATTTTACTTCTTGTTAAGCCATCATTAAGACAGTAAGGTTGATATTGAGGACGACTGGGGTGAACTGACTCGCTGGATCCTCGAGATTAAGTTGACGACAACAAAATCATCTTTGTGTTTGTGATGGTCGTCATGTTTATTTAGTAGTGAATAGGCACACCTCAGCTTAAACTTATCATCGAGCCATCCGGTGTCTTGGTAATATCGATCCGTGCCGGGAAAGCATCACGTAATTCATCGATATGGGTGATGACTAATATCTTCTCGAAGTCGTCCTGAATAGAGACAATGGCTTCTTTCAATTTCTCGATACCGACCGTATCCTGAGTCCCGAACCCTTCGTCGATAATTAAAGTGGGCAGCGGGGCGCCGGCTCTTCTTGCCAATAACCGTGATAAGGCAATCCGGATGGAGAAATTAATGCGGAAAGCCTCGCCGCCGCTGAACATTTCGTAGCTACGTATACCTAATTCGTCGGATATTTTTATATCGAGAGTTTCGGTGACATCACCTTTTTGCGTGGCTCCCTGAGTCTCGAATTTCACACTCATCCGTCCATCGGTCATCTTTGCCAGTAAACGGTTGGCTTCGTTTTCGATTTCCGGTATGGCCGTCTCGATGAGTAAACCCTGAACTCCTTTTTTGCCAAAGGCTTCAGCCAGATCCCTGTATATTTGTTCTTCTTTGGCGCATTGGTTCAACTGCACCGCCCGTTCTTTCCGTTTAGTGGTAAGTTTCTGCAGGTACTCTAAACGGCCTTTGATATTGCCGATGGTTTGCTTGGCCTGTAATTGTTGCTCATAAAGACCCTTATATTCAACTTCTTTTTGCGCCAGTTGACTATTAATCGTCTGAAGTGGAGCTGTTGCTGCCACCAATTCTATTTTGTTCTCTTGATCAGTATTTAGTGTCTCGCGCAGCCGTTGCGCCATTTTTTCCAACGAAGCAAGATTTTCATTTTCCTGGGAGATCAATCTCTCCGCCTCATCGAGTTTCCGTTTAGGTGCTTCGAACGGCTGCAGATTTTCCAATGTTTTTTGGACTTGCTGGTGTCTTAGCGAATTGTAATCCAGCTTTGCCAGTTCAGCTTCCAATTGTCTCAAGGCATCCTGCTGGGGAGCGGCGAAATTCCTGGCGTTAAGCTGCACTTCAATTTCTTGTTGCCTGGTAGATTCCTCAATTAATAATTTACTGGCTTCTTCAGCCCGGGTGATTTCTTTTTCCAGCCCACCCTGCCTGGTCTGCAATTTGCCTTTTTGCAGGTTTAAAGTCTTTTCCTGCAGGCTGACTTCTTCGCTTAGGGTTTTGAGTTCGGTTTGTTTAAATTTAATACTGGCAAATTCGGTTTTGATCAAATCCAACTTTTTTATCTTGTCATTTTCATATTCATTTTCAATATGCTGAATACCATCGGCTCCCAAATCACAGCCGCAGAGAGGGCATTTGGCATCGCCCGGTTGATTCTTTAGTAGATGCAGTTTTTCATTTATACCGGTAATTTCCAGTTCGAGACGGATTTTATCTGCTTCGAGACTTCTAATTTGCCCCAGCAACTCCTGCGAGTTTTGTTTTTGTTTTCTCAACATTTCATCGTTTTGCCCGATCTGTCCTAACTGGCTTATTAGCTGTTTTAACTCTTCTTGTAAGTGTGGTAATTCCCCTGAGATTTTTTTGTGATCTATTACGCGATTTTGAGTCAGCGCATGTGCTTTTACCAGTGTTTGCTGTTCCCGTTCGATTATTTTTTCAAGATCGTATTTTTTCTGATTGAGACGATTGACCAGTGCTAAATTTTTGTTCAAAACATCTATTAAATTCCGCGTCTCGGTTAATTGGTTATAGCCGGTTTCGATTTCGTCGTGCTTTGCCATAATACTCTCATGTTCTTGGATTCGTGCCTGTAGTTGTCCAATTTGTGGCTGTAATTGTTCCAATTGTTGTTTGTTGGCATTAATGACTTGCTCCAATTGCGCTAGCTGGTTTTTTTTGGTTTCCATTAGTTCATTTTTGGCACGTAATTCATTACGGTTCGTCTCGCTAATCTGCAAAGCATCTCCAATAGCAATTAATTCGGCTTCAGCTGTTACCGACTCTGCCTCATAAGCAGGTAATTGTACCAACTCGGCATCAATTTCCCCCAAGCTATTTTGCATTTGGTCTTTAGCCGTTTTACGCTGTGTGGCAAGGTCTCTCGCACGTCTTTCGAGTTTGTCGTATACTTCCAGGCCGAGTATATTACCCAGCACCTTTTTTCGGTCGGCTGGGGTCGCGGTGGTGAATTCATCGGCATGCCCCTGCCGTAAATAAGCGCTGTTGGTAAAGGTCTCATAGTCCATATGCAGGATTTCTTCGATCTTCTGCTGGGTTTGGCCAATAGTGTCGCCGTCAATCGACCGCGCGCCTTCATCTCCAAGCACGTAAAAATGCAATTGTGTTTGCCCGGCACCACCCTGTTTCTTAGGACGGGCACGTTTTCTGATCACCCGGTATTTTTGTTCCTTAACGGCAAATTCAAATTCAACCTGTGTTTCGTTCTGGCCGGTATGAATCAGGTCGTCTTCTTTTTTAGCCCGGGTTTTGTCCCATAATGCCCAGGTAATGGCATCGATAATCGAGGATTTGCCACTACCGTTATCGCCACTGATGGTTGCGGTATGAATACCGGTGAAATCCAAGAGCGGCACATTGTCACGGTAAGGCATAAAATTGCGTAGGGTAAGCTTAAGAGGAATCATATGGGCATATTTTATCACAGAAGCAGATTGACAAACAGCCGGTTAAACTCTAATATCTAAACTCTAAGTACCAAACAAATTGGAATATCAAAAATAAAAATGGGGTTTGAGAGTTTTAGCCTTTTAACTTTGATATTGTTTATTATTTCGTGCTTAATATTCAGGATTTTCTTCTTGGGAGGTTTATATGCAAGTTGGTGAAGGTAGAATCGGAAGAGTGTTCATCATCCGGTTGGAAGACGGCGAAGTCGTGCCGGACTGCCTGGAGAAATTTGCCGCTGAAAAGGGAATTATTCATGGATCGGTAATATTGACCGGTGGTATCGGCGGGGGTCAGATCGTGGTCGGTCCGAGAAAGACCGCAGAGATGCCGCCCGATCCCATGCTGTTACCTGTGGAAGGGGCTCACGAAGTAGCTGGAGTAGTCACGATCGCTCCGGATATTAATGGTAAACCTATCATTCACATTCATGCTTCGTTGGGCAGATCCGGCCAGACTATGACCGGCTGTTTGCGTCCGGGAGTTACCACGTGGCTGGTCGGCTAGGCTATTATCTACGAAATACTCGGAGTGAAAGCCAGGCGCCTGCCGGATAAGAATAGTGGTTTCACCTTGCTCAATGTAAATATTTAGTTCGTCATTCTGAGAGAAGCGAAGAATCTAGTCTCCACTAATGTCTAGATACATCCGTCCCGACGATATCGGGACTCAGTATGATAAAAGGAGTCTAAAATGACCAAAATCCAGATCACTCCACAGCCTCTAATCTGCACAACACCTACCGTGTTGGTCGGTTCGATGGTGAATGGGAAATCAAACTTTATGGCGGTTGCCTGGTGCGGTGTCGCTAATAGCTTACCTCCGATGGTCTCGGTAGCCATTAGAGCATCTCGCCACACGTTGAAAGGCATACAACAATTCAAAGAGTTCTCGGTTAACATACCTTCAACCGAACAGGTTAAAGAAACAGATTATTGCGGTATTATTTCCGGCGCAAAAGTAGATAAAACCGAAATCTGTGGATTTAATATATTATTTGGCAAATTAAAAAACGCCCCCTTAATTGAACAATGCCCGGTTAACCTCGCCTGCAGAGTTGAACACATCATTAGTTTGGGCACACACGAGCTCGTTATCGGCAGGGTAGAAGAAACGCTGGTTACAGAAACGTGCCTGACCGAAGGTAAACCGGACATGCGTAAAATTAAACCCATAGTTTACAGTGCCGGATCAACCATGGAATATATCGCCTTCGGAGAATCTTTGGGCAAGGCTTTTGTCATAGGTAAAGAAATGGAGAAGAAATGAACCGAAAAGCACTCGCCCAAGAAATTTACACAACTTCGCATATCGAGGGTAATTTCACACTACGTTCGGGGCAGACCTCGCGTGAATATTTTGACAAATATCTTTTCGAATCTAACCCCAAATTGTTGTTTACTATCGCCAACCTGCTGTTAAAGAATCTGCCACCGGACACCGAGATTGTAGCAGGGCTGGAAATGGGCGGTATTCCAATAGCTACAACGATGGCAATAAAAGCCGGATTACCGGTAGTTTTTGTGAGGAAGCATGCCAAGGAATACGGTACCTGTAAACTGGTAGAAGGCACCGATATCAGAGATAAAAAGGTATGTATCATCGAGGATGTGGTTACTACCGGCGGGCAGATCATCCTCAGCGTTAACGAGATGAGAAAACTTGGGGCGAAAATAGAAAATGTGATGTGCGTCATTCTCCGCGACCCGAAAAGCGATGAATATCTTGGGAGAGAAGGATTGAAGCTAACCCCATTTGTTTACAATGGAAGAATTAAAGACGGCGGCGGCGAAGTAAACTATTAGCTATATATGTTCTCGCTTCAACGGGCGACTTCGATAACGGTTATGGTTAGAATTTTATCCCAGATTTCATAAACAACCCGGTATTTACCAACTCGTAAACGGTATGAATTCTCTTTGCCCTTAAGTTTTCTTATTCCAAGCGGGCGCGGATCGAGTGCAAGTTTTTCAATTGCATCCAGTAGCCTTTGAAAATCGTGATCAGAAATGCGTTGATCCAGTTTTGCGATATCACGTTTCGCGCCACCAGTGATATCCAATTTATACATTCTTTCTCTCGGCAACTACCGGAATTTTCTGCCGTCTGGCTCGCGCTTCTTCTAGCTCTTTTCTGGCTTCGTGCCAGGGTTGACCACCTTTTTCTTGGTATTCTGCTAATCGGGCATCGACTACGGGAATTAATTCTTCATCTTCTTTTACATCTAACCATTCTTGTACCGCTTCAGCTATGATGTCACTAGCCGAACGGTTTCTTTTTACTGCCTCAATTTTTAGGTCGGTGTATAATTCTTCGTTATGAAATACAACTGTCATTTTCTTTACCATGTTTTTCCCCTTTTAGACATATACACGTATATACGTCCGTATGTACAGATTATAGGATTCCATTAATATGTTGTCAATATGAAAACAAAAAGGGGGGAGTTTTGATACTCCCCCTTCTCTATTTACTCTAAGTAATCTTTCAGTTTGCGGCTTCTGCTCGGATGCCGTAACTTACGTAATGCTTTAGCTTCGATCTGACGGATACGTTCGCGAGTGACGTTGAATTCCTGACCCACTTCCTCCAGTGTACGGCTTCTACCGTCCTCCAGTCCGAACCTAAGTACAAGCACACGCTGTTCACGGTGCGTTAGGCTGGAAAGCACCTCATCAATCTGTTCCTTGAGCAGTTGCTTGGAGGCAGCATCTACCGGCGGTGTGGCATTCCGATCTTCGATAAAATCGCCGAGGTGGCTGTCTTCCTCTTCACCCATGGGTAATTCCAACGAAATCGGCAGCTGGGCTACCTTGACAATCTCTCTCACTTTTTCCGGGGACATGCCCATTTTCTGTCCGATTTCTTTCGAGGTCGGCTCACGACCGTATTCCTGAGCCAGGCGGCGACTTAATCTTAAGAGTTTGTTAATTGTCTCGATCATGTGTACCGGAACTCTGATGGTGCGTGCCTGGTCGGCGATGGCGCGGGTGATAGCCTGCCGAATCCACCAGGTGGCATAGGTGCTGAATTTATACCCTTTATGCGGATCGAATTTTTCCACCGCCCGGATCAAACCGATGTTGCCTTCCTGAATCAAATCAAGCAATGACATACCGTGCCCGATGTGTTTTTTAGCAACGCTGACTACCAGCCTCAGGTTGGCTTCGGTAAGATGGTCTTTGGCAATTTCGGCTTCACGCGTAATTTTGTCCAGATATTCCCTCAGGTCGGTTTCGCGCGCCTGAATCTTAGTCGTAAAGTCCTCTTTGGTAACAAGTTCGGGAATACTTGCCAACGAAGCTTTACTCCCGATAATCGTCCACACTTTTTCGGGGACAATGACACTGTTGACCGAAAGAGCAATTAAACGTTGTTCCACGGTTAATGGCGGTAATTTCATTTTTTCGGCGATTTCCTGCACCATAATCTGATCGATCACCCCATCGATACAACCGCGGAATTTTTCATCGTTAATCACTTGCCGGAATTTGGCATTGGCCGGTAATCCTACCCGTTCCTGCAGTTGATGGATAATTTCAAATGACTGACCGAGTTCGCGGATAATTTCTAAAAAGATTTCACTGGCAGTGGCATGTTTCCCCTGTTTTTCCAGACCCCTTTTCACTTCAGTAATACGTTTACCGATCTCAATGCGGCGGGCGATCATTTTTTCATCATGTGCGGTGAGTAACGGCACCCGTCCAATTTCATGGAGATAAAGGCGTACAGGGTCATCCCCAACTTCCTGTTCTTCAGCTTCAACCGCTTCTAGAGCAGGTTCTGCTTCTAATTCCTCAGGTAAAGGTTCTTCTTCATCCAGAGTCGCTTCTTCGGGAGCTTCTTCTTTTATTCCCTCGGGTTCAAATTCCGGCGAGGCCGTGGCAAAATCGTCAACGGTCATTTTCTCGCTCTCCTCGTTATTTCAGCTTTATCGGTGAACAATTTCTTGAGTTTGATACTTGATTCAATCCCTTCCTGCTGTAAAAGCGCTAAGTCAGCACCCTTGCCTCCAGCTTCGGCTTCTTGACTGAATATTTCTTTACGCATCGCTTCCTGACTCTGCAAATATTCTTTCTGCAGTAACAGTACACAATGTGCATATTTATCAGCAATGCGATTAGTCAGAATTTCTTTCGCTGCCAGCCCTTCCATTTTTTCCCGCATCACCGGGTCGAGACGATTCTTCAATGCCATAAAATCTTCGGTTTCTAACCAATGGGAGTATATTTCGCGGTTTTCTGTGTCTTGAAAATACTCCGGGACCAATCCGACATCCAGTGTTTTCAATTCCGGAAAATGTAACAACAAGGTTAAGCAATAATCTTCTCGCGGGCTGGTAACCAGGGTTTGTATCCGGCTCGCCGGTGGCGGCACTTTAGATTTTACGGTTTGCGGTTTGGTGATAAAACCCTGTAAAACATCCTCCAATTTATTATAACTAATTCCTGTCAATTTGGATAGCTTTGTGAGGTAATGATCGCGCCGTATGTCATCTTTTACACGGGCTATTACGGGCATTAAATTATTAACAGCGATTGATTTATCCCGGGCGTTTTCTAAATTCAGACCGGCGGTTTTCTTTTCGATGGTAAATTCCACGATGGACGTTGCGTTTGCTACTAATGACCGCCATCTATCGGGATCTTCGATAATTACTTCGTCCGGGTCCTTACCATCGGGCAGAACGATCGCTTTAATATCGACTCCGAAGGTGTTTTCATAATCGATACAGCGTAACATTGCCTCTTCACCGGCCGTATCGGGATCGAGTGCCAGCACGAGGTTAGTGGTAAACCTCTTCAGTCGATTCACTTGCCTATCGGTGATTGCAACACCCATCGAAGCCACAACATTATTGAACCCGTATTGGTGCGCCAATATCACGTCCATGTACCCTTCGACAATTACCGCCCTGTCTTCCTGTTTAATTTTAGAGTAGGCTACATCTATCCCATAAACAGTGTCACTCTTATCGAAAATAGGCGTCTGTGGCGAATTGATATATTTCGGCATGGAATTATCCAAAACCCGACTACCGAACCCGGTCGTACGTCCGCGCTGTTCACGGATGGGGATCATCAGCTTATCTCTGAATCTATCATGGGTTCTACCGTCATCCGATTGTACGATCAACCCTACGGTCAACATTTCCGTTTCGGAGAATCCTCTTTCGAGCATGTATTGCTTAAGAGATTCCCAGCTATTCGGACTGTAACCCAGTTGAAAAGCGGAAATGGTTTTATCGTTTATCCCGCGTTTGGCTAGATAAGCTCTGGCTTTTTCTGCCCCGGCGGAAGTAACAAATTGATTATGATAGTACTGCGAAGCTACCTCATTGGCCTGATATAACCGTTCCTTCTCATCGCGTCCGGTAGCCGGTTCGATCTTAGATGGTAATAGTACGCCTACTTTGTCCGCTAAAAAGTGCAAAGCTTCGCTGAAGGTCATACTTTCTTTCTTCATGACGAAAGAGATTGCATCGCCGCCGGTGTTACAAGCTCCGAAGCAATGCCAGCTTTGCCTCTCAGGGAAAACGAAGAAAGACGGTGTCTTTTCGGTGTGGAAAGGACAAACCGCTTTAAAATTACGCCCGGTCTTAGTCAGAGCAGTGTATTTACTCACCACCTCGACTATATCCAGCCTCTGTTTTACTTCATCAACGGAACTCATATTCAATCACAAACAAATTTGGGGAATCCGACTTCTATATTATGCCCTGACTTATCCGTCTAGTAAAGAGAGATTCCGGGCGATTCTTTCGGCGAACTGGTCGGTCATACCAGCAATGTAATCGATTACCCACCGGTTTTTGTCTTTGCCGTGAATAATATTGGATGGTATTTCGTATGTATGCAGGGCAAAATATGCGAAGAGCATTCTCAATATTTTCCTGGCTTTCACCGATTCCTCACCCACGGCTTGAACATTGTATACCTTTTCAAACAGAAAATCACGCATAATACCGGCGGCGTCCCGCACTTTTTTGCTCATGCCGATGGAAATAGCCTCGCCGGGCTTCACATTTACTCTCCCACTGGCTTTCCATGAATGTACGATAATATCCGTTACCATCGTATCTATACGCCTGGAGTGTGTTTTCCCCAGTATTGCTATTGCGTCCGCGGGCAAATCCTTTTCGGTGATAACACCGGCTCTCAACGAGTCATCGATGTCGTGATTGATATATGCCACCAGATCGGCGATTTTTACGATCTCTCCTTCCAGCGTACTTCCCTTGCCCCAGTTGTCTGCCAGGATTTTTAATGTGGATTTTGAGTGGTGCAAAATCCCGTCTCTAACCTCCCAAGTAAGGTTTAGCCCTTTCCCGTCATTTTCCAACAACTCCACCACCCTCAAAGATTGTTCGTTATGCCTGAAGCCGTGCGCAGACAATTCGTTTAACACTTCCTCTCCGATATGCCCGAATGGGGTATGCCCTAGATCATGTCCCAGGCTAATCGCTTCCGTCAGATCTTCGTTCAGGTTTAAAGCGCGAGCAAGTGTACGTGCAATCTGAGAGACTTCCAGGGTATGAGTTAAACGAGTACGGTAATGGTCACCTGACGGCGCAATAAAAACCTGCGTCTTGTGCTTTAGACGGCGGAATGATTTACAGTGAATAATCCGATCCCGGTCGCGTTGAAACTCGGTTCGAATAGAATGAGGGTCCTCGTATCTTACTCTGCCTTTCGTCAACCGACTTTTACAGGCGTAAGATGAAAGACCCTCTTCTTTTTCTTCTATTAATTCACGTATATGGAGCGCTTCGCTCACTATTTTTTTAAGCGGGATTCCACGTTGGCTATGATCTCGCGAGTCTGGTCAATCATATCCGGACTCACCGAGACTGATGTGATACCCCACTCTACCAGCTTCTCCGTTAGTTCGGGATAAACTGAAGGAGCCTGACCGCAGATAGAACAGGTGACACCAGCTTTAACGCAGCCGGTAATAATTTTCTCCAGGGAGAGCATAACTGATTCGTCGCGTTCGTCGAAAGCCGCCGCCAGTTTTTCATTATCTCTGTCTACACCGAGTGTAAGCTGGGTTAAATCGTTACTTCCTATAGACACTCCATCGATACCGACGGCCAGGAATTTCTCCAGTAAAATTACATTTGCCGGAATTTCTGCCATCATCCAGATTTTAAATTTAGGTGAGCGTACTAAACCCTCGGCGGCCATAATTTTTATGGTGCCGGCTAACTCTTTGGGAGTACGTACGAAAGGAATCATTACCCAGAGGTTATCATACTTGGCTCTGACCTGCTTAATCGCGTCCAATTCCAGTTTAAAGGTGGCTACATCGGTGATGTAGCGGCTCGCCCCTCTGTAACCGAGCATGGGATTTTCTTCGGTGGATTCGTATTTTTCACCGCCTTTAAGAGCACGGTATTCATTAGTTTTAAAATCGTTAGTGCGGTAGACTACCTGCCGTGGATAGAACGCTTTAGCAAAATGCTCCAGCCCGACCGCCAACTTATCGGTGTATTCTTGCCCGCGGCCCTGGCTCAACATGTAGCTGGGATGTTCGCCGATCTGAGCGGCCATAAATTCAGCACGCAAAAGGCCGATACCATCAACGTCCAGTTTCGAAACTCTATCCACCAGTTCCGGCTGTGCCAGGTTTACCAGCAGTTTTGTCTTGGTCTTTAATTTGACGGTGGAGATTTTTTTCTTCTCTACCTTAATTTCGATTTTACCTTCGTAGACTTTGCCACCACTGCCATCGACAGTTATTATTTGACCGTCTTTCAGAGTAGCCATGGCTTTTTCCGTGCCGACTACACAAGGTATACCCAGTTCACGGCTGACGATGGCGGC
>Ga0209777_10008060_pt1 | contig 11587 bp, 8 predicted proteins | sample FrelakmetHBP12HB_FD_187147 | JGI IMG/M metagenome (GOLD analysis project Ga0209777, IMG submission 187147) | Freshwater lake sediment microbial communities from the University of Notre Dame, USA, for methane emissions studies -HBP12 HB (SPAdes)... | ecosystem: Environmental > Aquatic >...
CGATTCTCGTGACGTTGTGCGTGAAATAATCCGTTCCGAAGTAGATAATCGCGAAGGCTTCTCCTCAGCTCTGGAAGAAAGTGCAAACATCAAAGCCGTAGAAGAAAGAAAAGGAATAGAGGATTACGAATACAAAAATGCCATAACAAATGCCAACAAAGAATTTATTCGTTCTAAGAAAAAAAGAGATGATGCTACAACGGAATTCCATGCTTTTTTCACCGAGCTTGAGGAATTCGCCAAGGGCATTAAAACAATGCGCGCTACCATCAATAATCTGGAGGGACAAACTGATCGTTATGAGCAAGATATAAAAACCCAACAGGAATCTCTCAAACGCTGGCTTCAAACAGAAAAACAGGGAGAGGTTATAGTAGCTGTTATTTATACACGCGGTTTTAAAGACAGCGCTCATGAGCTGGAAGGAGCGGCAGATAAGGCCTCCGCACCGCTTATCGCCGGGCACATGGGGACTTATATTCAATCATTTACCAAGACTGCTAATAATATCATATCCGATGACTTTATCCGTGCAACAGAAGAAGGAACTGCGAAATGGAACAACGAGGAACCTCTGCGCATTGAATTAGAAAAAGGTGAAAAAGGCACTACTTATCTACGTCTGAAAAGATATGAACTTTACCCCTTTAAAGAAAGCAAAACCGGCAAAATTATATCGGGTCCTCCATCCGCAAAATATAGAGCAGCGATTATCAACACTCGTAAAGAGCTAGACGATTTTATGATGCAGAACCAGTATCCACCTAAGGATTATTCCTCCGATAAAATAGATAGCCTCATCAAAGATACAGCTCAAAGCAATGTGGTTACCGAAGAAGTATTAAATGAACAAGTGAAATCCTTTCAGGAAAAAATAGGTAACCTGCAAAATAAAGTTAATACCACTAACGCAGAAAAAGAATCTCAAAAAATCTTTCTTAAACAAAAAGAGGATACATACGATAAGATGATCATTGAAGCGGCATCTATTAGAGAGAAAAAAGATGCAGCAGAACGGCAACTTCATGAAGCTCAAGCTACTCTGCACGAAAAAAAACGGCTTCATGAATCAATAATAATCAAAACTGCTTTGGCGACTACGAAAGGTTCGCAAACTCCGGCCGAAGCTTCAGCAGAGGCAATTTTAGACAAGCTGGAAGAAGTAAAAAACGACGCCCGAACCCAGCATTCGAGTTCCACGACAGAAGTTAACAACTTTCAAGTGACCGCGGAGACTTCCAAGCAATCGATTACTGAAGCGAGAATCATTGCAATCAATTTAATATCTTTTATCAATGAGGGAGACAGTGTCCGCGTAAAAATGGCTTTTCGTGTAAAAACTGTTCTTGAAGAACAAACTCCAGCCGAAGAACCTGTTAAACCAAATGCAGAGGCGCCTGTTATCGCTTCGCCGGAAACCAAACCAGAGTCAACCAGCGCAGAACCTGTGAAGACAAATGACGAAAAAGGCCGCCAGCAGGATTTGGGTGGCGTACTGGGAAACGTTTGGAGCAAAACAAAAGGTCTGCTCAAAGGTAAACAAAAAGAATCTCCCGTTATCGCTGCACCGAAAACTAAAGCAGAGCCAACCAGCAAAGAAACTTTTAAGGCAAATTCCGAACCGCCTGTTATCGCTGTATCAGAAACTAAATCAGAACCAGCTCTTGAAAACCCCCCGGAAGAAATACCAGCAATTTCTCCATTTAAGCGTAATTATCGTCCCTTGGCAACTAAAGATGCGTTGGGGTGTTTGTTTGATTTACGCGCTGTGAAAGCAACAAAAGAAGGTATCCAGATAATTTTGGAAGTAATAAACACGGATAAAGACGTGCGATCCGTTGCATTTTACGATGAGCGCTTTGGCACTTGGAATAAATCAAAAATCTTCGATCAGTCCAACAAATATTATAATGTGACAAAGGCATACGTCATACAAGGTGCCCAAAAAAGATTGATGTATGATATTGACAGTCGTGGTCACGGCATAGAACTGCAACCGCAAACATCAGTAACCATGGAATTGTTTTTTAAGAATATCCCGGCGAACATAAAAAATCTGAGAATAAATTTGCATCCCTTTATTTATTATCAAAAAATATGGATTACGACATGGCAAGAATTTGATCTTTTCATTTCTGATATTCATCTTGACACTAAAGCCGCGGGCGCAGGCAAAAAGAAAAAATAAACTTTCCTTTAAAAAAACTGTACGGGGAAGGAATACATGAAAAAGTATCTATTATTACTGATGCTAGTGTTTTTCTTCCTTTATGGAACGGCAAATGCCGATTTCTATATATGGGAAGACGAAAACGGAGCCACACAAATAACAGATTATCCACCTCCACAGGACAAATCGGCTAAGGATGTTCAGGTTCATAAGTATGGATCCGATAATTTAACAGACTTGCAAAACGAGGATGAGAAGAAATCATCTTCCAAAAACAGCAAATCAAAATCACAGAAAAAATCGGAAGTTGTCCTTTATACCAAGGACGATTGCAGCGATTGCGACAAAGCGCGGGATTTTTTAAAATCAAAAAACATTCCTTTTACTGAATACAATATGGATAAAAATAAGGAATCTGTCGTTCAAAGAAAAGAAATCGACGATACTGAAGATGTCCCTTTTGCGATCATCAACAAAAATCATGTATATGGATTTTCGGAAAGCGTTTACAATAAAACTTTGAAACTTAACCCCTGATTTATCACGGGCATGAACCCCGCAGCAAGCTGCGGGGTATTAAACCCATGCTTATGCAGGATAATTCGATCTACAAGTTTCAGCGCACTCTGTTTCTGAAACTTGGATCTCATTACCCTCCGCTTCGCGGGATTGTTAAACCAATTAATTTCAGGGCATTGTGTTATAGTCCCACTTAGCTTCGCACGTGGGATAATTCAACTTACAGATATTACTGTGCTGCGCTTGTAATATCTGAGTTTCATTAGAATTGGAGTTTAGACAATAAAAATGGAAACTACAATTTATTTCTATACGGGAACGGGAAATTCCCTGTGGACAGCAAAAAAACTGTCTGAAATGTTGGGAAATACTGAACTGATTCCCCTGGCACTTGCCGGCGAAGGCTTAATTCGTTCTAATTCAAAAAACATTGGTTTTATCTTTCCTGTTCACATCTGGGGAATACCTTTACGTGTTGTTGATTTTTTGAATCGTTTGGAAACTGATTCTGCCAAATACTATTTTGCGGTTGCCGTTAATGCCGGTCAGGTTGCAGCTACCTTAATTCAATTAAAAATGATGATGCAAAAGAAGAGCATTAATCTTTCTGCGGGATTTTCTATTTGCCTGCCCAGCAATTACATTCCCTGGGGAGGGGCTATTTCACAAGAAAAGCAACAGAAAAAATTTGACGCAGCGTTGGATAAAATGCAACGTATTACCGCGTCTGTCCATGCGAAAGAAGAAAGAGCACCGGAAAAAGGTCCCGCCTGGCAAAATATTTTCTTTTCAGCTATTTATCGTCTATCAGCTCCTAAGGTTCCGGAAATAGACAAAGCGTTTTGGGCCGATGAAAAGTGTACAACCTGCATGATCTGTGAAAAAATTTGCCCCGCCCGAAATATATTAATCACCAGAGGCAAACCAATATGGCAACATCATTGTGAACAATGTTTTGCCTGTCTCCAATGGTGCCCTGAAGAAGCTATTCAATATGGTAAAAGCACCACAAAGAAAAAGCGCTACCACCATCCAGAAATAAAATTAAGCGACATGTTAGCTAGCGTTCTCAAAAGAAGCACATAATATATAAGGTAATTGATCCCCCTTCTGGTATCCTTATCACAAGTGCCAAAACGGGACTAATTATCAAAAATGAGGTTTAATACCAGCGCGCCGGACATGGGGCCTTTCATGTACACGAACTTGTCCCTGTCCACGGACAGGTGATCCCGGATGAGGTCCACGCTGCCGATGAACGCGTCCTGAAAAACAAGCATGCGCGCACCACCGCGCAGTCATTTAATTGAAAATCAAGCTCCGGGGCTTCCACAGCCTCCATTTCAAGGGAACGAAGATCACACTGTTGCGTGCCGCGCCAAAGTAAGCTTCCAAAAACTCCACGCAATTCAGGGACAGAAAGGCCAGCCGGTCTCCTTTTTTCATGCCCTTCCGTTCAGGAACCTGGTAAATCGGTTGGCACTCTCGTATAGCTCGCGGTATGTCACCTCCTTGTCCTCAAAAATGATGGCTGGCTTATCCCGCGCGGTGTTAGCAGCGCTCTCTTGTAAATGACGCGACTTACGTCCTATTTGACTGACATATGGAAATCCTCCCCGGCTCTCCGAAAGACTCCGGCCAAGCCTTCGAACCGGAAGTTCCCGGAGAGGAAAGTGTTTTTTCAGGCGATTTTCTTCATACTTTGCAGGAACTATGGAAAAGTCAGTCCTGCATCTGCCTCATGGTCCTGCTAAAACGGGGATCGATACACTCCGTGCCATCCTTGTCCACGAAGTCCATTTTTTCATAGTAGCTACACCTGGAGGCGTCCTGCAGGTTCATGGTTCGATATCCGTTTTTGCTTTCAAGATCGAAAACAGGAGGATCGGCGAGGATGTCCGAACCGATTTTCAATAGCTCACACGAACCCACGCCCTCCCCGGAAAAAGCCATCTCCCGATAGTGTTTGCATAGGCCGCACATTATTTCCGGATTCTTCTGTTCCAATTTTGATTGTTTTGTACCCAGTCTTTCGCTGGCCGCCTTTAGGAACTGGTCCCTTCTTGACATGTCTTCCCTCCCTTGACGCCGGGCCACACACCCGGCCACTATTTAGAGCCCCTGGATTGTCCGCTGGATAATGTTGTCCTGAGTCTTCCTGCTGATATCCACGAAATGGGCGCTGTATCCGGCTACTCGGACGATGACCTCCTGGTACTTTTCCGGGTCCCTTTGCGCTGCCCGCAAGGTTTCGTCCGAAACCATGTTGAACTGCACATGGTCCAGCCCTAAGTCAGCCCATGTACGTATGTAGGATTTCCACAACTGAAAACCTTTTTCCCCGGTAATCTGGGTAGGAGAAAGTCTCTGATTGAGTAAAAACGCCCGGCCATCGGCTACATGGTCGATTTTACCGCAGGATTTGAGAACAGCCGTGGGTCCTTTCTTGTCAAGACCAGGGCCTGGAGATATGCCTCCATCGTAGAGCGCATCTCCCAAACGCCGGCCATTGGGAAGCGCTCCCACCATGTTGGCGTAATGAATGTTTCCAGAGACGTTTTCCGGAAGAATAGGCCACTTGTTGCCGCAAGGACATCGCATTTCGTGGGAGTACTTGGCCGCTTCGCGCAGGGTCCGGATCATAATCGAATCCACGTAATCGTCGTCATTGCCCCATTTTGGCGCCTTTTTCACGAAATCCAGGCGCATTTCTTCGTAGCCCTCCCAGTTTGCATCCAGAGCATCACACAACTCGGCCATGGTATATCTCTTGTCGTCAAAAACAAGTTTTTTTATTGCGGCCAGCGAGTCGGTGTTTTCTACCCATGTGAAGGCCGTCACCCAAGCGTTGCCGCGGGAAATGGATGGGTCATTGACATCAAGGCCGCTTTCCACCGAACGTTCTGAAACAGCGGACAGGTAGGGCCGTGGAGATAAGGTGGGCGCGACGGAGCGCCCACGGTTGGTCACTCGTACCAACAGGCTGAAGATGGATTTCATCTGGGTGACCCACGCATCCATGATCTCCTCAAAATTCGTAAACGTGCGCGGGTCCTGCGTGTTCTCGCCGATCTGCATATTCACAATCCGGTCGAATCCCCTTGTGAAGACGTATTCGATGATCTTGGCGCAGTTGGCGGTGGCGTTGGCCATTCGCATAGGCTGGAACCCATGTTTGGTGGTCGGACAGGGACTCATGCACGCTTGGTGCACCCAGGTCCTGGCTTCTTCGAGCGGATGCCCGTGCCAGTGCATGGCATTCTGCACCAAAATAGGATCGTTGCGCATGGACGGGTATCCCAGACCGTGCCGGATGCATTCGAACACTTCCCGCATCACCTCATCCTTCACCTTGGGATGCCAGCGGAACGCAAAGGTCGGGTTGGCCACCCGAACCATACGGGCCACCTGCATGAATGCCACGGTCAGGTCGTTGCAGGCGTCGGTGCCATCCTGGTTGACGCCGCCCATGGTCCAAACCCACGTGCCGTCAATACCCTGCAACCCCTCCTTGAAGGCCCGGGGTTTATACTGTCCCACCTCCGCGGCCCGGATAAGAAATTCTCCCAATAGGTCTAAGGCCTGATCCCGCGTAAGGGTCTTTTTCAGATTTACGTCCTGATTGTAATATGGCCAATGGTAGTAGTCCGGTCTGGCGGGCCATGCACCCTCAATAGCCTCCGCCCTAGAAAAAAGTTGGATGAACAGGTCGTATTGGAGGGATTCCTGCAGGTTGCGCGGGGCGTGCGCTGGGACGCGTTCGCAGGTTGCGGCGATCCGAATGAGTTCCTCCTTGCGTTGCGGGTCGGACTCGAAGTTCTCGGCGATGTTCCGGGCAAGACGCGCGTAGCGGACACCATGCCGGATGCAAGCTTCAAGGACGATCTTCATGGACTCCCAGACGTTCATCCGGTCGATGAGGTAGGATGTGTTATCAGTAGGAACTCCCTTCTGAATCTGATGATCGGCTTCATCCAGCTTGGCCTCGATTTCGGCAAGGATTTCAGCAAATCCTCTCTTGCCGGTCATAAGGTATTCATAATCTTTGCCCGAATACCCACCCCGGGACGTGGGCATGCCCCACCCCACAGCCCCGGAAACAATCTTCATCATATCCTCGATGTCGAACGATGATATAAGTTTTGACTGCAGGGTCTTGCCGGCCCAGAAGTCGCAAAGACCAGCAACCACCTTTATATTCTCCTCAAGTGGATCGGGAGTTGACGTGGGATCGTTGAAAACCTCATCATTGACAATTTCCGCGATGGCCGGATCCCAAAACACGGTATGGGGAAGACTGCCCACATAACCTACCAGTTGGGCATGGTCCGTGATAAAAATAGTCTTGTTGTCCAGGTAGTGGGCTATTTCTCTTGCAAAACGGATGCCTTCCGGCTCGGGGTATGCCTGTGCAGCCTCCCAGGATTCCCTCGCAAGGAGGCCCCTTTCCAGGTCAACCTTGATTCCGGGGTTGTAGAGACCACCCACGGCGCCCTTTTTCCAGATGGATTTCCGAAGGTAGTCCAAGCGCTTGGACCGTTTTTTCTCCGCAACCCACCACCATTGCTGTTTTCCTTCAAGTTCCTCAACGCTTTCAAATTTTTTTACCGCATCAGCAATCATGATGAAACCTCCTTTTGTCGGTTATCTCCGGATGAAATCCGGATATTTTGATGTATTGTTTCCAGCATCCACGGTCAGGGCTTTGTAGTTAGCCTGTCTGGGGTCAACTACCGTGAACACACAATCTCCTTTTTGCGGAACCACTTCACAACCGGAAAATCTCTGCAATCATTGTAGGTCAGCATTGCGCAACCCCTTTGCTTTTCAATTTGAAATGCAAACTCCACCTTGGAATAGCCGCTTTACAATCCAATCTCCAAATTGCATAACACCGGAAATTTCTATGATCGGTAAATGGGTAAATACCATCATTAAAAGGATGTGTCAAGTAATTTTCTTCTATCGGTAAATAGGTTTACAAAAAGTCAGCACCGTGCTATAAAGAGCATTGAATTCAGTAGTAAAAGCATACGATAAAAGCACTCTAAGATAAGGACTCAACAAAACTGTATGGATAATGAATCTTGGATAGGAGGCCGCCGGGCTTCAGGCCCCGCGAAGAGAGAAGATACACGTCAAAGAATACTGAAGGCTGCCCGCAGCGTTTTCATCCAGCATCCTTTTCAAAAAGCCAGTCTCCGGAAGATTGGGGATGCCGCAGGCGTAAAGCATCCCCTCATAATCCACTACTTCGGCTCCAAGGCCGCACTTTTTGATGAAATCGTACTGGAATTGGAAGCTGAGATCCTGATCAACCTTCCGCACATTGTGGAGGCTCTTAAAGGCTGCGGGCGCACGGAAAAATTTGCTGTTTTCCTCCGGCTTCTATTGGAATATAGTTTCCAATATCCTGACGGATTAGCGGTGATTATGCTGAATTTGGGAGAAACAGACAACATGAAAATGTCATTGCCTGGATTTGGGCGCATGGCGGAAATTCGCCGCAAGCTCCTAAGTCTGCTCAGCAACGACGTTCTGGGAGGATCATTTCAAAACGAGGCCGACATGCTTCTTTTTGTTTTGATATTGAGCATCGCCAATTTTGTTGGTTCAGCCCGGTTTCATTCAAAAGCCTTAGGTTTTCAATATGGAAGTCCAGAATACAGGCAGTGGGTGGGAGAGATGTTCGCCTTTCTGTTCATCCCGGCCATGGAAATGATCTACCAGGGCAAGACCATGCCCGTTTCAGCCTTGATGGAAAACTGCACGGAGGAGGACCCGGTGGAAAACGAACCCGGAGATGTTCCGGGAAAATGGAACAAGGGGGAGGCCGCGCGGAACATGATCCTGAAATTCAGCAAACAGGTGTTTTCCCGGAACCCATACCATGCGGCGAGCATTGGAATGATCGGCCGGCAGGGACGGTTCGACCACACCTTGATACACCACTACTTTCCCACAAAGGCGGACCTTCTTGAATCGGTAGCAAGAGATATTTTCGAAGAGATCATCCGGATGGCCCGTTTATGGAGCAGGGATTTTAGCGGGATGCCCTTTTCGCGCTTTTTTACCGTGTATTTGAACCGTAGCCTCCGATATTTTTTCGAGCACAATGAAGTACCGGGGATACTAATGCACAACATCGCCCATGCCGAACATCTGGTAGACCTGGTCGGATTCCAGTACTTGACGAAATTCCATTACCGGATTTATGACATACTCAGGGAACTGCTTCCACAGGATGCGCCTGAGCGCAACCTGCGCATGTGGCTTTACACGCTCATCACCGTCCTGTACAGCCTTGTCGGCGCCCCGGAATATCCTTCGAGGCTTCTCGGTATGGACCCCGAGTCGGAAATCTACCGCCAATGGGTTTTGGAAACACTGATTTCCATATTCCTGCCAGTTTTTTCAGAAGCACTGTGATAACAGCAAGAACCCATTCCATGGTTTGAGCGGAAACGTGAAGAAATAATTAATGTGTCTATGATATGCGACATCTTGTGGTTCGCCTGATTTTCACGAAAAAATAGAATACGACAAGACGAAGAACGCCCTGAAAAAAATACAGGAAAAATACCGGGGGGGGGGAATGGCTTAATCTCAGAGCGTGAAGAGTTACACCAGCACTTTGAACTTACCCAAAAGCTCATCAAGTTGCATGGCGTTCGCAGAAAGAACGCGCTGATAAAAGTGAGACCTCCATCAGTTTACACTTAACCCTTACAAGCATTAAAACAGAGGGGTATTTCCCAAATCTATATTGAAACTAGTAAGGATTTTACTGAAAAATTAATTCATCTCCAATTTATTTTAAAAAAATAATCTTTTTTCTTGACAATTATTGGCAGAGGGATTAATCAACTAAGCATTGATTGAACGTCCAATCAAAAAAGGCTGGTGAGCGAATTGGGGGCACTGTTAATTTTTTTTGACTTAACAGTCAGTTAATATCTATGCTATTAAAAGGATGTCTCCATACGCACACAACTTGCTCGGATGGTAAACTATCACCCCAGGAAGTAGCCAATGCATACGAATTAAAAGGATATGATTTTATAGCTTTTACGGATCATGATTACTTGCTGAAACACAACTACAGGAAAATATGCGAGCAAGTAAAGACGAACATGATTATTTTCCATGGCATTGAGCTGACGGTTTTTGTGAAGGGTTACATTCATGTAACGAAAATCGAAGGCGACCGCGAGGTGCTACATATATTCAACCACATCGGCGAATATGACTTTACTCCAGAACAATTATTGGTTCGGCTGGCGAAACTTGAAAAGATGTATCCCCTGGATGCGGTGGAAATAACGACGAAGGGCTTTCGTGAAATGGTTTTCGAATCGCTGAATATATCATATCCGAAAATAGCATCGGATGACTCTCACACGCTTGTCGGTATCGGCAGGGCATGGATAGAGTTGGATGCAAAGCGAGAAAAGGACTCTATCATAAAGGCGATAAAAAAGGGTAAATTCTGGAACTGTTATATATAATAAGAAGAGCGGTGCGAGTTGCATTTTCGGCGTACTGGTCATTGTAAAAAAATTTACATTAATGAATATAATTATTCCTCTGCCCGGCAGGGTGGATCGCGAAAGCCATATATAAAGAAAGCATTAAAGGAGTTAATATTATGATTCTTTATCAAGTCACATCAAATAGGAGGATTGGTAATGGGTAAAAGATTAGCTATCTGTGCGGTGGCGCAGATTAAAAATCATCCAAACTATCATTATTTACGTTTTCAGAACATGTTGCTCGAATGCTTCGAGTCAATCATCAAGCAGACGAAGGTGACCTTTGACATGGAGAAGGGCATCCGGACAATCATCACATGCTCGGATGACATGTTCGACGCGCGCACTATTTCCAACAATGGCATCACTGATGTCGTGGGCGCACACTTCCGGGGCGAGGAAAAGATGGCTCAGGAAAGCATCAACGGCCTTGGTTACGCGATGGCTTGCATACTGTCCGGCCATGACGACGTGATACTTTTCATGGGCCACTGCAAGGAGTCGCAGGGAGAAAGCAGGAGGATGGTTTCCAACCTCGCCTATGATCCCTTCTACTGCAGGCCACTCGGCATGGACTATCACAACGTGGACGCGTTACAAGCCCGGGCGTATATGGAAAAATCGAAAGTTACGGACGAACACCTCGCGAAAATAGTGGTGCGTTCTCGGAAAAACGGAAAAAAGAACCCCTATGGCCGCGAGAATAAAATTGTCAATGAAAAAGAAGTTCTAAATTCGCCGATGTATTCGGATCCTTTGCGTGAGCTTTACATATATCCGGTCACTGACTGGGCATATGGAATGCTGCTCTGCAGCGAAGAGCGGGCCCAAGAGTTCACTAAAAAACCTGTGTATATTACCGGTTACGGAAGCTGTATGGACAGGTATTTCCTTGGCGACAAAGACATTACCTCTAATTTTTCGCTTAAAAATGCCGCGCAGCGGGCATACGCCAAGGCAGGCATAAAAGATCCAACCAAAGAGATTCAGCTCTTCGAGCTCAGTGACCACGCCGCGTACCAGCTCCCGATGTGGGCGGAGGGCGTCGGTATCGCCGATGAAGGAAAAGGTGGCAAATGGATCGACGATGGCGGTATGGATAAATTCAACGTGAACCTGTCAGGGGGACAGCTCAACGGTAATCCGCTCCTTCTCGGAGGCGCGGCCAGAGCAATTGAATGTTACTACCACCTGTCCAACCAGGCAGGCGATCGCCAGGTCAAGGGCGCGAAGCGGGCAGTCGCCCAGGCGGCAACCGGCGGGGCCGGGCAGCATCAGGCCGTAATAGTAATGGAAGCGTAGGGAGGTTGAACAATGGCACATAAGAAAAACAGAAACGTTGGAATAATAGGTATCGGACAGACGA
>Ga0209777_10008061_pt1 | contig 11586 bp, 8 predicted proteins | sample FrelakmetHBP12HB_FD_187147 | JGI IMG/M metagenome (GOLD analysis project Ga0209777, IMG submission 187147) | Freshwater lake sediment microbial communities from the University of Notre Dame, USA, for methane emissions studies -HBP12 HB (SPAdes)... | ecosystem: Environmental > Aquatic >...
GGTGCTGGATGCTATCGCGGCCAAGCATCCAAACGGCTGTTTCGACATGATCTTCGTTGACCCGCCGTATTTTCTCTCCAACGGCGGCATCACCTGCCACGCCGGGCGCATGGTCAACGTGGACAAGGGAACCTGGGATAAGTCCCGCGGCCCGGAACTGAACCATGAGTTCAACACGGCGTGGCTGGGCCGGTGCCGGCGCGTGCTGAAGCCCAACGGGACAATCTGGGTCACGGGGACGCACCACGTCATTTTCTCTGTCGGCTACGCGATGCAGCAGCTTGGCTTCAAGATCCTGAACGACATCGCTTGGGAGAAGCCGAACCCGCCGCCGAATCTTTCCTGCCGCTACTTCACCCATTCCACAGAAACGGTGATCTGGGCGGCGAAGAACGAGAAGAGCAAACACTGCTTCAACTACCCGCTCATGCGGCAGCTTGCCGGCGGCAAGCAGATGAAGAGCGTGTGGCGCATCTACCCGCCGTCGAATGGGGAGAAGGTCTTCGGCAAGCATCCCACGCAGAAGCCCGTGGCACTCGTCGAGCGCTGCCTGCTGGCCTCAACCAACGAAGGCGACCTTGTCCTCGACCCCTTCATGGGCAGCGGAACGACGGCGGTGGCCGCAATCACGATAGGCAGGAAGTGCGTCGGCCTAGAGAAGGAAGACAGCTTCCTTGGGCTCGCACTCCGGCGTGCAGATAACGTTTTGGCTTCCATCTGGCTGGAGACCTTCCGTGTTGCATTTCACGTTTCAATATTCACCGGAAATGATCTTGATCTTTCTGGAACTATGATCCATAGATCACGGTCTATGGAGAAAGAACCGGAACTCCAAGGCGAACGCATTTTCCACGAGTGCAAATTCGTGTTCTTGTCCTGCGCGATGGTAGACCAGGCAAGCGTGGTTCACACGACTATACAGGCCAGTCTGCAGGAGGCCTGGTCAGATGCTCCTCAGACAACCAAACGGGCGACGACGCATATAGTGCGGTGCGAGACAGAAATACTGCGCGTTGCTCGCGGTTAGGGGTCAGACGGTCGGCTCAAACCGGGCTTTGCAGTATATCTCGTCCCTGTGGTAGACGAGGCATGGCTCGTCGAGTTGGTGCCACGGTTTAACATACAAACGCTGCCCGCCAGGGAACACCGATGGAACCCTGTGCCGCACCAGCAGACTTGCGGGTTCGACCATCACGGCACCTCGGTCGAACATTACATGGTGGTTTGGGCAGAGGACAAGAATGTTTCCGAAGAGGTCTGGTCCTCTGTGCGGACCGCCCAGTGGCTTGAGATGGTGTGCTTCGGCGTATAGGGTCAGTTGAGAAAACACAATTGGCCTCCGGCAAACTTGGCACTCCCACTTGTACTGGCGCTTCAACTCCAGCGCTAGGAGTGTACTGCGCAGCCTGATTCGGCGGGAGCTGGCAACATTGCCCGGTTCCGCGCTCCCTAGCTGGGAGAGGTCAATGGCCACCTCGGGATGATTCTCATCCACCGAATAGCGGCCGGCCCCCTGAAAAGTGAGTAGACCGTCGTCCCGCAGTTGCTGAAGCACCTGCCTGATCTTCGCTTCAACATGGCGGTTGCGGGGGAACATCTCGCCAACTGCTGTGAGAATGTATAAACTTCTTCCAGCACAAAATCTGTGGTTCCCTTTCGGTTGACGATGCTCAAGACGCGATCAGCGACGGCCTGTTTCCACCGAACCGCAGCCACTATTCCGGAGGGCGATCCCGTGTCGGTGGCCATTGTCTCCTCCATCCTGCGGCTCCCGCTGCCTGGAAGTGTCTCCAACTCCTGTGTCCTACCATTTGAATGGATTTTCCGTCTCCAGAGCAGCGTGTCAAGACGCCAATCGCCAGCGCTGTCGCCTCCCGAATCTCCGGAATCTCCGGGATCTCCGGGACAGAGCCATTATTTGAACTGTCGGGCTTTCGTGGACGTGCGCGAAACATTTCAGTCTTCATCCAGGACCGCTAGAGGCACGTACTTGCCCTTGCCCGAACGGTCGCGGCGCACGGCAGCAACGGCGCAGACGGCTGGCGCCCGGGCACGGAAGAAGGCGCGCTGGGAGCAGTTCGGGAGCAGACCACGGCAACCTGCCTTCTTGCGGCTTGTGCTGTTCGGGGGTGGCATCCGTCTGGGCAGTTTCACCCGGCAACACTCAGGCGTGCGCCAACTCGGCCACCGCCGCCAGGCGCTTGCCGATGGACCGCTCGGCAGTTCGCAGGTCGTAGGCCGCCTGCAAGGTGAGCCAATACTGCGGCGACTGGCCCAGGGCGCGCCCGAAGAGCAGCGCCAGTTCCGCCGTCACCGGGCGCCAGCCAGAACGGCTATGCGCAGGGCTTGCCGTTCGTCCACAGTTCGTATTCGCTCAGGTCCATCTCGTCATTCCACGATATGCCGTATCCACCCAGGTCTACTTTCACGGCGCGGAAGAAAGCCGGTATCTTAAGCAGATGGAATTGCGGGCGTGACAAGACCGCCGTGCAATCGTAGGTCCGCTCCGCGCCATTCCCGAACTTCACGCGCAACATTGCCGGCCCAGCCACAAGGACGCTTTGTACGCGGGGGATGTTCTCCATGAGGCGCTCACTCCAGGCCCGGCAGTTGCCTGAATTCCTGCCGGTTCCACAAATCCAACAGTTCCTGCCTGTAGGTTCCAGCCCATTCCTTGACCATCTTTCGCGCGCGGACGGGGAGATCGCCTTCCAGCATCTCCTGCGTTTCAATGGCGAACACAGCGTTGAACTCGCCGTAAACGGCGTGGAAGTGTGGCACCCCATGCTCGGACTGGCTGAAGTACATCTTTATGACGATACCATAGAACCTGCAGATGACAGGCATGGGACTGAGCTCCATTCCTTACTGCAAGTTTCTCCCAAGGTGAGAACAATAGCAAGTATTCTATGCGGAAATGGGCGCAGCGCGTGCTGGCTGAGCACCGGCAGCCAGCCCTGGTGCACTCAAAGGGGCCCTGCGCGTTCGCGCCTTGGCGCGTGTGCGCCGTCTGACTGGCGACGGTTCCCAACGGACAACTCGCCACTCGCCACTCGCCACTCCGTTAACTCCTGGCCCCACCACGGTTTGTGGCATTCCCGCCCTGGCCGTAAGACTTTTCTTGAGAATTTTGCCGCTTTATCCTTGACAACAGGCACTAGCATACGTAGTATAGTATAGATGATGCGATACGCTTTGAAAACCGAATGCCAACCGTGGCGCAGGCTGTCAGCCTGCGTGAACGGCCACCCGCGCCTACAGGAGCCTGACAAAATATGTCACTCGCAACTTGCTCAGACGGTCCAATCCAAAATCCAAAATGTGTTGCCACTTGTCCACTTGTCACCCGTCATCCATACAACAGAAATCCACCAGTTCTGGACTAGAAAGTTGCCAGTTCCGGAACAGAAAGTTGCCAGTTCCGGAACAGAAAGTTGCCAGTTCTGGACCAGAAAGTTGCCAGTTCTCCACAGTTTTGCCAGACTTCTAAGGACTTGTATGACAACTGGACGAAAAAAAGCTCACCTGACAAGACCGCTTGTGCTGCCCAACCTGCTCACTACGCGCCACATTGTGCGCGAATGGACCTTAGTTCATCCTTCATCCTTCATCCCCCCACCCTTCCCTTGCGGGGCGCGCTGGCGCACGTAGCATGTGCGCACCATTTAGAGGACTCGCTCGCATGAAGATCTCCAACGTCACACCCCTGGTCCTGGGTACGCCCTGGCGCAACCTGACTTTCCTCAAAGTTGAGACCGATGAGGGCTTGGTGGGCTGGTCCGAAAGCCGCAACGTAATGCGCACCGACGCGCTGCTGGGTTACCTCGACGGCGCCAAGCGGCGCTACGTGCTGGGCAGCGACCCCTTCAACATCGAGGACCTGGTGCACCGCATGTTCCATCACGATTTCTCGCGCGTGGCAGACGTCGCCGGCACCGGCATCGCGCTGGTTGAGATCGCCTGCTGGGACATCATCGGCAAGGCGCTCAGCCAGCCCGTCTACAAGCTCCTGGGCGGCGCCACCCGCGACAGGATCAAAGCCTACGCCAACGGCTGGTACACCGTGGAACGCAAGCCGGCCGAGTTCCACAAGGCGGCCAAGAAGGTGCTCAAGCGCGGCTACAGGGCGCTGAAGGTGGACCCCTTCGGCAAGGGCTTCTACGAGATGGAGCGCCGGGAGAAACGCTTGTCCATCGCGTTGGTTGAGGCCATCCGCGATGCCGTCGGCCCGGACTTTGGCCTCCTGATCGAGATGCACGGCCGCTTCAGCCCCGCGACGGCCATCGAGCTCGCGCGGGAACTGGAGAAGTTCCAGCCGGAGTGGGTCGAGGAACCCGTGCCGCCGGACAACATCGAGATGATGGCCAAGGCCGCGGCCAAGATCAACATCCCCGTGGCCACGGGCGAGCGCATCCACACGCGCTTTGAGGTCCGCCGCCTGCTCGAACTCGGCTGCGTGGACGTGCTCCAAACCGATATCAGCCATTCCTGCGGGTTGCTCGAAGGCAAGAAGATCGCCGCCATGGCCGATACGTATTACGTCACCTTCGCGCCCCACAATGTGGGCGGGCCGGTGAGCACCGCGGCCTGCCTGCACCTGGCCGCCTGCACGACCAACTTCAAGATTCAGGAGCACTTCAACGACTTCGTGGATGCCTGGGTCAAGCAGGCCGCCACGGGACCGGGCTACCCGGAGGTCGTAGATGGCTATTTCCCGCTGCCCGGCGGACCCGGCCTGGGCGTGACGCCCAACGAGGACTTCATCCGGGAACACCCCATGAGCGGCACGCACTTCAACCTCTTTTCCGAGGACTGGCACAAGCGGCAACAGGAGAAGTGAGGAGTGAGAAGTGAGGAGTGAGAAGTGAACGTGCGCTGGCAAAGCTTCACACATTTGGCGCTTTACGCGGTTTTCATCGTTGCCCCGGGCGCGGCGGCGGGTGAGTACGCCTCAAAGCCGCTGGGCGAACCGGTGCTGGAACTGCCGACCTTGCACAGCCTCGGCGTCTACTGGATCGTGGGCGGAGATGAGAACAAGAACGCGCGGATTGGTTTCGAGTACCGGAAGCCGGGCGGCGAAGAGTGGAAACAAGGCCGGAACCTGTTCCGCGTCGAGAAGGGCGCTCACAAAACGGAGAAGTTTGGCAGCCGGCTCAACGTGCCCGATGACGCCTGGCTCTTCGCCGGCAGTCTGGTCATGCTTGAGCCTGATACGCCTTATGAACTGAGGCTGAGACTCAACGATCCGGATGGCGGAAGCACGGAGAAGCTCCTGTCCGCGAGCACAATCGCGGAGCCGGTGGCGCGGGGCCAACAGCCGTATGAAGGAGAAGGCCCGGTCTTGCCGCCTCCCACTGTTTGGCATGTGGCGCCGGGGACTGGCGGAGGGAAGGGCGCTCCGGACGACCCGTTCAAAGGGCTGGCGGCCGCACAGGGCCGCGCGAAGCCCGACACCATTTTCCTTCTTCACGCCGGCGTTTATGAGGGCGAGTTCAAGATCAAGAAGAGCGGTGAGGCGGGAGAGCCCATCGTCTGGCGCGGCGCGGGCGATGGCGAAGCAATCATTGACGGCCAGGGCCAATCCGCCAAGCGTCTGGGGCGCGGCATCGCCGCCACCGATGTTCACGACGTCTGGTTTGAAAACCTGACCATCCGCAACGCGGACTACGCCTTTGTAGGCCATCGTTCCGCGCGCCTGGTCATCCGCCACTGCCACATGCACTCCGTGGATTACGGCATTACCTGCACTAACAATGACAACGACAGCGTGCGCCAGTTTTTCATCTCGGACAACGTGATCGAAGGCCCCTGTGCCTGGCCCCGCACGAAAGGCATTGAGAACCCGCGCGGCATTCAGGTCACGGGCATGGGCCACGAGGTGTGCTACAACCGCATCCGCGGCTTCTCAGACGCGGTGGACACCTTCCCTTCTCCGCATTGCGCGGCGATTGACTTCCACAACAACGAGATCAGCGAGTGCACAGACGACGGAACGGAAATGGATTACTCCGAGCGCAACACGCGCTGCTTCCTGAACCGCTACACCAATGTTTTCCAGGGCATCTCCATGCAGCCGGTTTACGGCGGCCCTGTCTATGTCTTCCGCAATGCGCTGTACAACGTCTGCGTCGAAACCTTCAAGCTGCACAACAGTCCCAGCGGCGTGTTGATGTTCCACAACACGTCGGTCAAAAAAGGGATACCCCTGGTGCTCATGACCGGCGTGAAGGTGCGCAACTCTGTCTCCCGGAACAATCTCTTCATCGGCACCACCGGCAACTACGCCTGCGAAAACAGCGCGCCAATGGAGGACTGCGACTGGGACTACGACGGCTTCGGCGGCGGCCCCTGGCGTTGGTTCCTGAAGTGGAACGGCACCCGCTACGCCACGCTCAACGAGGCAAAAGCCCGCGCGGGGGTCGTCAAGCACGCTGTTTTCGTGGGGGCGGCGGGCGTGTTTGCGTCCGGTGTGCAACCGCCCGAGGACCAGACGGCCCAGTACGAGACGAGCCTCAACGACCTGCGCTTGAAACCCGGCAGCGCCGCCCTGGGAGCGGGCGAGCCGCTGTCTGGGTTCAGCGACTGCCCGCCGGGCCAGCGCCCTGATCTGGGAGCCTATCCGTTCGGCAGTGAACTGCCGCACTATGGGCCGCGCAAGTGAGAGGGCGGGCAGGTGCGCGCGTGAGCCGGCGCGGGAGCTTCTCAGGCCCTCGGGGGGAATGGGGTTTGAAGAAAGAGGGCCTATGTCCTATCGCGACAAGGGGCTGCATGCAGGGCGCCCACAGTTGGCAGCGGAAGCACCTTAGGAAGAGGGAAGTCATGAGGACGGCGCTGGTGTGCGTGGTTCTGACGGCGGGCTTGCTGATCGCGGAGCAGGCGGCTTGGGCGCAGGAGTCGCCTGCGGCCGGGAAGCCCACGGAGTTCAAGAAGCTCATCTATATCAGCGACAACTTCATCCGCCCCGCCAACGTGGACAGCACCATCGAGGTGCTCAAGAAAGCGGCCGCGGCCGGCTACACCGGCGTCCTCCTGAGCGACTGCAAGCTCGACCGCTGGGAGGAGACGGTCACGGTCCAGCGCCCGCTATATGACGACAACCTCAAGCGGGTGCGCCAGGCCTGTCGCGACCTGAAACTGGAGCTGATCGCCTGCGTCCTTGGCCAGAACATGGACCTGCTCTCCAACGACCCGAATCTGGCCGAGGGCATGCCGGTCGTGGATGCGCCCTTCGTGCTGAGGGACGGCCGGCTCGTCCCCGCCGACGAGGACTTCAAGGTGCTCAACGGCTCCTTCGAGCAGGCCCGCCGGGAGAACCAGCCCGACGGCTGGTCCGTGGACGCCCCCGGCAAGGCGGGGTTCCTCGACACGCAGGTGAAATTCGAGGGAAAGCAGTCGCTGCGGTTCGAGGATCTGAAGGCCAAGTCCGAGCATTCCCTCGGCCGGGCAAACCAGCGGGTCCAGGTCAAGCCCTTCCGCTACTACTACGCCAGCGTCATGGTCAAGACGGAGAACTTCGTCGGGCGCGGGACGTTCAACTTCACCGTCCTCGGCCACGCCAACGGCCTGGCTCACCAGACCTTCGACATCGCCCCTACTCAGGACTGGAAGAAGATCGAGATCGTCTTCAACACGCTCGACAACAAGGAGGTCGGGATATACGTCGGCTCCTGGGGCGGCGAGACCGGCAAGATCTGGTTTGACGACGTCCGCGTGGCGCCCGGCGGTTTGGTCAACCTTATCCGCCGCGACTCCTGCCCGTTCAAGGTCACGAGCGCCGACGGCAAGACGCTCTATGCGGAGGGGAAGGACTTCTCGGAGGCGCGCGACCCTAAGCTGGGCAACGTGAAGTGGCCGGGCGACTATCAGTATTGGTACGAGCAGCCCGTCGTCTCCGTTCCGCAAGGCAGCCGGCTCAAGGAAGGCGACGTGGTCCTCGTCAGCTACTACCACGCCATGAATACGCTGGGCTGGGGCGTCTTCGCCTGCATGGCCGAGCCGAAGACGCTCGAAATAGCCCGGCGCAACCTCGCGAACGTGCACAAGGTCCTCGAGCCGGACGGTTACATGCTGCCCTACGACGAAATCCGTCACTGGGGGTGGGACCCGTCCTGCGAGAAGACAGGCTTGACGGCGGCGCAGATGCTCGCGGACAACACGCGAATGTGCGTCGAGATGATCCGCCAGGACGCGCCGGGCAGGCCCATCTACGCTTGGAACGACATGTTCGACCCGCACCACAACGCCGGGAAAAACGGCTACGATTACCTGGTCAAGGGCCAGGATCCGTTTTGGGGTAGCTGGGAAGGGCTGCCTAAAGAGGTGCTCATCCTGAATTGGAATGGCGACCCGGCGAAGCGCAAGCAGTCAATGAAGTTCTTCGCCGACCGCGGGCACAGGCAGATCCTGTGCGGCTTCTACGACGCCCCCAGCGAGAACATGGCCTCGTGGATCAAGGACGCCGCGGACATGCCGGGCATCTCGGGCGTGATGTACACGACGTGGGCCAAGAATTTCTCCGAGCTGGAGAAATACCTGAAGGTCGTGGACTCCGCCCGAAACGCGCCGGGGGCGAAGTAACCCGGCCGGGCCAGGTTGTGGCTGAGGCCAGCGCCAGCGCCTCGGTTTCCTCCCAGTCCAAGCTTGGAGAATCAATGGCGACGGGCTGTTTCAGCGTCCGCCGCGCGTGTTCAGGCTGAGGTTGCTCGATTGCGTGATGAAGCGTTCCTGAAGCTGTTTGATGTACTCGCGCACCTTGGGGTAAGCCGGGTCATCTCGCAGGATGCCCTGGAATTCCCTGACGGCGCGCTTGTAGTACTCGAGTGAACTGATCTGCGCGCCCGCGTTCCAGTAGGCCATGGCGAGCGCCTCGCGGTACTTCAGGTTGCCGGAGGCGAATTCGACCGCTTGTTCGAGTTCCCGGGCTTCGTCCACGTGTTGCTTGAGCCACATGTTGAACTTCGCTACCTGGGCATGGCACTCGCCGGACAATTGCGGGTCCAACTCGGCGGCCTGGTTGGTGGCGGCCATGGCTGCTTTGAGCTTGCAGCTATCGCCTATGCGCGGCGGCTGGGTCTGTGTGTCTATGGCCTGGCGCGCCAGGCACAAGCCCAGCCCCAGGTAGGCCCTGCCGCGCTTGGCGTCCAGGGACATTGCCTCGCGGAAGCATTTCTCCGCCCTGTCCAGGCGCTGCGTTTCGCTGAGCGTGCGGTCGGACAGAATCTTGTACCCGCCTTCCACCAGCGGCCCGGCTTCACGCGGCGCGAAGACGAGGCGCGCCAGCATGGCCACCGCGATGACCGCCCCGACAGCCAGCGTGGCCGCGAGCAGCGGGCGCCGATGCTGCGAAGCCGTGGCCACAAGCTGCTGCATGCGCGGCTGCACGTCCACCGCCAGCGGCTCACCGTTCAGGAAGCGGCCGATGTCGGCTGCCAAGGCGCGCCCGTTGGCGTAGCGCTTGGCCGCGTTCTTCTCCAGGCACTTGGCGACGATGCACTGGACCTCCTGGGGCACCTTCAGGTTGAGCTGGCGCAACGAAGTGGGTTGGGATTGCGTGATTCTCAGCATCAGCCGCAGCGCGTTCTCGGCTTGGAAGGGAGGCTGGCCGGCCAGCATCTCATAGAGCACGGCGCCCAGCGCCCAGACGTCCGAGCGCGGGTCCACGGCCTTGCCGTCGCCGCGCGCCTGCTCGGGCGCCATGTAAGCGGGCGTGCCGCAGACCAGACCGGAGGCCGTCAGGCGGGTTACCTCATCCAGCGATTTCACCAGCCCGAAGTCGGCCACTTTGGGCGAGCCGAACGAATCAATCAGGATGTTGCCGGGTTTTAAGTCGCGGTGCACGTAGCCAGCTTCATGCAGCGCCCCGATGGTTTCGGCGACGGACTTCATCAACACCAGGCAGTCGTTCACCGCCAGCGATTTCTCGGGGATGAGCTTGTCCAGCGAGCGGCCGTTGATCAGCTCCATCGCCATGTACGGGCGGCCTTCCTGCTCGCCGACGGCGTAGACCTGCACCATGCCGGGCAAGGAGAGCGCCTTCGCGGTTTCGCATTCGCGTTCGAAGCGCTCACGCTCTGCCTCGCCTGCCTCAGGCCCTTCCAGCAGCACTTTCAACGCAAGCTCGCGGCCGCTCTCCCGTTCCCTGGCGCGGAAGACCGCGCCGACTCCGCCCCGCGCGATCTCGCTTATGATCTCATAAGGCCCGAAGGAGCCTTCCAAGAGCGGACGGCGGCCGGTCGTCTTTCTCGCCTGTTCGGCAGGCTTCGTGGCGCTGGGAGCGGGCTGCTTGGCCTGCGGCGCTTCTTCTTTGGACTCAGGCGCCGAGACCACGGCGCAAACCACGGCGGGCGGTTGAGGCTGTGCCTGCTCAGGCGCAGGTTGGCCCGCGGACAGCTCTGGCTTTGGGGCGGCTTCAGGCGCCGGGCTTGGCGCGGCGGCGTCGGCCTGTCCGGTTGCTTTGGCCTGGAGCTTGGCGCGTATCTGCTTCAGTTCCTGGCGCAGTTCATGGATCGGCCTGGGCTCCGCCCTGTGAGGAGCGGCAGGCGGCTGCGTTTTGGGCGTCGGATTCGGAGCGGAGGTGAAGGGCAGCGCGCCGGTGCGCGTGGATTGGGAGGCCGCGGCCGTGGACGCCGAGGCAAACGTCCCGGTGGCAGAGCGGCTGCCATTACCGCCGCCGGGGACAGTGGTCGAGCTGGCCGCGCGTTCACTCTTCGCCGCGAAGTCCTCTTTGGACAGGAAACTCGCGGCGCTGAAAGCCACGCCGCAAGCCACGCAATTAATGGCAAAGTTGTCGCGCGAGATGCTCGCCTCGAAACCGGTACGACACAGCGGACAGACAACACGGGTCATGATAGCCTCTGCCCCCACAGCCAGGACTTGAAAACCCACTACAAGGGAATCGGCAAATAAGGGGCCAGGCTTGAGTTGCAAAAGCCGCGAGCATCAATGGGATTTTGGATTTTAGATTTTGGATTTTGGATTTGACAGCGGCCGTTAGGCGTTAGGCACTAGGCTGTGGGGAACAGCGGCGCGCCCGAAAGCCTAATGCCCAAAGTCCAACGTCTGCTTTAGTGATGCACGAGTCTCAACATCCTCCAGCCGAGCGATGCGCCGGAGAACATGGCGGCAAGGCCAATCAAGAGCAAAGCGACCATGCTCAGTAGCGCCGCATGATGTCCCAGCAAAGCCACAATGCCCAAGACTATCACGGCGATCCCGCACAGCTCCTGGAAGTCAGCGGCCCTTTGCACAAGGCGGGCTGTCATGCTCCCGCGGATCGCCACTTCACCAGGCCGGTGCACGGCATACACGCTAAGCCTGGAGACCACTCTGCTGTCCAACAGCAGCGCCAAGCCAAGCACGACCGCCGAGTAAGACATGAGCATGACGGCATCAATGCCGGCCATGCACAGGATCCCCAGAATCGTGGCGATGATGCCGCCAAGCAACTCGGCGGTAATGCCGCCCCGGAAGTGTTCGGCCTCCTTTTCCCCTGTGCTGACTTCCGCCAAAAGCCGGGGCAATCTGGCGGTTAGAAAAGCCGCGTCAAACAACAATGCGAGGCCGATGACGATTATGGCGGCGGCGCCT
>Ga0209777_10008062_pt1 | contig 11586 bp, 11 predicted proteins | sample FrelakmetHBP12HB_FD_187147 | JGI IMG/M metagenome (GOLD analysis project Ga0209777, IMG submission 187147) | Freshwater lake sediment microbial communities from the University of Notre Dame, USA, for methane emissions studies -HBP12 HB (SPAdes)... | ecosystem: Environmental > Aquatic >...
ATGGAGTTAGGAAGTAAAAATAAGCGAGAGCAATGAAGAAAAGCGACCATGCACTTATTGCCAAAGCATTGAAGTTGGATCCCTGGGGTGTGTATAGCTCCTTAAGCAAAATTTCTTTAGAAATTGAGGCTCCGGACTGCGACAATATCCCAAGTTGGGATGATTCTCCTGACAAAGATAATAACTTATTGTATATCTTGTCTAAATAAATCAGGTGCAATAAGGCTCCTAAAACTAGAAGCCCAAAAATCAAAAGAAGAGTAAATGAGACAATTGCCACTTTCATCTACCTCCTTTTCTGAATATTTTCTTCTCAAGGAGTATGCCGCTGACCAGGGAGAGTCCTATTATTAACAGAAGGTTTAAAATCATCTCCCAGGAATATATCTCATATCTTACAAGTTTGGAGTCTATGACTTTTGAACCTGACATGCTATTTGATTGAGTCCTTCCATCCTGATCTGGCGCAGAGTACCTGAAATAATAACGGAAGGTATTATTGCAGTCCGCAACTTCGAAGGGATGTACGCCTTTGAAGTTGATGTCAATATAATCGTTGGTGGGGACAAGGACGGTCTGTGATGCTATGAACTTCTCAGGATTGGCTGAAGTATCAATGAACAGGTCAACCTTCAGATTTTCCGGCTCGGTAGCCTGGCTTTTTGCCCTCAGGCCGAAGTTGTAGCCCTGCCACCAGTAGTAATTGTTGTCGTCACAGCTGGCGTTGAGGTCAGTCACTCTTATCTTGGGGCTAGGCCTGATACGCGGTCCTTCTCCAAATTTGGTCCAGGTGGTGTTATTTCCGCCTTTTATGCCATCTGTACACGAATAGCGATAGGTGAAGTTCTTGCCGGCATCTTCCTCCTTGAATATATTGGCATCTTTTGTGCTGAAGGAGATCTCATTAGTTGGCAGGAAAGGCTTGATTAAATTACGAATTTCATTGCTATTATTGTAGATATGAAGAGTTACGTTAACTGGATTTTCTTCTTTGCCAACAATTGCTGCCGTATCCTGGGACTTCGCTGTATTTTCTAAGGAAGCTGTATACAAAATATAGTCGTCCCACCTGGCAAGCTCCGGGTCTACTTTCATAGTGCTGTTGTTGATCATGGGCGGAATATTTTTTATATTCAAGGCAAGCTCTGGATAATACCCCAGATTAGGATAGCTATACTCTCTGCTGGAATAAAGAGTATTTTCTCCATCCGTCCATCGAACCCTTAATTTTGCCTCTCCAACTCTCTTCAAGAATCTGAAAGAATTTATTTCTGGAAATATCCTCCAGGAGGTGTTTTGTTTCTCATCATATTCATTGACTTGAATTATTTGAACTCCCGCCTTAGCTGGCTTAAAGCTGTTTTCTCCAGGTTCCTGGATCTCAAGAGTTAGAAATAGAGCTCTTCTTATCTCAATGGGATTGGTGTTTTGAATGATGGTCTTGATCGTTATTTCATCTGTCCGATTAATAGTAGTATTGTTCGATGGTGGGTAGTATAACCACACGTCCGGCAGTGCGTAATTTGTGCTCGTAAAGGCGGGTTTATATAATAATTTTTGTAAATATTCAAATCTATCTTTGTAATTAGTCTTCCAGCTCTCCACCTGTCTGATGAAGTTTTCTATCTCCGGAGACCTGCTTCCTCCTCCGCCGCTGCTTACACTTGCCCCCCCGGATGTTACAGGAATATCAACATCTCCTTGGGCTACGACAACCGACAGATAAATGAAAATGAGCAGGATTGCCACAAATCCTCTCATCTGAGTCTCCTCTCATCTACACGTATTGTTTTATGCCAGGGTTGGTTCTGCCACGTGAGAACGACCCAGGGTGGTTGAGCGCTGGTGTTATTGCCCGATGCGTATGTTCTGAAGAGGCCCGATCTCTTCCAGATAACCCCGTCGTCAGTGAACATCAGTTCTATATCAACCTTGGACCAGCTAGACCTCACCTCAGCAGAGTAATCGAAATTGTTATCAGTACGCTTCTTGAAACTCTCATTGCGCACGGCCACATCTATCTTCGGCCCCAAGAACTCCCCTAGGACTGCATTGTCCAATGTAAACCTGTACTTGCCTATGCCCAGGACCTCCGGAGAACCGCGGAAAGACAGGTTCGGCCATTTCAGCGTATGTTCGCTTCTGCTGTAAGTCTGCTTCCCTTGTGCCTGCCAAATTGTGCTGTTCGGCGGCTGTATCTCCAGCTCGATATCGGATGCCGCCTTGGAGGTATTTATCTTGGCTGTATATGTAAAGGTCGTATAAATGGATCCGTTGGCAGGAGATACGTTAGCATTGATCTCCACGCTGCTTATTTGGGGACCTGGGTAGACCATCCCTAATATGTCTTTTGTGGAATTGAAGCTGTCCGGTGATCCAGGATAATGGAAACTGAAATAGTAGCTGGATTGGCCTATTGCATCCTCTTTGGATGTTACTCTAATGTTGGGCCAGTTTAGTTTCTCCCATTTTGTGCTATTCTCATAGCTCTTGAATCCTGCCGGAAAATACTTCCCTGTGCTCAAGTCCATTACATTGAGCAATACGTCAATAGGTTTGGATGCGTTAACCTCTAAAGCGTAGCGAAACTCTGTCTCTGGAGTTCCATTCAAAGGTGACAAAGTGTTGTTCTTGAACTGCAGTACTATAGGCCAGACAGGGCCAACTATTGGCTGCGACACTATTCTTCCCTTGAACCGGTAGTAGGCAGCATTGAAATCGAATCCGAGGGTGATGTTGCCCCATGTGAGGGTCTGAAGGAGACCAAGATTTGTATAGCTCCGAATTCCTTTGTTTGTCCAGGGGCCCTGGAGGGAGGGCGCGACTTCTAGGCTGATATTATCTCTATAGCTGCAAATTTCGGTGAGATTATAGGTGTAGGTATCCAAATAGGTTCCCTGAGTGGGAGTGACTGTAGGATTTCGATATTCGCAGATCGTCTTTATCAGCTCAGGGCGACCCGAATAATCCTCAAGAACAGTTGAATTGCCGAAAAGAGTCTTAATCTCGGCTCGGTACCATGCTTTATCCCAAATGCTAGCATCATTCTTGTCCGTAAGCCATCCATTGAAATCGCCTTTGTTGAGGCTAGGATGATGGAAGTTGACGCTGATTGTTACGATCTTTGTCTTGCCTGGATCGACGAAGATGTCACTCTGGGTATTAATGAGGTTTATTGAATCGTTATCTTTGTCTGAACCTACGACAAGCACAACGCTGTAGCTCAGGGTAGAAGTTCTATCATTGGTTATGGGTATATTATAGTTGATAGTGTTATCTACAGACAAAGGCTCAGCATTCGAGTTGCCCTGTGAAAAAGAAAGCTCGCACAAGGTAGGAGAAGCTGAAAGAAGAATGACGGCGCCTATGAGCCAAGCCAATCTGAAGGATCTCAATATTCTCATTCCTTATCATGACTCAGGAGTTTTGCCCATCTTAAGAAGTTTTTGGATGGACACGATCAATTCGATGAAGAATCTCGAAGTTAACCCATATTTTAACCGGTATTGGCATCATCACCGTTTTTGTCGCAACAATTAAAAGGAAAAGTCAAATTGGGGCTGCCGTCAAAGCCCCAGCGCCTTGCTAGCAGCCTCGACTCCTGCACCCCGTGCAGGCAGCTTTCCTTCTTTAGCCAGCACAAGCTCAAGGGTCTGAATGGTCCTGAGGATATCGCTCGCCGAGCATACGCCCATCGTTCCTATCCTGAAGATCTTACCCTTGAGCTTCTCCTGGCCACCTGAGACGACTACGCCCTGCTTCTTCATGCCGCCCCTGAGCTTATCGTCCGTGATGCCTTGTGGCATCTTCATGGCTGTGACGGTATTGGAGTAATGGGAGTATTCGTTCACCTGGGGGAAAAGCTCAATGTCTAAGGCCTTCGCAGCGACTCGAACTGATTCTGCAAGCGTAGCAGTTCTTGCTCTGCGAGCATCAAAACCTTCCTCTTTGGCCATGTGCAAAGCCTCCTGGAGGGCGTAGAACAATGGCACAGCTGGCGTGTATGGAGTCTGGGCAGGGCTCTTTCTAGCGCTCTTGAGGTGAGCCTTCAGGTCCGCATAGTAGCTGGCGCTCTTATCCTGGAAACGCTCCTCTGCCCTTGGGGACACGGAGACAACTGCTAAGCCTGGGGGAACTGCCAATGCCTTCTGAGAGCCCGTTATGGCTATGTCGACATCCCAGTCGTCGGTATAAAACTCGTTGCCTCCTATGGAGGAGATGCCATCCACTATGAATATGGCATCGTGCTTATGGGCAAGTCTTCCAACCTCTTTCGCAGGGTTGATCAGACCCACAGAGGTCTCGTTGTGGACCATGGCAACGGCCTTAGCACCGTCTTCTAAAGCAGCATTTACCTTTTCCAGGTCTATTGGAATGCCCCATTCGGACTCTACTGGCACTGCTCTACCGTAACGCTCACCTATCTCGGTAAACCTCTCTCCAAACTTGCCATTGGATATGGTTACTATCTTGTCATCTCTCCCAATAAAGCCTGCAACGGCTGCGTCCATGCCCACAGTGCCGCTGCCGGTCATAACGACTATATCGTTCTTGGTCTCGAAGAACTCTTTCAGCAGATTGCGGCAATCATCATAGATAGCTCCGAAGTCCCCACTCCGGTGGCTGATCATGGGCCTGGACATGGCCCGCAGTACTCGCGGCGCTACCTTCACTGGCCCTGGTATCATGAGCAACGTTTCTTCTATATCCAACAGGATCCCTCGGATAGATAGTGCTAGGGCAGCCTATATAAAACTAGCTTTCATACGCTGCGCAGTAGCCCATGTTTGCCTAGCACATTGTGGAAGGTCTCTGTGCGCTTTCACCCACTGGCTCAAAAATTCGATGGTCTGAGGATCATTGGGGTAGCCGCTTCCTATCGTGCAGTTCATGGACTGCTCAAGTTCCCTAATAGATCCGTCCCTTTTCACCTTGGCAAGTATTGATGCGGCTGAGACAATGGGGTGGTTCTGGTCGGCCTTATGCTCTGAGCGGATCTCCATGGTGGTTCCGCTGGCTTTGCGCACCCGCTCGCCAAACCTGGCCTCGCTTACGTCAGCAGCGTCGAGTATTGCACGGTCTGCGAACGAAAGCCTCTGAAGAACCTGGGCAAAGCATCGGACCATGATATCGTTCATAGTCATAATCTGGCGAAGCTCGTCTATAACTGCAGGAGGAACCTCTAGGATGTACCGATCGTCCGCTATCCTCTCTATCTTCTTGGACATAATGTTCCTGCGCTCGGAAGATAGTTGTTTAGAATCCTTCACGCCAATGGCGGCGAGGTCGAAGAGCCTCTCCTGATCGATGACCAAGCCTGCGACGAACATGGAGCCGATGACAGGGCCTTTGCCGGCTTCATCTACACCAAGTAAGAGCATTAGATTGAATTCTGAGATTAAGTTATTTTAAGCAATCGAATTGAAGAAAAAAGGGAACATGCAAGGTAGGCTCAACTTCTATTTTCTGGATTAAGGCATGTAAGCCTAACTATGTTTGATAATGGTGCAGTGGCTATGTATGATGGCATTGCATCTGATATTTCTGTCCATCGCCCCTGCTAACCATGATTGCCCTTCATGAGGAGTTAAAAATGAAATATTGGAGAAGTGACTTGGATGTTGAATGCGAAAACCTGCATTCAAATCATCCCTATTAAAATTGAGAAAGGTTTTTAGGTCATCTCTATCTCTTCCATTATCAGCCTATGAACCTCCGCTGGATCAGCCCTTCCTTTGGTCTTCTTCATTACCAAGCCAACCACATAGTTTAGTGCCCTCTCGTTGCCGCCTCTGAAATCCTCTACTGCAGCTACGCTTTCGGCCACTGCTTCCCTGACAGCCCGGAGAACTGTATCGTCACCTGCTCTGGTCAGCCCCAAATCGCTGACAATCTGGCCAGGCGATCCACCTTTGTCCAGGATAGTGCGTATTATCTGAACAGCGGCATCCTCGGTGACTCTACCTGAATCCAGCAAGTTAACAATCTCCGCCATATGATCGGGCTTGAAGCTGTCAACGGTCAGGCCTCGATAGTTCAGCTCGCCTTTGAGGACGTCGGCCACCCATACGGCCGCAAGCTTGGGCTGGGCAATCCTTGCCACCTGTTCATAGAAGTTGGCCACTTTTATCTCCGAGGTCAAAGACTTTGCGTGGTCGTCGGTCATACTGTAATGCTCTCTGAACCGGTCTCTTTTGGCATCGGGCAGCTCGGGCAATGAGGCCTTTATGGCAGGCACCCAGTCCGCCACCCTCACGGACACCAGATCAGCCTCAGGGTAGTAGCGGTAGTCGTGAGCCTGCTCCTTGGACCTTATTGAGACTGTGATGTTGCGAAGCTCGTCGAAGTGCCTGGTCTCCTGGACCACCTTGATGTTCCTTCGCTTCAGGTTCCTCTGGCGGGTTATCTCGTAGGAGAGGGCCTTCTCTACGCCCTTGTGACTGGAGATGTTCTTGACCTCCGCCCGATCACCTCCAGCCAGGGATATATTGGCATCCACACGCATCGACCCTTCCAGATTGCCGTCGAAGACGTCCAGGTACTCCAATATGGACCGCAGCTTGTCCAGGAAGACCCTGGCCTCTTTGGGCGATCGCAGATCTGGCTCAGTCACTACCTCCAGTAGTGGCATGCCGCACCTGTTGTAATCTACCATAGTGTACTTGGCCTTATCAATGGTTCCTGCATGAACCAGACGCCCGGGGTCCTCTTCCATGTGGGCTCTGGTTATCCTTATTTGCCTTTCCCCAGAGTCCCCTTTTATGAGCAGATGGCCGCCTGTGGCCAGGGGATAGTCGTACTGGCTTATTTGGAATCCTTTGGGCAGATCCGGGTAGTAGTAGTTTTTTCTGTAGAAGAGAGTCTGCTCCTCGATCCTGCAGTTCAGGGCCAGACCTACTCGAATGCCGTACTCCACAGCTTTCTTGTTGAGGACCGGCAGGGATCCAGGCAGCCCTAGACAGACAGGACAGGTGTGAGTGTTAGGCTCGTCGGTATGGTAGTTGGTCGAGCATCCGCAGAACATCTTGGAGTTCAGCTTGTTCAGCTGAACGTGAATCTCAAGGCCGATTATGACATCTGTCTCCATTTAGATCGCCTCCGGCCTCTTGAGGTAGAAAGGCATTGCCTCCTCGTAGGCTTGGGCGGCCCGCAGCACCGTGGCCTCTTCGAAGTGCCTTCCTATGAGCTGAAGGCCGATGGGCAGGTGCCCGGCAAACCCGCAGGGAAGCGATATGGCCGGTACCCCAGCCAGGTTAATTGGAACGGTGAAGACGTCGGCCAGGTAAAGCGAGAGAGGATCGTTGATTCGCTCACCAATCTTAAAGGCTGGAATGGGCATCGTTGGGCCTGCAAGGAGATCAACGTGCTTGAAGGCGCGCAAGAAGTCTTCCTTTATTAGCGTTCTCACCTTGAGCGCCTTGAGGTAGTAGCGGCCATAGTACCCTGCCGACAGGGCGTAGGTGCCGAGGAGTACTCTTCTTTTGACCTCCGGCCCAAAGCCCTCCGACCTGATCTCTGCGAAAGTGGTGTGCCAGTCCTGGTCAATCTCTTTGCGCAAGCCATAACGCAGGCCGTCGAAGCGGGCCAGATTTGAGGAGGCCTCGCTCATTGCAATAACGTAGTAAGCGGCTAAAGCGTATCGCGTGTGGGGCAGACTTACCTCTTTCCAAGCCGCTCCCAAGGACTCCAGAGCAGAGACTGCATCCCAGACAGCCTTCTCCACCTTTTTGTCTACGCCCTCTCCGAAGTACTCTTTGGGAATGCCTACTTCTAGGCCTTGGATGCCATCCTTCAGGCCCTGAAGATAGCTTCCCTTCTCTGCGGAGGTGGAGTCCCTCCAGTCATGGCCTGCTATGATCTCCAGGAGCAGAGCAGAGTCTTCGACTGTATTCGTGAGGGGTCCTATCTGCTCAAGGGAGTTGGCGTAGGCTATGAGTCCGTATCTGGACACAAGGCCGTATGTAGGCTTCAGGCCAACAACGCCGCAAAAGGAAGCCGGACATCGGACGGATCCGCCGGTGTCTGATCCCAAGGAGCACGGCGCTTCGCCTCCTGCCACAGCAGCAGCGCTTCCTCCACTGGACCCTCCAGGCACTGTGTCCAGATCCCAGGGGTTGCGGGTGGGTCCAAAACAGCTCGTCTCAGTGGAAGTTCCCATGGCGAACTCGTCCATGTTGGTTTTGCCCATTATTATGGCTCCCTCGGACTTCAGTCGCTCGACCACGTGGGCGTCGTACGGTGGGACATAACCGCGAAGAATCCTAGAGCTGCAAGTAGTCTCTATGCCTTTGGTGGAGATGCACTCCTTGATCGCTATTGGGACGCCGGCCAATAGCCCCGGCCAGGGTTTGCGGTCGAACTCATTCACACGAGAAAGAGCGCTCTCTTTAGCCAGTGTTGTGAAGGCATTAAGCTTGCTGTGCTCGATCTTATCAAACAGACTTTGTAGGTAGTCCTCAGCAGATCCTGCTGCAAGCTGATCTTTGAGCTGGGCGAGCATGATCACACTATCCTTGGGCTCTTGAAGTAACCGTTTTCTCTTCGCGGAGCATTCTTAAGCGCCTCTTCCGAGGTTAGCGATTTGCAGCTTATGTCATCCCGAAAGACGTTGGCCAGGTCAACCACGCGGTATGTTGCCTCGATCCCTTCTGTATCAACCTCGTCAAGTTGGTGGAAGTACTCCAGAATGGAGTTGAACTGGTCCACGAACTTCTCCTTCTCCTCATCGCTGATCTTGATGCTGGCAAGCCAGCTTATATGCTCCACATCCTCACTTGTGATCATAATATCCTCACGCGACGATCAGGTCCATTTACGGTGTGCGCAACCCTTGAATCTAGCGCGATAATAGACCGGCAAACCCTTTCATCAGATATAAAGGCTATTAATCCGCATAATTCGAAGTAATTTTCGCGTCTTGTGCCCTAGATAAATGAGGCTATTAGATTATCGGTATATTAATGATAGGCCCTCATAAGACAATCTTTAGGCCTCATATTGGACGGATGTTTCAGGGAGTTCATTGAATGTAGATTTGAACCGGAATAAAAATTTAATATAATAAAATATAATCATTGAGCAATCAGCCTTAGGCTCTGATGTTTCCTTCAACCGATCCAATCCAATGGCGTTAGTCCCGGAGCTGAAGGCTTTGTAGTCTCCGGAATCGAATGGCATCTTCAGATCGAGGGTTAGTTGATATAATTGACAGCGATCAACCCAGCAGCTTTGAGGCTAAATCTAGTGCCAGCAACCGACCAAAGAGCTGCCAACTCCTGGTAGAATTTTCAGTGTTCATTCTGCCCGTTCCATATACCACATTCACAGATTGAGAAAGGGTCAGTTGAACGATCGTTGTTCTGTGTCGGTCAGCATCAGATTCCAGCTATATTAGCAATTGCATCCTTTATAGTATAGGGAGAATGGTACACGTACATTTATATAAGATGGGCTTACAATATACGGCTATGGCACGAAGAGCAATGCAAGAAAAGTCTATCATCATTTATCTTCCGACTAAAGCCGATGTAGAAAGATGGCATGGCCTAAGCTCGCTCTCTGGAATCAGTATGAGCCGATGGATTTTTGAGACCGTGGAGCGTTCTTTAGAGGAAAAACGAGTGGTGCCACAATCCGGCGATGAAGAGCTTAAGAAAGAGGTTGCTGACCTTCGCCGCGAAATAGACCAAATAAGTAGGCTGAGAGCTAAACCGAAGGGCTTTATGGAATATGCTTTAGGAGAGGGAGCAAAGCCTTTCGAAGAGGCCGTAAAATCGGTTTTACAGAGGGGTGGTGTATGGTCCGGAGAAAAACTAACTTCAGAGCTGAAACCTTACATGGACTCAGGTGAAGATTATCGCACATTAAATCGCATAGTCCGGACTATGGTAGATAACGGTTTGATAGAGGAAACGGAGCGTGGCTTTAGATGGAAAAATTGAGCTGCGAGGAATTGATTAAACTGTTTGTGGAGGACTTGAATCTACGCCAGAGATCCAGGGACACAGTTAAGCTATATCCTATAATAGTGCGGGCTTTCTGTAGATCCATAAATGGCCGGGTATTAGAGCTTACCAAAGACGATTTAAGGGCTTATCTAAATGAGCTGATAGCCCGTAAATTCAAGAAGAGTTCCATTGTAAAACACTTCGTTGTACTAAATTCTTTCTACGATTTCCTCTATGATTCTGACATATACCCATTCAACCCCATTCCAAGCTTCCGGAAACGATATCTAAGCTTTTATAATCCGAGATCTACCGAAGGAAAAAGAAGGTGTCCGACTACAGAAGAAGCTAGTAGATTGGTGAATTCTATACTCAAACCACGAGATCAGGCAATCGTCATATTACTATTTAAAACCGGAATCCGCCGCAAAGAGCTAAGCGAGCTAGATGCTTCAGATGTGGACATGGCCAACCGGACCATTATTTTGAAGCGTACAGCAAAACGGAGCAACCGAAAGGTATTCTTTGATGAGGAAGCCGCTTATGTATTAAACAGATGGCTAAAACGCCGGGAGGTATTGAACAAAAAAGGCAATCCGGCTCTCTTCATCGGGCAATCCGGCGATAGGTTGACGCTTAGACCAATTAATGTAATGTTCAATGGATATGCAAAGACCGCAGGTTTGACCAATGGGGAAAAAATTGAGGAAAAGCTAACCCCTCATTGCTGTAGGCACTTTTTCACTAATGAGCTATTAGAGGCCGGGATGCCGAGAGAGCACATACAGTTCTTGAGGGGTGATAGGGGTAAAGAGGCTATCGACATATACCACCATATCAACGAAAAGAAGCTGCAAGAGGAATATGAAAAGTACATTCCGCAGCTAGGGGTATTATGATAGGCCCGGTTCCAAAATGTATAAGCTGTCCATGCAAACACCAGGAAGGTCACGGATTAGGTTGCCGGATTTATTACCAAATACCATTTAAGATCATTTTTGGACAGCAATGTCCACATTTCTATCCTAAAATAAACAACATCTACTAACGATTGAAAACCAGGAAGCATAGCCACATTTTTTGAGAATTATAAGATGGGACAAATTGTGCCACTTTTAAACCGCCAGAGATAAAGAGTCAGGCAGAAACCTGGATTCGTCTCTGTCTCTGCGGGGAAACAGTCCTTTTCGGCCACATATCGTTACTCTTGTCAGACGTCAACGTTATAAAGTTAGGAGCGTAATAGGTCTGCTCTCGATCTCTCGGCCACTTTTCTGCTGTAGTAGATCCTGTGGCCCTGGAAGGAGCCGAAGATGGTATTGAAGCTGCACTCTTCGACCCTGTAACAGCTTTCCAAGCCTTCAATCAGATCCAAGTGGGCATGAGGATCTTTGAGGTACATGTAGAACAAGGGAGGATAGGCAGCGCTGGTCGCTGGAAAGACCTCTTTCACGGCTCCGGAGTTCCACGCAGCCCTTGTAGTAAGAATCAAAACATGCTTTACCTCTATCCTAAGGCCCTGGATGGAGCCAGTTTCATCCGGGGCTATCTTGTTACAGGTCGGAGATAATAAGGACGAGGCGTGGGAGGAGAGTGAATGTGGAATAGGCAACATTCATGTCGCTACAACCAAGGTCGT
>Ga0209777_10008063_pt1 | contig 11583 bp, 17 predicted proteins | sample FrelakmetHBP12HB_FD_187147 | JGI IMG/M metagenome (GOLD analysis project Ga0209777, IMG submission 187147) | Freshwater lake sediment microbial communities from the University of Notre Dame, USA, for methane emissions studies -HBP12 HB (SPAdes)... | ecosystem: Environmental > Aquatic >...
CGACTTTCTGCAACACCCAGCTCTCCAACGGGAGAACGAGCTTGACGATGGGTTCCATGCAAATATTCTACAACTTGGAGCACTATTGTCAAACTGTGCCGGCAGTTATGCTAAACTAAATGACGTTTTGTGCAGGAGCACAAGAACCTAGCTACAACTTTCTGCCTATTTTTCAAGACAGATTTGAAGCACCACGCCAATCAGGAATATTCCAACCCGTTGAAGTTCCCCCTATTTATGAGCAATAGCTGACATAGTCGTCCGTGCAGCCTACCGGAAGTCGTCATAAGATTCTGGTACCCCGGCCTACAGACAGTTTGCACAAGGCAACAGGCCCAGTCATCCAGATGTCCAAGCTATAACCATCCATGGCACCAAAATTAAGTCCAACACCAGGTACTGGTATTGCGAAGCTTTCAAAAAATCCATAGGGCTCGAGGAATTCGCCAAGCCGTTCCTAGAGAATGAGGCAGAAAAGGATACGTCCAGCAAACCCGGGGAGGCTCTGCTTCGTTTATTTTAGTTTCTGCTTCGTTTCCTTCGTGTTAGTGCTTTGTTTGCTTGAGAAACCATTGTCCCTGGAGAATTCAGCCTAAACCGCTCAAGATCCCCCCACATCAGTCCTTTTTAGCGGAGATTAAGCAAGGAACTGCTGGGGAAGTTGCCGGAAAGGCCCAAACAAGAGAGGAAAAACGCTCAAGGCATTGAAAAAGCAGAAACCAAAGGGAAATCAAGTAGAAACCAAACGGAAAAAAGCAGAGACCCAAAGGGAAATCAAGCACTCCGCAGCACAACGATTCCCAGTGAAGCAGAAACGTTTACTATAGTCCCCAAGCGATTTACCATGACCACAAATACGAGTCAGAGTCCGCGATAGAAATCAAAACAGTAGATGGTCCTGCCCTCCCTGCCACTTTATTAACAGATTATCCCATGGATTTTGAGCATGAGTAGAGGGAGAGAGCACGACAACCCGCCGCCTACCCGCAAAGTCCCAGTAGGAAAGCAATAGGAAAACGAGAGCCTACCTCCACTGTAGTAGTCTGCCCCTTATGAAGTCCTGATAGAAATGCAATAGGAAAGCATAAGCCTACCTACACTGTAGTAGTGCGCCCCTAGCCTAAAATTTCCTTTCCAGTCTCAAAAAGGGAATTGCCATTTTGCTCTAAAACATAGCTATGTCTTAGATAGATTGCCTAATCTCTTGACGTTCGGGATAGCTTCGATTATCTTGATACCATCGAAAGCGAAACAGATATAAGGAAGGGGGGATAGGATAGAACGAGACTGGCGAACCTAAAGCGAACCAAGCGCACATAACAAACACTTCGCACGAACTGTTAGAGGTTCGGTCAAGTGAGCGAGTGATTAGGTTCTAACACCGAAAGCGAGCGAGCGAGCGAAGTCATAACGAGCGATGATTGCACAAGGCTAGAGTGCAAGTGTGGCGAATAACATTAAAGGAGTTAAACGCTATGCAAGTACCGAGCTATATCGCAACCCTTGTGCGACCATTACCGAAGTCGGCAACTTCTGAGCGCAAGTTGTGGAGTATCGGCTTAAATACTACATGGTTGCCCTTCTTTACGGCAACTAACTTGCAAGGTGCGACCTTTATCCCTGCGGAAGCTATGGGTTGCCCTATGCGGTTAGTCGTGGGCAAAGATGGCGAAGTGAAGTTCACCGAGTCTGGGAAACCCCGCTTGGGCGTGGCGAAGGAACTTAGCGGTGCTATACGCCTAGTGCGTGAGAACTTTGTCGCCAATTTGCAGAACTATGCCGAGAAGATTGCCAACGAGAACGCCGATGCCTACAAGGGTCTTGTCTCCAAATACATCGAGACTGGTCGCCCTATTGCCGAAGCTCAGAATGTGAAGATGGTTGCGGCTATTGCCGCCCGCCATGCCGCCGAAGCTATGCCCGAAGTCAGAGAGCCTGTCTTAGCCTAAAGCGTCTCACGCTACGCTTGACTCTAGCTTTGTGCAATCATCGGGAAGGGAAAGACGATGCGAAAGCGTAAGTCCATTCCACGCAAGTGGATTACGCCTGAGCGTCAGAAGCAACTTGCCCTTCTGTTCTCCACCTATGGGAACAAGTGCCTGTTGGGACACCCATGTTGTCCAGAGGTAGAACACTACCTTGAAGCTGTCCCGCATTTGGTTACTCACCCCGTAATCAAGGACACGCCTTGCGTTACGAGAGATGGTAGCACCTTGCGAGATGCTGAGGGTAATATACTCTACACTCGTTCCTATGGCGTAGGGTACTCTGTTGTCAAAACAGAGCGTCTAAACACCGCTTATGACCAAGCGATAGATAGAGTTATAAGCGATTGGAGAAGGGAAGATGCTAGCGCAAAGGCGTATGAACGAGCTTTGGAAGCTAAACGCTTGCACTCGCTGAACGAGCATGGTCGTCTTAGAGGACACTTTAACTCTATATCCCAAGCAATCTATTTTGACAATCAGCCTATGTTTGAGATATTAGGGTTAGGTATAGACTCCCTTACCTTCAAACCCTTCGTCAAGGTTAGGTTAGCTTCGAGTATAGTAGCCTTACATATAGACATAAGCGAAGCACTCCGCCCCTTGTCAAAGTGTAAGAAACGGAAGTCTATACGATACGGCAAACCGTTGCCGAGTACCATACTTGAGCTTGTAAGTGAGTGTGCAAGTAAAGCGGTTTCCAAATATCTCTCTTAAAACAGAATAAGCGAACCTAAAAAAGAGGACACCTCTTGAAGGTATCCTCTTTTTGTCATTTTATCCCTTCCCGACACGCAGGGGCGTAGCATGGCTACGCCCCTGCTCTCTTATCAACCACAGAAGGGGGGGAACAACATGTCAGAAATATCCAGGCCCGTAGCACTCCAGCGGTTTTTCACAGTTCCAGGTAAGGCAGTAACGGCGAAGGAGCTCCTGGAGCTGAAGAACGCCGATCCCGTGGGGTTCGACAAGATAGCTGATGCTTGTCTTGAACTCCTGTCCCCGAACCAGAACAAGCAATAGCTCTTCCCAGGAAGCGGAGACCGCTTTAGCAGGGGGATAAACGTGAGGCGACAATACTACCGCCCACCGGTGGAGCGGTTCAAAGGAACCTGCCCTGCCTGTGGGCGGCTTGTATATAAAGGGACCTTCCGAAACAGACGCTGGTGGCATAAGCGCCACGCTCCATCCGTGAGCTACCAGGTCCCTCTGCCCGTAATCTGCAAATAGGGAGGCCAATCATGGAAAACGAGCGAATAGCTTTCTTCGTACTCGAGAACCAAGTTAACGACAAGGGCGAATTCAGGGCGCTGATAGCAGCAGAGGGGACGAAAGGATACTACATAACTGACTGGTTCTGGGGCACGGACTTCGCTACCGCCGTCGCCATTGCCGATGCGAGAAACGACAGGATGGGAATCTCAATAATCGAAGCGTTTAAGATTATTGCTTCCACCATAAGGCCAAATGAAAGGAGGTGAACTATGCCACCCCGAGTTGTGATTGTCATATGGGGCGGGCTGGTACAGGCTGTACACTCCGATTCCCCCCTTGAAGTCCATATTTTGGATTCAGATGTGGCCGGCTGGGGGCCTGACGAGGAAAGCCACCAGGTATGTGACCCTGACAGTGTTGGTGAAGAGTCGGTTGACAAAGCTATTCTCGATTTTGAGACCAATATCGAAGGCAAGAAATAAACTGGAGGTGAATATGCTGGAAGAACACGCCTTTATGAGCGAGGCCTTCCCATGCAACAGTATCCCATTCCTGACTCGCCTGCGGGAGCTTCTGAACGAGACCCAGACTAACGGACTGGCATATCTCTCGGAAGAAGGCAAGCTTAAGGCGAGAGCGTGTATGTGGATACTGATGGCACAGCTGTATGGTCAAACGGCGACTATCAACCTGTCTGAAGAGTGGTACAGCCTCAATGCAGCACTTAATCCTAGCATCAGAGCAGCAACCTAGGCTGCCGAATCAGAGAAAGGAGGTGAATCATGGCTCGTGAATTCATTGTAGATGGCAGGACGTTTCCCGACCCCGACCCGAACCGCTCCGTGGAAGAGGTCAAGGTCATGTTGACGGGATTTTTTCCGGAGCTGGCCAATGCAGAGACCAGGGAGACCAAGAAGGGCGAGGACACATCCTACGAGTTTCTTCGCCGGACTGGGACGAAAGGCTAATCTATGGGAAACTACATTGAAGCCCTAAAGCGGCTGCCGACACACCGTATCGAGCTCATCGAGTTGGCCTGGCGCTTCGCAAAGCCGGATGGCTCTCTTGACGAAGACCTCATGAGCTTAAACATGAAGGAGATCCAGGACGCAGCGAAAGCAGCTGACGCATACGCGGCGGACACTAAGAAGGCGGTGACGCTACTGTGGCAACTACAGCACTTGCAACCTTAAGCCAGAAGCTCACAAAGCGTGCTGCCCCGCCCTCTCTCCGCGACCTCCGGGAGTTATTGCTGACCAGCGAAAACTATGCTGAATTCATGCGCATAGTTAAGGAATTTACTCCTGATATAGAGGCCGAGGTGAGAAGCAAGGCGGGCGCAGCGAATAGAATGATGCTGTTCGCCAACGAGTTTGAGCGCCGGTACTTCCCCCTCTATCCCGGTTTCGCTGATGGCTTACACGATGACTATTACGACCTTTGCAGCCAAATTCCCGTCGTGACGCTATCGATTAACTGGGACGCTTACCATGAGATAGCAGAGAGTGGTTTCCGCAAGGGCTTAATGCTCGCCGCCTACATTCTGGCTGATCCATATGGAAGTGCTGACTCGCCAGAGGGAGAGCGGGTGGCGCTGGCGGATGCCTGCAGCCAGCTTGTGCGCAGGGAAGATCTCGCGCGGGTACCGCCCGGCGGGATTAGCCACGATGATGTGCACATTTTGTTGCGTGGCACTCGCTTTGAGGCACTCGCTGCAGTCAGCGACATTCTGAACTTCGATACTGGCGATTGCTTCCACGATAATGATGAGGAGATGATACAACAGGGTGGCTCAGAACTGGAATGGACAAGGGAAAACGTCGAGGCCATCACGAAGGGTTGGCTCAAGGCGCAGTCCATAGAGGAAAAAGTAAGTGCGTTCTACCGTTGGCTTGAGGAGGACCCGAAGACTCATTTCGCGGAGCTGCTGGACTTCATAGAGTCAAGGAAGAAGAAGCACGCTACCAAGCCTGCTAAAGTCGCGCCAGCGCCGGTGTTTAAGCCCCGCAAGTCAGACGTGGACTGGCTGGTGGACATGGTGCGGCATTTAAGCATCGGCGGCGTCTGGAAAGCCCCGATGGGCTTCATCTTTGAGAAGGTGGGGGAGAACCACTTGTGCCTGCAAAAAGTGAGCCTCAGCCCCAAACTACGAGCTGATGCTTTAGAGGTCATTAACCGCACCGTTCTCGTAGGTAAAGAGGGTGGTATAAGGATCGATACGGACGTGCTGTTAGACAACATGAGCTGCCCCGGGAAAATGATTGGAGGTGACGATGACGCTGACACAAGAACCCCAGGCACTCCAATGGAGCTTGCCGCCGTCGCTGGAGGTGGCGCCGGACCAATTGAAGGTCAGGCTAGACTTCTATGACACCACGGTTGTGGCGTTATTCTGCGGCAATGGCGTGATCTCCAAACGCGTGGTATCTGCGCGGGATGTTGCGCTGGCGCTGTTAGGAGAGACAAGCCTGATATCGGGCCTGCTGCCGCGCGACACGCTTTGCTGGGGCCCAGGGCAAGTCGCGCTCTGGCAAGACCCCCGCGTGTGGCCTGTAGCGCTGATGACGGAACCGTTTAAGCCTGCGCGCCGGCTGCAACTGCCCATGCCTGGCTTGATCTTCGTCTGCCGACCAGGGCAGGCGCCACGCGTGTATGCGGCCAAGAGAAGGCCTCGAAACATGAAGGCCCTCATTTATCACGCGCCCTTTTTCAACACCTATCGTGATGGCACTACGTGTGCAGGTTCAAACAAGTACCCGGCGAAGATAGAGGAGATACCCAAGTCCTTCATGATCAGCTTTTTCACGGCCGTTACGGACCACGGCAGCCGCTCCAAAAAATACGGGAATGACTTGATGAAGTTGTGGACGGAGCTGGACGGCAAGAAAAAGTACCCTCTCGATGATCTCGAGCCGTTTGGCACTCTGCGGGATGTCTTCACCAATCGTAAGAGGACCGACCAGGATTTCGATTTGGTGAACGAGTTCCCCCAGGGCGAAGAATGGGAGATACCCGATGCTGCTGATGAGGTTCAGTGATGAATCCAGTAGGATACCGGTACTTCACGGACAAAGGCCTGGTGGGTGAGCCTGGCCTGTACTATGACTTTGTTGTAGGCGCCAATGGCCTGTTCATCAGGGCGGAGAATCGCTTTATCAACGCCACCGTCTGCGTGGGCACCGCCCAGGTGAGAGGTCTCCAGCCTATGCGCACCCTGGTGGTGTTGAAGCAGGGTAAAATCCCCTGGGCTCTCTATCACGCCGCCATATCGCACATGATGGCCGAGGCCCTGCACGAGCAATATCTGGCGGTATCATGGCAGGACGGCTATCGCCTGATATACCCGCAGCAGGTAGGCGATACGGCATCCTGTCTGTATGAGCGCGTACCTGATACCGTGATGGAGCTGCACAGCCACGGCCTGATGCGGTCCTTCTTCAGTGGGATAGACAATCACGACGAGCTGGGGCTGCAGATCTATGCCGTAGTGGGTAATCTCAACATGCTTATACCCGAGGTTAAGGTGCGGATAGGCGTCTATGGCTACTACGATAAGCTGAGCTTGAATGAGGTGTTCGGCCATGTATAAGCTCAACAATAAGCTACAACATCAGTATCAGTATGGGCGCGAGGCCCTCAAGGTCTGTGTCGTGGGTTGTGGCGGCACGGGCGGTTTTGTCGCTGAATCCCTCTGCAGGCTTCTGGAGGATGATGTTGTGCTTCTGCTGGTCGACCACGACCACGTTGAGGAGCACAACCTGGTGCGGCAGAATTTCTTCAAGAACGAGCTGGGGCTGCTAAAAAGCGAGGCCCTGGCACAACGGCTGAGCACGAAATACTACCGCCGCATAGCGTACCTCACTTCCCCGATATCCATGCTGGAGACAATGCCCGAGATCATCATCGGCTGTGTGGACAACGGCCTGGCCCGCAGGGATATCGCAGAGAAGATAATTGCAAAATGCCATCCCCCGCTGAGCTTCTATCGAGGATGGTACGTCGATGCGGGGAATGCTCGTAATTTCGGCCAGGTGCTGATTGGTAACTGCCCCAGCGAATACATTAAAAAGAGCTTTGAAACAAAGACAGAGGTTTGCTATGCCCTGCCCCTGCCCACAGAGCAGCGGCCCGACCTGTTGATGGAACTGCCGCCGGCGCCCGCGTGCGCTGAAGCTGTGGCGCGGGACGAGCAAAGCCCCACGATAAATCAGTGCATGGGCGCCCTGGTGCTGGAGGTGGTGCGCAGGATTCTCAATGGCACGTGCTCCTGGATGCAGCTCTCGCTGGATATGGATATCGGTACGCTGACACCCACTATGGCCACGCCTGAAAACGTTGCCGCTATGTTGAGAGTAAATGTCCGAGGTTTGACTTACGAAAGAGAAGAAAAAGAGAGGAGGTGAGCCATGGCGTCAGAAGTCAAAATAGTCATCCTGCTTAAGGATGGCCACGGATCCGTAGGCATTCAGAGTCCTGAGTGCGACCCTGTGTTCTCCACTGTAGAGGGAGATCTCGTGTCCATCGCTGCCGAGCTGCCTGCGTTGGTGCAGTTGGCAGAGATGAAGTGGAGTACAAACCCCAAGAATCCCAAAGCCCCTGAACCGCCGCCCCCGCCGGCACCGACATATTCACCGTCTGCCCCTAAGAGTCGCAAAGAAGAGGCAGCAAAAGCTCAACCCTCTTGGTTCTAAGCAGGTTATCGTACAGTTAGGCGCCGTAGCCAACGAGTTATGCCTAGAAGGGAGGTGATTGAAGAATGCAAATACAGGTACTTAAACTCAGGAATGCCATAAGTCTCCTAGAAGGGCTCACAACCCCCAAGGCGAGAATGGTAGCCACGGAGGTTAAGACTGGCAAAGGGCGCGGCCGCAAGACTAGACCTGCGGTAGTTAAAGAGCCAGCCTACCCCATTTTGAGCAGTATCCTGCTGCAGGATGGGCAGGCAATCGCAACCGACCTGAATCTGGGCGTCATGATAGACCTGCCTGAGGTGGTAGGGCAATACCTGCTGCCGTTCAAGCAGGTCTCAAAGCTGCTAGCATACGTACCAGGCAGCGATGAGGTCACGATTGAGATGCTGGGGAAGAACGTATCTCTGAAGTGGCCAGATGGGAGTGCCTCATTCGAGGCGGACGATCCCAAAGACTACCCCGTTATCCCGCAGATAAAACCTGTGATAAAGCAGGAGATATCTGCGGACATGCTGGTACCCAATCTGGTGACGATGCTAGATTACTGTAGTGAAAGTGAAGAGCGCCCGGTTCTATCAGGAGTCAGCTTATTCCTTGGTGACCAACTCGAGATTGCAGCAGGAGATGGTTTCAGGATGGCATACAAGACATTGCCCGTAGCGCTACCTCCAACGGATGGGCTCAAGACCGTGATTCTGCCTGCCAAGGCAATCGGCATCATGGAGCACCTGTGGAAAAAAGCACCCAGGCCTGTTCCCAACGATGGCTCTATACAGAGTGTTGTCGACATGGTGACGAACAAGGGGATGATGCAGGTCGAAATAAGCCCCATACTGTTCAAAGCCCAGTTCGGCATAGTAACACTGCTGTGTAAAACCATACAGGGAACTCCGCCCAACTTCAAGGCGCTTATTCCAACGGGGACAGAGCAGAACGAAGTCCGACTCATGGCTCCAGACCTGGAGAGAGCACTGGGAAGCCTCGCAAGCTCGGGCAAAGAGGGGGTTGGGGCAATACGCATGAGCTGGAATAATGGACAGATGAAGCTTTCAGCCGAAGCCGGTGCAGACAACGTCGAAACAACCATTCCAGTTCATACACTGAACGGCGGCGGCAGAATAGCGATACACCTAAACTACCTAAAGGAGTACATCAAGGGGAAAACGGGGCTGGTAACCATAAAAATTACTACCCTCACGGCTCCTGTGGTGTTTCGCTATAGCCAAGCTCCCTTTGTGGCCATCATGCCCATGCAGGTAACATGGCCTGACCAGCCTCAGCCGGAGGTTAAGACCGAGGCAAAAGCCGAAAAGGAGACAAACGAACCAGATGAGCCTGATGAGACCGAACCTACCGAGCAGGAGCTGGACTCACAAGAAGAGCATGAAGCAGAGACAAAAGTAACATAAAGTAACATCCAAACGGCGCCTAGCTGATTCAGAGGCTGGGGGACACCCCCAGCCTCTGCCTTATCTCGGGGGAAAATATGACAAAGCATTATAACCGCGACTACAGTCATAACCATCGCTGGACTGACGAGGAAAGGCTCATCGTCAGGCGCGACTACAAAGGCGACCGAGCTTCTGCGCAGGCGATTGCTGATAGGCTCGGTCCCGACGTGAGCTTCTATGCTGTTAAGGCCCAGGTGCAGAAGATGGGCATATCTTTCCAGGACAGGCACTACTGGACTAAGGAAGAAGATAAACAGCTTGAGGATCTAATGCCACGCCACTGTCCCGGTAAGATGGCGAAGTTGATGCACCGGTCCCTTAACTCCGTGGTGATAAGGTCAAAGCGGTTGGGGATATCCCGCCGCGACCGGGATGGCTGGTATACCAAGCGCGATGTTTGTGAGCTGCTCGGTGTCGACCATAAGTGGGCGCAGCTCCGCATAGACTGTGGCGCCTTGAAAGCCCAGCCTCACAACCCCGATATGCCGCCTAAGAAGGATGGGGGTTCCTTTTGGGAGATCAAGGAGGGGGATCTCATCCACTATATCAGGACATACCCCCAGGAATTGATGGGGCGCAATGTGGATATCATTGGGCTGGTCGACATATTGTGCAGTCTTAAGCCTGTTGAGCGCAAAACACGAGCTGGGCACAAGAGAAGACCTTATACAAAGCAAATCGCGTTTATTCCCTTTGCACTTATTTTTGAAAGAAACGGGAGACAATAAATCAAGAGGAGGAGACATGAATATGGTTAACAGCAGGTTTCCCCTGGGTCAGATGGTGATGACCAGAGGAGTAGTTAATAGGGTTGCCGAGGATTCCGAGTTCGCAAAGTTCTGCCTCCATAGCCTGAGTCGCCACGCTTCTGGCGACTGGGGAGATCTGGAGGCTGAGGATAAGCGCGAGAACGATTACGCCCTGAAACTGGGCGACCTGCGCATCTTCTCAGCATATGAAAGGCCTGGTCTACCCAAAATCTGGATAATCACTGAGGCGGACAGGTCGGCAACCACAACGCTGTTCCCGGATGAGTACTAACCCGACACCCTTTAGGAAAGGCGAGACAACATGAAACGGACTAAAGATTTGAAGGTGTTCGCTTTCCCGCAGAATAATGGCTACGTGCCCTCAATCCGTGTGACGGGGAAGTGGCTGGCGGAGATGGGTTTTGCCTATGGCGATAGGGTTAAGCTCACCGCTAAAAACGGGAAAATCACTATCCACAAAAAGTAACTGGCTGCAGAATTATCCTCTTTAGACTTCACGCTTTCGGGACTAATTGCATCATGCTGTGGGCAATCCCTTTTGATAGATGTGGCCTTGGTAACGATCCACCCCCGGTTATTGCTTCAGAGGTCACATTACAAGCAATTGTGTGCGCTCATGATTTCGAATTTTAGAAGATGAATGTCCTCAGTGTTACCCTTCGAAGCTAACCAACTTCCCCCCCTGATGTTATGGAAAAAGGCTGCGTCCTCAATTACAGTTGGGGTGGGCTTCAAAGAAAACACAGAAGGCAGAACAAAAGAAGACATAAAGGCACTCACCTGGGATTTAAACGATGCTAATAACCAAGCTTGGCAATCGCCTATTTGTTTAGTAAGTCACTTTCGTCCAGATTGTTCAACGTTGCACGAAGCTTGTTTTGTTCAGTAGGCAGTATTTTCCCATAATGTGCCAAATGCTATGCATCGTGCCAACTCCGAAATCGAGTCCTTTCGGAGAGCACAATTTTCAGCCCCCAAGTGCCAAAGGAGCTAGCCGCTCTTTAGGAGCGCCGTGCAGCGGAAGTAACACTATCGAACCACACTAACATAGCGATATATTCGGGGGTTGTTATCTCCATACGCTTTCACCTCTTTCGTTCGCATTAGCGTATATTCCCCCAAATTAGGGCTAGAGTGATGAATGACTTACTAATCCACTTTCGGCCTATTCCTTATAATCGGCTTGATACCCTAATCGTTCGGGTTAGTTACCCATCAAGGTCAAGTCATTTTTTGTTAAGGTGCTAGCTTCAGATTGAATCCGAAGCTAAATCATACGCTATCATCATCTGTCATCGTGTTTCAATCGTCAAGAGATTAGCCAATGTCTGTAAAACATATGCATGGTTTAGGGCAAAATGGGCTTGTGCGCTGTAGATACCCACGGGCAGAGCCCGTGGCACTCAAATTTTCAAGCTTCGCTTGACGCCCTTCGGGCGAATACGCATTCCCCCACGGGCTATGCCCGTGG
>Ga0209777_10008064_pt1 | contig 11582 bp, 11 predicted proteins | sample FrelakmetHBP12HB_FD_187147 | JGI IMG/M metagenome (GOLD analysis project Ga0209777, IMG submission 187147) | Freshwater lake sediment microbial communities from the University of Notre Dame, USA, for methane emissions studies -HBP12 HB (SPAdes)... | ecosystem: Environmental > Aquatic >...
GAATGGAAGTTGATGTGAATGCAGAGATAGAAAAGATAAACTGATTTTCCGGACATGCAGATGGTGATCAGCTTTTGAGATGGGCGAAAGGATTTACGAAAGCACCGAAAAAAACATTCATCGTCCACGGTGAAGGGAATGCGCAGACAGCGCTGAAATCCAAACTTGAAGAAATCGGTTTCACCTGTGAAATACCAAGCATAAAAGATCAAGTGGAATTATAATATATTTCATATTTTGAATGTCGCCATTACCAAAACAGTATGAAAAGTAGGTCGAGCAGGAGGACCGCACAACTGCACGGTCATTAGCGATATATGGAAAATCCGTGATATTCCCCTAATGGCGACGAGGGGTTTTTTGGCTATAGCGCCCAGCCGGCGAGGCGATAGAAAAAGTGACCCCAGCGGAGCGTTTAAAAAATATTAGAAGAATAAAGTTGACTTTGAGCTAATTTATAGTTGATTTTAACAACAAAAAACATACTTATTTTATATACCTTAAAAAAGCGGACATTTTATCTGTTTGGAGAAAAAAAATGAGTAAAAATAAATTCTTCTGAAGCCGGAAACAGAATATAAGCATCATCATAGGAGCTGCGTTGGTTGCATTCGGATTATTCTATATCGTCAAGAATCCGGATTTTTTTACAGCAAGCGTGCTTTCCCTCCAAGAAAAAGCATTTATCGCCGAAAAGGGACGAGACATAGCGTATAAGACGAATAGCGGATACGTAGATATCTTTATGGCAGAGAAATTGGAAACTCCGGCAAGCATAGATTTTACGATAAGTTTCGATAAAGATACGGTTACGATAGATCCAGCAAATCTCAGCGGACAAGGAACACGGATAGCAAAGACTCCTGATGAAAATAACATAGTCATCCAATTTACTCCGAACGGAACTATCGACAAGACACAGAGCGCAATATTGTTGCCGTTTAGCGGAGATATGACAGATATCCTTTTGAGCGAAGCGATAGCTGTGGGACAAAAAAACTTATCTATCGGATCACTCAATGAGATAACATTACACTCTAAGTAATATAGTATTTATCCCTATTATCGTATGATGAAATTTTCACGCAAAACACTTATAGCAAGCGTATTGGCTATCGGTATGCTCGGAGTTGGATTTGTAGCAAACAATAATGTGCATGCTGCTAACCCGGACGCGTTTATCGTTGAAGTCGTGCCAAGCTCATTTGATGTCGGCGAAGCAGTGGATATTACCATCAAAGCAGTAACAGCAAACGGTGATATCGTCAAAGACTATCAAGGCGATGTCTTTATCGAAATAGTAGGTATCGTAGATACTGCAGATTATACCGTACCAAGCGACGGACTCTATACTTTCCTTCCGCAAGATCAGGGAGTGAAATTATTTTCCAAGGGACTAACCATCAAAAAATCCTGAACATTCACCATCAAAGTATCAGATATCATCAACGATACGATTATAGGACAAAAGACAGTGATCGTAGGTACCACAACAAATACCACGGCAGAAAAAACGATCTCGCTGATTTCTCCAGTTCCCGGCTGAATAGAAAAAAATCAGATTGCCAATGTCATGGCAACCGCACCATCATTGCCTAACGCGCCATATGAAATCTATATAAACAATAATTCCGTTTCACAAGGGGTGACCAATGCAAACGGTGATATCAGCGCCTATGTCAGCGGAATAACTGAATGAGATAATATCCTCCAGATAAAGATTCTGAACGTCAACAACGAAGTGATCGGTGAATCCGAGATTATTTCCTTCGGCTATCAACCTATCAAAGACGGAGTATTCAATAGCATCAAGATAGAACCTAACGGAACATTCAAACAATGAGAAAAAGCGACCTTTACGGTAAATAGCAGTGATAGCGTGACTTCTGCCCAGATAAAGTTGAGTGATGGAAAATCAGTCCCTATGGACAAAAAAAGCGCATGAGTCTTCACCAAAGAAATAGTAATGGATACTGTAGGAAGTCTCCAAGTAGGAGTGGATCTTATCGTGCTAGGACAGACAAAAAGTTATACCGGTGTAGCGACAGTCCTTGTAGAGACAGGAAGCGCTATCGGTAAGATCAGATTATATTCTGATAGCATCGACAAGACGAAATTGAATGTAACTCGAGAAGCTCTAGGAACCATACCACAATACAGACTCGATTATGGAACCAGCGAAAACAATCTCAATCTTACTACTACCGTGCAAACCAATCAAATCGTTATAGAAAACCTCACGGTAGGAGATACCTATTATTTCCAGATCACTCCGCTCGATAGTGCAGGTAACCCTACCGGTACGCCTTCAGAAGTGACCCAAGCGAAAGTAGGAGAAGATGTCAGTTGTATTGTAGTTGGCATCATCGTGACCACCTGACAGATCGGTGAAAAATATTACCTTATGCGGACCGGAGTCAACAATATAGAAAAATATGTCATCTATAGATCGGATTTCCAAACCAGCGAAATAAGCAGTATGCAGAAAGTAGGAGAAACAACAGGTACGATGTTTGAATACCCGTTCAATAAACTTTCCAAAAAAGAAGCATATGCATATTATCTCGTCCAATGAATCTGTAAAGACGGAACCACGCTCAATATATCTAGCGTAAAAAAGATACAGACAGGACCGGTAGAAAACATCCTGCTTATTATCTTGATAAGCTTATTTGCATATACAATCTACAAACTCTACGGATATTCCAAAAACTAAATTTAAAATTTAAATTTTCACAAAAGATGGATATCAAAAAAAAATATAATCATTTTTCCATAGAATCAGAACTTCTCAAAAAAAATTATTTTCAGAAACTCTTCACGACCAAAAAAGATGCAACAAAACGGGAAACGGTCATAACACAGTTGCCGATAACCATATCCAAAGATACCTCATTGGATTCGATCAGCGGACTCATCAAAGAAGATATGGTTGCTACCTATCTGATGATGAAATGAATCAAGGCTAAATTATTGCCTATTTTCGATACGGAAGACAAAAATCTCAAAACCGAGAATTATGAGAATCTCCTGACCAAAGCAGGAATATTTTTTGGTATCGATACCGATAATGTCGTCTATTCGGAAAGGAATACGAATTTTGTCAGAAATCTTTTTGTGGAACTTGTGCAGGAAGGACGCATCTATGAAGATTGTTCAATCAACTATCGAAGCATACAGGAACAGAAAACACTGGGTACCGATGAATTACAACGGAAAAAAATGCAGGTCAAACAATACAATCTCAGATATTTTGTAGACACCAAAAATATTTCACTGATCGTGCCGACACTCTGGCCGGAAACTATTTTCGCCGATGTGGCGCTTGCGGTGCATCCTGATGACAAAAGGTACAAAAAATTGGTAAAAAATAAAGTCATCATACCGATTATAAATAAGACCATCCCTATCATAGCAGATGAATCCGTGGATCCGACCAAAGGGACAGGAATTATCAGAATCACCCCGGCACATGATAAGAGATCGTTGATGATAGCGCAGAAACATGGACTCAAAATAGATAAATTCGCTATCGACAAAAGCGGATGTTTCACCAAATCGGCAGGTGATTTCTGCGGCAAGAACGCAAGCGAATTCGTAAAGAATATCGTAAAGAATCTCGATGATATCCATAACCTCGAAGGCACAAAATATACCGAAGCTGAAGTCGCGGTTCACAGGAAAACAGGCGAAAGAGCGCGACCGCTCCTCTGCAACCAGCTATTCATCAAGATAGATAAGGAAATGAGCAATATCCAAACAGTCATCAAAGAAAAAAAACTCACCATCATCCCGGAAAAATACGAAGAGAATATCGCGAACATGATACAGACAATAGAATATCGGCCAGTCACCAAGGAAGATTCCAAGGGATATTCCTTGCCGCTTTGGAAAAGCGAAAGCGGAAAAAATTATTTCATTTCTGACAACGAACTCCTCAATCTGCCTGTCAAAAAGACGAAGAATAAATTCACAGTACTCTCGCTCATCATATTCAATCTCATCGTCGATAGACGCCTCAGACAGTATTTCAGCATTGAGGAATGTATCGATGTCTTGCTTGGAAAAAGCCGTACCGGAGAACAGAGCACGCTGGAAGCGTATATCGAGCTGTTCAGCGAGACATTGCCAAGAGGATACAGCAAGGAGCTGAATGAGTTGAAAAAAATAATGGAATATACGGAAAAGGACCTTGGTCCTGCAAAGGCGACAGTCCTGTCAAGGAAAAAATGAATGAGTCAATTCGAAAAATTTTCTATAGGATTGACGAATTTCTTGGAAAAATCCATCGCGATGTCGAGCAAGAAAAAATGATTTTATAATCTGGATATAGATACTCTCGTAAGTAATGACGAAGGACTCGTCCAGCAAAAAGAAAAAATAGAAGAAACGCTAGGTCATGCGCTGATTCTGATCAAAATGATGGAAGCATTCAGTGAAAGCAAGAAAGAGCCGAAAAAGATATTCTGCATCAGTGAACATAATATTTTTGAATTTCTCAAAACCATTATCATAGGATATAATATCCAAGACAAAATACTCTTCGACACCTGTTATATCCAGAAAGAACAGAAAATCAGCAAAAAAAATAAAGAGCCGTTCAAAGAACTGATAAAAAATTTCGGAACGGATTGCACCAGACTCTATGCAGGAGATCCTAGCCAGGATATCACGGAATATGAACACTTTATAAGCAAGCTTCGAAACGCATCCAGATTTGTCGGCCAGCACCTGTATGATAAGAAATGAACAAGAAAAATCTCTGATTTTGGGCAGTTGACAAGCTATTTGGACAAGAGAAAAAGTGCATTAAGTGAATTTGAACTCTGGATCATCTACAAGACCATCGAACTTCAAAAAGAGTATGAAGAAGCTCTGGCAAAAAACGCGATTCCTGAAATCCAGCACAAGATGATCACCATGATCAAAGAGGATTTTTGCGACAAATATCTGGAAATCCAGAAATACCACGATACGGAAAACGGCAGCAAAGTGACATTACGATGCCTAGGAAGCTTATTGAAGCTCTTGCATCCATTCATCCCGTTCATAACGCAACAGACACGAGAACAATTAGGATTTGATTGACCTATCTTAGCACAGCAGATAGAAGAGCACCTTACCAGCATCAGCAAAAATTACAAGACACAGCTCTTCATGGATATCATAGATAAGTTTTTGGGGATGAAGCAGAAATACGACTATGCAAAGCATGAGGAAGTGGATATCTGTTTTTTCGCACCGTTGGACTTCTTGCAATACCTCAGGAAACAGGAAAAGATAATATATAAACTGATCAACGCATCATCGATCGAATACCTCGAAAACGAAAAAGAACTCGGTAAATACCATACCGAAAGCATCATCAACATCACGATAGGCATCAAAGTGCAACGTAAAGTTTTGGTGGTCACCAACAAAAAAGAAGATCTCCGTGAAGCCTTACGTGCCAAAGAGCAAGAACTCCAGGCTATCAGGACCATGATGCCTAGCCTTTCATCTAGCGGCGCAGACCCCGATATAATCAGGGAGAAAAAAAGAGAGATGAACAAGCTTAAGAAAGATATAGAAGAACTCCAATACGAAACTCAAAAGGAAAAAATTCATAAGTAATATAGTACAGCATATAAAAAAACCCTGCTTAAGCAGGGTTTTTTTGAAAACTATATATGGATTATTTTCCGAGGATTTTAGTGATTTCAGCTTCAAAAGTTTCAGCAGGATAAGCACCAGCTATCAATGTATATGTTCCTTTTTGGTTATCTACGACGAGATTACCTGGAGTACCATTGATACCGAACGCTTGACCTTCTTGTATTTGAGCGTTTACGGTTGCTATAGTTTCTGGACTAGTAAGACAAGTAGTAAATTTAGCTTTATTGAGACCAAGACTTACACCGATAGCAATTGTACTATCTTCAGTGAATTCTGATGCTTTAAACGCCTCAGCAATATATGCATAATATTTATCACCTCCTCCAAGTTTACCAGCACAGATAGCACCTTGAGCTCAGATAGGAGCAGTAGGATGAAGTTGTGCTAATGGCATATTCCTAAATTCCATATTTACATCATTAGGATATTTTGCTACAAGATTTTCGAGAGTCTGAGCACTGTAATGTCTCTTGCAGAAAGGACAAATCAGATCAGAATATTCTATGATAGTGATTCTTGCATTCTTATTTCCTTTGATGTAACCGTCTTTTTCGATAGCAGCGAATTTTGATGCATCTCACTGAGTAGCAGTAGTTGTAGTGGTATCTGCTTGTGCAGTAGTAGTAGCTTGAGATGTTGTACCAGTTTGGTTCATAGAACCAAGAATCTGTTCAAGTGTGGATTTCTGTTGCTGTTTGTATGTATCTGACTTATACAATTGGGTTGCCATATTCATATTTTCAGTTCCACCGACTTTCAATGTTTCCAATCGATATGCATCTCTTTTGAAAAATGCGATATAGATACCAAGTAATACATTGAGTATTACAAGTGCTATAAAAAGCATTTTCATATTTCCATACTTTTTTTCTATGGTCATAATAAATATTTACAAAATAAAATAAGACGCCGAAATTTTCTGAAAGAAAGTTTAACGTCGTTTTTATCCAGCTAAGCTGGATAAAATTATTGTGCTACGGCAGGAGTAGGTGTAGTTGTATCTGGTTGTGCAGTAACCGTTGGTTGAGTTGTCGTAGTTGTAGGTTGTACAGCCTGATTCATACTACCCAAAATCTGATCCAATGTGGATTTTTGCTGTTGGATATACACAGGTGATTCATAGAGTTGTCTTGCCATATTCATATTTGCAGTTCATCCAGCCTTCAAAGTTTCCAATCGAAGCGCATCATGTTTGATGAATGCGATATAGATACCAAGCAATACGTTAAGTACCAAAAGTACTATGACAAACATTTTCATGTTTTCATATTTTTTTTCTGTAGTCATAAGAGATAATTATCAAATAAAACTATTGAGTTACGGTAGGAGTAGTTTCTGTTGTAGTTGTAGGTTGTGTAGTTGTTGTAGTTGGTTGTGCAGCTTGTTGAGTTCCTCATCCTTGATACATTTGTAAAGCTTGTTCGATCTGTTGTTTCTGTTGAGCCTTGAATGTTGCTGATTTGTAGATTTGTTCAACCATGTTGTAATTAGCTCTTCCTCATACTTTATCAGCTTCGATTTTGGTTTGATTGCACAACACCCAGATAAGCAAAATAGTGTTTAAGATAACGAGAAGAAACATCAAACAATGTTTTACTTTTCGAAAACATGAAGCACCACCGCAACAAGTATCTTTTCCTGATAGTTTTTTTGTTTCTACCATGACTGCAGGTGCTTTAGCGATTTTTTTTGTAAATACCATTTTTGAATTATATAAAAATTTAAAAAAACTTGCAATAACATAAGCATTTGAGGGAATAAAACAAGTTTTTACACGACAAAAAAACAATTTGAATTGACAAAAATTCAAAATAATAAGAAATTAGAAAACTATTTAAGGTAGGTGCGTCCTTTGAGTTCAGAAGGAAAATGCTCTTGGTCGACTTTTGCATCAGGATAATTATGAGCGTATTTATATCATTTTCCATACTTCAAATCTTTCATGAGTTTTGTAGATGCATTGCGTAAGTGAAGCGGAACAGGCAAATTGCCGTATTTCTCTACATCCTCCCTCGTAGCGATAGCGGTACGATACGCTACATTATTTTTCTTGGCTTTAGCTAAATAGATGGCTAATTGGAAAAGAAAAACATCGCACTCCGGCATGCCGATCTTAGCGACAGCGTCATACACTTGATTCGCTAAAAGCAATGCATTATTGTCAGCCGGTCAGATATCTTCAGATGCAAAACGCAAAAGCCTTCTCGCTAAATATAATGGATCCTCGCCTCCCATGAGCATTCTCTGTACCCGATAACACGCAGCATCACCGTCAGAATCACGGAGCGATTTATGGATAGCGGAAATGATATTATAATGTTCTTCGCCGTCTCTATCGTAATACACGGTTTTCTGTCACGCCTGAAGAATTATCTGGTCAGTGATTATTCAATCCTTGGCGAGAAATATCGCGGATTCCAAAATATTCAAAGCATTACGGAGATCTCAGTTGCCGAGCTTACTGATAAGAAGGATATGTTCATTGGTCAGGGAAATTTTCGGATGTTTTTTGAGGATCAGAGGAAATTGTTTTTTGATGAAGCCGAATATTTCTTCATCTGACAACTTTTCGAAGACGAACACTCTGCATCTGCTGAGCAGCGCGTTATTCACGGTAAAGCTTGGATTCTCCGTCGTCGCTCAGATAAGGATAACCGTACCTTTTTCTACATACGGAAGTAAGGTATCTTGCTGTGCTTTATTCCGGCGATGAATTTCGTCAAGAAATATGATAGTAGATTTCCCGTATTGGAAATTTATTTTAGCTTGATCGACCAATTTGAGCAGATCCTCTTTTTTGCTCGTGACTCACGAAAGACGGAAGAAATCCGCCTGCAATGTCTGCGAGATGATATGTGCTATCGTCGTCTTGCCGCATCCTGGCGGTCCTCGGAAAATCATGGACGGCACTTTGTCGGATTGCAAAAAAACGCTCAGCGGTTTCCCTGGTCCCACTAAGTGGGATTGTCAGACAAAATCATCTAAGCTCTGCGGTCTCACATACGATGAAAGCGGTTCAAATGCCATAGTACAAAAACTGTAAGAGAGATTATTCTGCGTTTGATATTTCTAGTTTTTGTTTTTCTCATTCAAGCTCTAGCTGATCTATTTTTTTTGCTATTTTATCGTCTTGATAGAGTCGGAAATTCACTTCTCCCACTTCGTCCATCTCCAATACATCAGGCGATTGGATGATGCCGATCTTTTTGCTATTGATAGTGAGGATATAGTTAAGCTTATTGTTGGCACCGAGAAAACATTCGATGCTGACATCCTGGATGTCATATTCGCCAGGATAGTCCACAAGCGCATAATCCAATTTTTCGTAACGCATATCACTACCAGGTTCCAACGCCAAGTTGATATATTTAGGATCAGGTTTTTCAAAACCGAAAAGCAGTTTATGCTCGATTAAAAATCCATTTTTGAATTTAACGTTTACCATTTTGCTATGTTACATAATAAAGAATTTTATCCGAAGAAGTTTGGATTGATCAAACGTAAGATGACGCCTGAAGCACCGAGAAGAGCAATACCGACGACTACCCTGATGATCATTTTCTTTCCTCCAGGATTGCCCGTAGCAATCATGATACCTCAGATGATGATCAAGACGAATGAGACAATCAAGATAATAGTCACGAGTATTTTAGTCAGACTTCACATCAAGACAGGGAATGCAGTATCTCAGGTAACATTAGTCTCACCTGGACCTTGGTTTGCAGTACTATCTTCTATACAATTACCGATAAATGGAACAGAGGTGTTGAGTGATATTCAACAACAGACTCATTCAGCTTTACAAGATTTACACACATTATCAACCTCTTTATATCCATCTTTACATGTACATCATAAACCACCTAAACTAACTATAGCATTATCTTTTCAAGCAAGATTGGAACTCATACCAGATGTACAAGGAGTTCAATTTGTCGTTGAATCTGTCGTTGAAGTAGAAGATGTTTGTGTACCTGCATCAGCTACAACACATTGACAACTTCAATCAACCAACGTTGGTACTCCTGTATGACATGTCATTCAAACACATTGGTTAATTTGTGCAAACGAATAATTTCCTAATCACAAAAATACAACAGTTAAAAAAGCGATAAGGAAGAAATATTTTTTCATAGAAACAAAGAGAAGGTAAAACTATGCTACCATTTCGTTGATGATTTCGTTGACGAGCTGACCGTCCACTTGTCATTTGTAGTTGGCCATCAATTCTTTCATCAGTAGTCATCTCTGGGTTTTGAGGTCAGTGATATTGTGGTCAGAAATGAGTTTTTTGATGAGTTCAGTGGTCTGTTCTTTGGTCATCGTAGCAGGAAGATAGAATTCGAGGAGAATTTTTTTCTGTTTTTCTATCTCTATTTCTTCAGGTTTATTAGCCTTTTCCAAGAATCCGATAGTTTCAAGGATTTCTTTGACTTCTTTTTTGAGAATACCGATGATATCAATATCTTCAAGGTCTTTTTGAAGCTCTATTTTCTTATTTTTGATCTTAGCCAAAACAAGATTCAAAACAGTTTTTTTCGTCTCATTCCTTTCTTTCATCGCTGCTTTGTAATCATTCGTCAAACGTTCCAATAGGGTCATATTTTAGATTAAGTTGTAAATATAATTTGCTCAGGAAGGGACCAACCAAAGGTTGGCAAGCTCGGCCCACAAGTTTACCAGCCGAAGGCTGGCCGCAAGGCATACGAACTTATTTAATTCTTAATTTTAACATTTTTTTACCGACTCATGATTTCAAATATTTCTCTCTTTTTCTTGCCTCCAATGAAGTAGTACATTCCTCGGTATAAACTAATTCAAACGGAGCATATGCTTTTGTAGATATATTCCTTTTATTCTGATGATCATCAAATCTCCTAGATAAATTATTCGTCATTCATACATAAATAAAATTTTTTATTTTACTTTTTATAGCATATACTACAAACATAGTAAATATAAAGCATAAAATATCAACTTGCCGAGGAAGGGACTCGAACCCTCAATCCTTACGGAATACGAACCTCAATCGTACGTGTATACCAAATTCCACCACCTCGGCATATTTTTTTGTTTTCTTATTCAGGATGGGACCAACCAAAGGTTGGCAAGCTCGAATTTACCTGCCTCTGGCAGGCCCTCAAGTTTATTTATCCCATTCCATTTTATCCCGATTTATCGGGACACCTGAGTTTATACGCCTCTGGCGTGCATGGTCGGACCAAGAGTAGTAATTCTTGGCCTAGAATCAAGATTATTGTCCCACGATTACCTTAGAAGCTCTGACAACTTTTTTATTTCAATCCTTGTCATACACGAATCCTCTTTCAAATTCCTTGATAATTTTTCCTTTCAGTTTTTCATCTTCCACAGGCTCTACACTCACCGGTTCATGTAAAAAGGAATCAGGGACTAATCCTACCGATACGATAGGTTTGATATGCAAATGTTCAAGCGTCTTGAGAAATTTGTCATAGATCATCTGAACTCATTTCGTCAGCGGATCTTCCTTGTGCTCGTCCGTGATATTTTCCAATGATTTTCTGAGATCTTCGATAAACGGCAAAAACTTTTTGACGACTGACAAGAGTGAATTCACTTCCATTTCATGGCTGGAATCTTTCATCTGTCTCTGGTATCTATCGAAATCCATCTTGAGATTGATGTAATCATATTGAGATCTTTTTGCTATCTCTTCAAGTTCCTTGTTCGCTTTTTCTAGTTGAATGATTTTATTTTCAAGTTCCTGATATTTTTTATCGTCTTGATGTTTCTGCGCTTCTTCAAGCTTCTCCTGAAGTTCGTCTTTCTGTTTTTTGTCTTTCATGATTCCGATTATTTATCTAAAGCATTATAGTATTCTGCAAAGGTCTGATTGTTCACAGATAGAATTGTAGCTAATTCAGTTCAGAGATATCTTCGATGCC
>Ga0209777_10008065_pt1 | contig 11580 bp, 8 predicted proteins | sample FrelakmetHBP12HB_FD_187147 | JGI IMG/M metagenome (GOLD analysis project Ga0209777, IMG submission 187147) | Freshwater lake sediment microbial communities from the University of Notre Dame, USA, for methane emissions studies -HBP12 HB (SPAdes)... | ecosystem: Environmental > Aquatic >...
CGCGGCGCCCTTGAAGTCGCCCTTCTGGTAGAGGGTATTGCCTAGCTCGCTCTGGTTGACGGCAAAAGCCGGGTCCAGCCGCACGGCCTCCCGGTCCTCGGCGAGCGCGCCCTCGAGGTCGCCATTGGCGCGCAGCGCTGCCGCCGCCTTCACGTGCAATGAGGAGTCCTCAGGGCGCAAGCGGATCGCGTCGCGATACGTCGGAACGGCCAAGGCGAAATCTTTGCGCTGAACCAGCAGGTCGCCGAGCGCCACGAGCGCCTCCGGATAATCGGCCCGTAGCTGCAGCGCGCGCTCGAGCAGCGCTTGGGCCTCCTGGACCTGCCCACCGGCCTCCAGCAAGCGTGCCAGGCGGTAATGCAATTCAGGGCTTTGCGGCCGCAGCTTCAGGGCCACGCGGTATTCCTCGACGGCATTCGTGAGCTCACCCCCGGATTGGTAAGCGTTGGCAAGGTGGAAGTGGGCGTCGGGATCGTCCGGGCGCAGGCGAACCTCCTCGCGGCACTCCAGGATGAACCCCGGCACGTCGCCCGCCGCTTCGAGCGATTCGGCCAGGTTGCGATGGTAATCGGCATTGTCGCGGGAGAGCTCGACCGCCTGGCGAAGCTCCCGGAGGGCGTCGCTCAGGTCCCCTGTCTTGCGGAGCACCAGTCCCAGGCCCTCGTGAAGCGCCGGCTCCTCCGGTTTCAGCCGCAGGGCCTCGCGGTATTCGGCGGCGGCGGCGGGGTGGTCGCCGGTGGAAAGATAGGCAGCGGCCAGTTCCGTGTGGGCTGCTGCGTCGCGCGGCGCCTGGCGCACCACGCGGCGAAGCTCCGTGATTGCGCCTCCATAGTCCCCCGCCTCCCGCAGCGCCAGCGCCAGGGCAAACCGATATTCGACTTGCTGGGGTCGCAGTTGCACAGCCTGGCGGTATTCTCCGATGGCGGGGATCAGGTCCTGCGTGGCGCGCAAAACATTCCCCAAGCTCATATGCAAATCGGGGTCGTTGGGACGAAGCCGGATGGCGGCGCGGTATTCGGCCAGGCTCTGCTCCGTCTTTCCGGACTGCATCAGCGCAGCACCCAGGCCCACGTGGGCCTCCGCGTTCTTCGGGTCCAGTTCAATGGCGCGGGCGTACTCCGCGCCGGCTGCGGCGGCATCGCCCGATTGCAGCAGGAAGCTCGCGAAGTCAGCGTGCAACGCTGCGTCGCGCGGCTTGAGTTGCAAAGCCCGCTGGTATTCCGCGCTCGCCTCAGCGAGGTCACGGTTGGCCGCGAGTGCGTCGGCCAGGTCGGCATGCGCATCGATGTTGTCAGGGTGCAGGCGGATCTCGGCGCGGAATTCTTCGATGGCCTCGGGGACCTTGCCCCCGGATTCGTAGAGCACGCCGAGGTTCAGGTGGATCCCCGGCAGCGCGCTATTCAACCGCAAGGCCTCGCGATATTCCTGAAGGGCTTCGCTGGGTTTCTGCTCGGCCGCGTAGGCGTTGCCCAGGTTGTAGTGCGCCTCCGCGTAGTCAGGCCGGAGCTCCAAGGCGCGGCGATAGGCAGCGGCAGCTTCTTCCCATTTTTCGCGACGTGCAAGCTCGTTCCCCTGCTTTATGAAATCTTCCGGGGTAGCCGGCGCCGCCTGGGAGGGAGCCGTGGCAGGTGCGGTCGGCTCCTGAGCGAACAAACTGCGTGGAACACGACTCGGCGCGAAGAGGCCCGCGCCGGTTGCCAGAATCAGCACCCAAAATGCCCACGGCGGCGGACCGGCCCGTGGGCTCATCCGTCGGCTGACGGGCAGCGGACCTCCAGTGTTCCGCTCCAGCATGTTTTTAGGATACACCTAACCGGCGGCCTGGGATGCCTCCGGATTCGGTGGAGCCTTTGACAAAGTAGCGCCGCCCTCGCATACTGAGCTTGCATCACGAGATCCGTTCGGACACGCAAATGGAGGGCATCGAAAATGGGCATCGTGTTTGTTGAAGGGACGGTGACCGGCCCGACGGGAAAAAAAGCCACGCTCGAATTCCTGGTGGACAGCGGCGCCCAGTATTCGTTGCTGCCCAGGAAGGTTTGGCGCGCCATCGAGCTAAAGCCGATTGACTCCATCAAATGTCTCTTGGCGGATGGCACCAAGGTGGAGCGGAAGGTTTCCGAGTGCCAAATTGCGCTGCCTCAGGGTGAGCGACATACCCCCGTGATCCTTGGGGAAAGGGGCGACGCAGCCCTCTTAGGCGCGGTCACGCTTGAAATCCTCGGCCTGGTCCTGAATCCCTACACTCGCAAACTGCAACCGATGCGAATGGTGCTTGCGTAACCTGCCCTGTCAGCCATCTCACCTCAATTCTTTTGACATACTTCCCAACCATTTGCTCGGTGCGGTTCCGCGCCCGTGAGTTCAGGGTTTGACACCCTACGATTCGTTCCGCTATTCTCCCGAACGGTGGACCCGCAAGCGGGACCAGCGGGCAGCAGGGCACGATGGAATCGCTCCTTCAGTTTTTCCTCAAACGGCCTCGATGGCGAGCTACCGCGCTCCTCTCGGGCAGCCTGGTGTGGCTGGTCGGGTTCTTCCTTCTTCCTCTGTGCTATCTGCTGGCCATGAGTTTCGCCCTCCGCTCGCCCTACGGAACCGTGGAGTGGCGCCTGGGCCTCTCCAACTATGCGCGCGCTTTTCAGCCTCTTTATTTGGAAGTCTACTGGCGCTCCTTGTGGATTGCGCTGTTGACGACGGTGCTCTGCGCGCTGTTCGGATATCCGGTGGCTTACGCGCTGGCGCTGCGCGTTTCGGCACGATGGAAGTCGGCTCTTCTGATGCTGGTGGTTATTCCCTTCTGGACCAGTTTCCTGGTCCGCACCTACGCCTGGATGGTGATCCTGCGCGCCGAGGGCGTAATCAATAACCTGCTCATGGGGCTGCACCTGATTCACCAGCCGTTGCGATTACTGTACACGCCCCTGGCGGTTTTCATCGGGCTGGTTTACGGAGAACTGCCCTTCATGATCTTGCCCCTTTACGCGGTGCTCCAGAAGCTTGACCCGCAGCTTCTGGAGGCCGCCGCCGACCTGGGGGCCAGCCGCTGGCGCACGTTCCGCCGTGTGACCCTGCCGCTGTCCGCGCCGGGCCTGGGAGCGGGCGCGGTCCTGGTCTTCATCGCTTCCGTCGGCGCCTTCATCACGCCGGATCTGTTGGGAGGGGCGCGCTCGATGATGGTCGGGAACCTCATCCAGAACCAATTCGCGATGGTCAGGGACCAGCCTTTTGGCTCGGCAGTCGCCTTCCTGCTGACCGTTGTGGTCCTCGTCCTGTTGGGGCTCACCTTGCGCAACACGGAGAGCGCCACCCGGGAGATTCTCTGATGGCCCGTCGCCCCATGCGCACTCGAGGTCTCGGACTGGGGTTGGTGACGGCGCTGGTGTACCTCTTCCTCTACGCTCCCATCATAGTCCTGGCGGTTTTTTCGTTTAACCGTTCGCGGCTCTCGGCCCACTGGCAAGGGTTCACCGGCGAGTGGTACGCCGTGCTCTGGCGAGACGACGCCATCTTCCGGTCGCTGGTCAATAGCCTTCTGGTCGGCGCCATAGCCACGCTGGCCTGCGTGGTCTTCGGCACGATGGGCGCCTTGGTATTCGCGCGCGCCCGGCGGCGCGCCCGGGCCGTGCTCAGCGGCATCGTTTACCTTCCCCTGGTCATCCCCGAGATTGTCATGGCGGTCGCTATCGTCATCTTTTTCAGCCTTCTCCGCCTGCGGCTCAGTCTTTGGACGGTGGTCATCGCCCACATTACCTTCTGCATTTCCTACGTTCTCATCGTGGTGGGAGCTCGGCTGGCCGGCATGGATCGCTCCATCGAAGAAGCCGCGCTGGACCTGGGCGCCGACGAATGGAGGACCTTCTTCCGTGTCACCTTGCCCCTGGCTGCTCCCGCCATTCTTTCCGCGGCGCTGCTCGTCTTCACCACCTCTTTCGACGACTATCTGATCACTTCCTTTGCCGCGGGGGTGCGCTCCACCACTTTGCCGCTGGAGATCTATTCCCGGCTAAAACGGGGCATCACGCCGGAAATCAACGCGATTTCCACGGTCATCCTGGCAGCGACGATTCCGTTGGTTTACGTGGCCCAGCGGCTGGAGCGCGGCGCCATTAGGCTTCGCACGGCGGCGCTGGGCGTCGCGGTGGTCTTGTTATTCATGGTCATCCCGGTGCTCGCGCGGGCTTGGCCCCGCAGCGGCGAGATGCCCCAACTCAACCTCTATACCTGGTCCACATATATTTCGCCCCGCCTCCTCAACGGCTTCGAACGCGAGTTTCATTGCAAAGTGAACTACGACCTCTACGACTCGAACGAAGCATTACTTACCAAGCTGCAAGCCGGAAACGTGGAGTACGACCTCGTGGTCCCCAGCGATTACATGGTTGAGATCCTCATCCGCCAAGGACTCCTGGCGCCGCTCGATAAGTCCCGGCTCCCCAATGTCTGGGCGAACACCGACCCGCGCTTCCTGGCGCTTCCCTTTGATCCGCACAACGACTACTCCGTTCCTTATGCCTGGGGGACGACGGGCCTCGCCTACCGCGCGGACCTGGTCAAAGAGCCGGTGGATAGCTGGTCGGTCCTGTTCGATCCACGTTACGCGGGACACATCCTCCTGCTCGACGACGCGCGGGAAGTCTTCGGCATGGCTCTCAAGAAGCTGGGCTATTCGCTCAATTCCACGAACCCTGAGGAACTTCGCCAGGCGCGCGACCTGCTCCTCGAAGAGAAGCGGCTGGTGAAGGGCTATAACAGTTCAAACTTCGAGCAGGACCTGGCGGCCGGCGACGCGTGGATTACCCAAGCCTATAACGGCAACCTGACGTTCGTGATGCGCGACGACCCCCGCATCCGATACATCATTCCCAAGGAAGGCTGCACGATTTCTGTGGACAACGCTTGCATCCCGCGCCGTGCCCCCCACAAGGATTTGGCCATGAAGTTCATCAATTACTTTCATCGCCCTGAAGTCGCCGCTCTGTTCGTGAATGATAGCGGCTTCAACACGCCTAACCGCTACGACCGGCAAGAAATCGAGCCCTGGCTCCTGGCCAACCCGGCAGTCTTTCCCAACCCCGCCTGGCTGGCGCACTGCGAGTTCATGCGCGACGTGGGTCCCGTCGTGGCCCTCTATGACCGGTATTGGACCGAGATCAAGGCGCGCTAACAGGTAGGTGGAATGTGGTAGGTGGCATGTGTCCGTCCGCTGACGGATTCCCGCGCCGCCTACCACCTACGACCTGCCGTTTTTTCCCTCCCCATCCGACAAGACGTCCCGCATGCTTGCTATGCCGAGTCTTATTTCCCATTGTAAAACCTTACTTATGATGCTTTAAAGTGCAACAACCTGTCGTGGAACGCCTTTCGAGCCCTGCATGTCACAAGGCCGACTGGAGATATGCCGAGTGCGATCGACTCAGTGCTTCCTATTGACTTGGTACTCCAGGTGCTAGTCAAACCCGTGCCAGCGTTGTTGGGGGTCGCACGCCGGCTGCACTCTTGTCGCTCCGGCAGGGACAAAAGTGAACACGGCGTATGACGAAACAGCCCTGACGCATTTCTGGTTTTGGAGGAGTAATCTTATGTCAAAGCATCCTTTGAGAACTCTCTTGTACTGGGCTGTGACGGTGCTGTTTACGGCGTCTATCGCTTTAGCCCAGAAGGGAAAGACCATCGACATCTACACGAACGCGGTTCTCCCCAACGGCAAAGAGCTGAAAGCGGGGAAGTACCAGGTGGTGGTGGACGAGAACGGCAAGCAAGTGAAATTCATGAAGGGAAACAAGGTTGTGGCTGAGGCTCCTTGCAAAGTAGTGGAAGTTCCTGTGAAGAACGACTGCAACAAGGTCCGCTATAGCGGAAAGGGAGAGAAGCAGGAGATTCAGGAACTCAACTTCGGCGGCGAACGCCGTTCGATTCTTCTCATCGGCGCGGGATTGTAGGGGCGGCCCGTCAACTCACGGACAGGCCGGCACCTCAGGAACGGAAGAAGGAGAAAGTCCGTCGGCCGACGGAAGGTAGGGGATTAACTGTTCCTACTTCCTTCCTGTTTCCGCGCTGAGGCAGGCGGTCGGTCACGCGAACCTGCGAGCAGTCTTCCTCGCTATTGAATTCCCCCCAAGCTTGGCATATATTGGCGCCGCCTTGCGGGCTCGTCTTCCGCGGCCTCCCCGCGCAAGCAGGGTCTGCCGCGCAGGCGGGTGCAAGGCCCAGCCCTCCTTAGGAGGTTTCGAGATGCATCACTCATCATCAAAAACTGGACTTCATTCTCTCTGCGCTTGGATTGCAGCCTGTTGCTTGGTGTCGCTGGTGCTTAGCTGTTCGCCTCCCGTGGAACGTCCCACGGGCCCGGCCGGCGATTATCAGGACGCGAAGGACATGTTCAAGCGGAACCGGTTCGACCGCACCCTGGAGTTTACGGACGGGTTAGCCACCGCTTCTCCGCCGACCAAGTTCACGGAACGGGCACGCGTGCTACGCGTGGTGGTTTTCACGGGGCAACTGAAGAGCGCCAAAGGGCTGGCGGACGCTTATGAAAAAGGTGCCGAGGAAACGAGGAACTCGCACTTCAAAGCCGAGTACGAGCGGCAGCGTCACGACAGTCTCCAGTTCGCCGCCAAGGCCGCCCTGGGACTCGCGGAGACGGCCCATCAACTCACCGCGAGTGGCGCTCTCCCCAAAGAAACGGTCCTGGAGGCGCCCTTTCCCAACACCCAGGGTCCTTTGGAAGTGAAAGACCTTGAACGCGTCAAGAAAGGTGGCTGGATCGAGCCCGACCAGCAGGAAGCCGCTGCCGTCGATTCGATGAACAAAGGGATGGAGGACGCACTGGCTGCGGCCGTCTCGGGCGACCGGTCCAATGCCCGGGCAGCCCTGATCAACGGTTCCACAAAGCTCGACGGGGTGGACTTTGCGATCTTCCTTGGCAACGAACTCGTGGACGGGGCGAGTGTGTTCGATCGCAAGCACATCCGCGACTCCCAGAAGCTCAGGACGCTCTGCGAACAGGCCGACGGGGTGACCAAGTCGGCGCTGGCCTTGTTGAAAGACAGCCCGAACGCAGACAAGGAAAAAGCCGTCAAGAAAATCCAGGACCGCTGCAAGACCTTGATCAAGAGCCTCTGATACGACCGCTTTGTCATCGAAGCGGCGCTTCGCGAGCACGGGCGTAGCATCCGCTGGGGAGACTATCCACGTAAGAAACGAACTCCGGGGCGCTGATTTCCTATGCCTAAAGGACAAGCAAGGACTCTTCTGGGCATCCGTGTGGGTCACGCCAGCGATTTCCGGGGGCTGACCGGATGCACGGTCATTCTCACGGAGGCGGGTGCCGCCTGCGGCGTTGACGTCCGGGGCTCAGCCGCCGGCACTCGCGAACTTGCCCCCTGCCTTCCCGGACATCTGGTGGAGCGCGTTCACGGCATCTTTCTGACGGGCGGGAGCGCCTTCGGTTTGGACGCGGCCGCGGGCGTCATGGAGTATCTGGAATCGCGCGGCGTGGGCTTTCCGGCCGGTCGAGTTCGAGTTCCGATTGTTCCGGGCGCCGTCATCTATGACCTTAACCTGGGTTCGGCGAAGGCCCGGCCGGACCGGGGCATGGCGCTCTGGGCGTGCCAAAAGGCTACTTCTCAGGTGGTGGAGGGCTCCGTGGGGGCCGGCACCGGTGCCAGCGTCGGAAAGTTTTTTGGAATCGAACGAGCGACCAAAGGCGGAGTGGGGTTCGAGAGCCTGGCGCTCGCGGCCGGCGTCGTGGTACAGGCCCTGGCGGTGGTCAACGCTTTGGGTGACGTTGTGGAGCCCGGAACGGGGACGGTCATCGCCGGGGCACGTTTGGCGCGCGACTCGGCGCGATTTGCGGTGACCACCGAACAGATGCTGCGAGGCAAGACTCGCAAAGCCTTGGGCGCTACGAACACCACGCTCGTGGTCGTCATGACGAATGCGGCCCTCGACAAAGTTCAAGCCACCAAGGTGGCGCAAATGGCGCAGGATGGTATGGCGCGCGCGATTTCTCCTGTGCATACCCAGTTCGACGGTGACCTTGTATTCGCGCTATCCGTTGGACGGAAGCCGGCTGACCTTAACACCCTCGGCACAGCAGCAGCCCAGGCCACCGCCGGAGCAATCGTCAGGGCCGTGCGTACCGCGAAAGGATTGGGCGGCATTCCCTCTTGTAGCGAGTTGACGGGGTTTCCTTAGACAGAAAGCAGTGGGCAGAAGGCACGAAGCACTAGCCAGTGGGCAGCGAGCGCCTTTTGCGTAAGCTGGCCGTGAACAATGCAAATGATCGAGGAGGAGGGAACATGTGCGATGTCAGCAGGCGTGGATTTTTGGCAGGAGGGGCGGCGTTTTTGAGTCTCGCGGCGGAGGCGGAGCTTTTGGCCGGGCCCGATCCCGCGGGAAGGGCGGAGGCAGCCAAGCCCGATCTCGTAGCCAGTGACACCTATTTTCACGAGGGGCAAGTGTCGGATACGGCGGACGCAGTTTGCAACAACGGCTGGATCATTTTTGAAGATTATGTGCTGGTCATCGATGCGAATTTCCCCGCGGGGGCAAGGCTGATCATCAGCCAAATCCGCTCCCTGACAGACAAGCCGATTAGGTTTGCCCTCGACACACATCACCACGGTGACCATGCCTACGGGAATCAGGTCTACGTTGAAAACGGCGCGGTACCTATCGCGTATACCGGCGTCATCGAGGAGATGAAGCGATACGAAACCGGCTACTACGGCGACAAGCCGGGCGCGTGGGAATCGGCTGCGAAGGTTCGTGCCGATCTCAGAACCAGCAAGCTCAAGCCGCCCTCCGTTCTCTTCTCGAAAGACTTGATTTTCGACGACGGGAAACATCGCGTCGAGCTGATGCACTTGGGGGTGGCGCATACGCATGGCGATTCTGTGGCCTGGCTGCCGAAGGAGAGGATCCTCTTCACGGGCGACATTTGCGTCAACGGACCCTACAACTACGTAGGTGACGGGGACGTGGGCAAGTGGGTGACGACACTCGATGCGGCCCGGGAACTCGGCGCGAAGATCGTATGCACGGGCCATGGCCCGCGCTCGGTTGGACAGGTTTTGGACGACCAGCAGGCATTTTTCAAAGCGCTGCGCGAACAGGTCGGCGCCCTTATGGGCGGCCAGGCGCCCGAGGAGGCTAAGGCTAAGATCGAATCCATCCGGGCTGCACTGAAGAGCAACGCGCAGATCGCCCGTTTCGTCGGCGAGCGCGGGGCCGGCTGGGATCCCTTCGCGTCGCAGGTTGGAAAGGTTTACGAGGAACTGACCGGCAAAAAACTTGCTGCCCTTATGCACGAGCCGCAGCTTGCGCGCCATGCCCACGCCCGTTCCCACGGCCTCACCTCCGCCTGATGACCTTCAAGCATTGCTAAGTGCGGCAGACTTGCAGGACCCAAGGGAAAGTTAGGGGGCCGGTTCCGTGAAACTCGCGATTGAACATGTAAGCAAAGTTTACCGGCGCAAGATCTGGGCACTGCAAGACTTTAGCCTTGAAGTGGGTCCGGGCATTCTCGGTCTGCTCGGACCCAACGGGGCCGGCAAGTCCACCTTGATGCGCATTCTGGCCACGATTACCAGGGCCAGTAGCGGCACCGTAACCTGGAACGGCGTGGACACAGCGCGGTCGCCGGATGTGTTGCGCGCGGTCCTCGGCTACCTGCCGCAGGATTTCGGTGTTTACCCCAATCTGAACGCCGTTGAGTTTCTGAAGTATCTCGCAGCCGCGAAAGGTCTCAGTAGCCAAGCGGCCCGTCGGCGCATCGACGAATTGCTGGAGGTGGTCAATCTCGTTGACGTTCGGAAGCGCCCACTCGGTGGTTACTCCGGTGGGATGAAACAACGTCTCGGCATCGCCCAGGCGTTGCTCAATGATCCCCAACTCCTCATTGTCGACGAGCCCACGGCCGGCCTCGATCCCGAAGAGCGCTTGCGCTTTCGCAACCTGCTCTCGGAGTTGGCTGGGGCCCGTATTGTGATTCTCTCCACGCATATTGTTTCGGACGTCGAAGCCTGCGCCAGCAGCATCGCCTTAATCTTTGAAGGGCGACTGCTCATTCACGACGCTCCCGAAGCGCTGTTGCGCTCCGTCGAAGGCCGGGTCTGGGAGTGGGTGATCCCGAGCGCGGACCTGCCGGCCCTCCGCCAACGCTATCCTGTCAGTAGCGCCATTCATCGAAGTGAGGGTGTGCAGGTGCGCCTGGTCGCCGACGAGTCGCCGGGGGCGGACGCCTTCGCTGCCTTGCCCACGCTGGAGGATGCCTATCTCCATTGGGTTTCAAGCGGCCGGAGGGCCAGCGCATGACGACTTGGCGTGCCCTCTACCACCTGGGTCGAGCCGACTTCCTGGAACGCGTGCGACGCTATAGCTTTCTCATCAGCCTCGCGCTGACCGCGTATTTTAGCTACGTCTGTCTCCCGCCCAATCATGCCACCTACGTCACCATGCGCATCGACAATCACCGCGGCACCTACAATTCAGCGTGCGTGGGCACTCTGGTGGCGATGCTGACGGCGCTGATTCTTTCTCTCGTGGGGTTTTACCTGGTCAAGAATGCGGTCGGTCGCGATTTGCGGACCGGGGTTGGGCAGATCCTCGCGACGACCCCGCTGACGAAGCCTCTTTATACGCTGGGCAAGGTGCTCAGCAACTTCGCCGTGCTTGCGGTCATGGTGGGGGTGATGGCGTTTGCGGCGGGCGCGATGCAATTGGCGCGCCGCGAGGACATGACCATTCACCCCTGGCAACTTCTGGCCCCATTCATCTTCATTGTGCTGCCGGTTATGGCGACCGTTGCGGGCGTGGCTGTTCTTTTCGAGGTCATCCCTGTACTCCGGGGCGGAGTGGGGAACGTGGCCTATTTCTTTCTTTGGATAACGGGCATGGGCTTGTCGGCGGGAATCCCAGCAGACGCGAACCCCTGGTGGCGAAGTGCCGACTTGATGGCGTTTGATACGGCAACTCCCAGCTTTTTTTCCGCATGTGATGCTGCCTTCCCCGGATGCGGAGCCTCCAAGGAATTCAGCATGGGGTTCAACTTCGGCAGCGGGACGGTGTGGAACCTCACCACCTTTCATTGGGACGGCATCCACTGGAGCATAACAGCAATATTGGAACGGCTCCCTTGGGTTGGTATCGGCGCAGGCTTTGCCTTGCTGGCGGCGGTTTTCTTCCACCGTTTCGATCCCGCGCGTGAGCGCGGCAAGAAGGCCCCGGCTGCACCCGGCGAGGCGCCGGAACCTGAAGAGAGGGCGGCTCGGCCGGCCACGATGCATGTGAGGTTGTCGCCCCTGGCTTCCGCAGCGCGGCGGTTCTCCTTCCCATCCTTGGTTGAAGCTGAGCTCCGGATCGCCCTCAAAAGCGTGAGCCGTTGGTGGTACGTCGTAGCGCTCATCCTGATGGTGGGCGGGCTCGCCAGTCCGCTCGCAATCTCACGCTTCTGGCTGATTGGCGCATGGATTTGGCCTATCCTCATCTGGTCAGCCATGGGGACTCGCGAGGCGCGTCAAGGGACCGAGCAATTGGTGTTCTCCATCGCTCACCCGCTCAGCCGGCAGTTGCCGG
>Ga0209777_10008066_pt1 | contig 11580 bp, 11 predicted proteins | sample FrelakmetHBP12HB_FD_187147 | JGI IMG/M metagenome (GOLD analysis project Ga0209777, IMG submission 187147) | Freshwater lake sediment microbial communities from the University of Notre Dame, USA, for methane emissions studies -HBP12 HB (SPAdes)... | ecosystem: Environmental > Aquatic >...
CTTCCTTGTCTAACGGCCACGGCGCCGCGGCACGCCGCGGCCTACATGACAACGCCGGGTGCCATGCTTTCGCGCCGTTGCCTTGTAGGGGCGGCCCTGTGTGGCCACCCGGGCCACGTTCATGTTGACTTGTGGCCCGCCGCGTGCTAAAGGCAACTTCAACTGTGCCCCGTGTATTCAGTGGGGCCAAAGGTAAAGGTCGGCGACTATGCAGCCCAATCCGTTTCTCGGCGTGGTCCTGCACGCGATCGGCGGCCTGGCGGCCGGCAGCTTCTACATCCCGTTCAAGAAGGTCCGCCAGTGGTCCTGGGAAAGCTACTGGATCGTCGCCGGCTTCTTCAGTTGGATCATCGCCCCGTGGGTGGTGGCGTACCTGGCCTGCCCGCGCCTCCTGGATATCTTCCACGCGGCCGCATGGTCCGACATCTTCTGGTGCTACCTGTTCGGCGCGCTGTGGGGGATCGGCGGCCTGACGTTCGGCCTGTCGATGCGATATCTTGGCATGTCGCTGGGTTACGCGATCTCGCTCGGGTTCTGCGCGATGTTCGGCACGCTGATTCCGCCGCTCTTCAACGCGAAGTTCACGGATGCGCTCAAGGGCGGGGCCGGCCTCGCGGACCTCCTGGGGATCGTCGGGGGGAACTTCTCGGCCACGTTCTCGACGGAATCGGGCCTCGTCACGCTCGGCGGCATCGCCGTCTGCGTCCTCGGGATTGTCCTCTGCGGCTGGGCGGGCGTTCGCAAGGAACGCGAGTTGCCGGGCGAGAAGAAGCGGGCCTCCATCCGCGAGTTCAGCTTCGTCAAGGGCGTCTGGGTAGCGGTCTTCGCGGGGATCATGAGCGCGTGCATGGCCATCGCCTTTGCCGCCGGCAAGCCGATCGCCGAGCATGCCGTCGCCAATGGGACGCCGGACCTCTTCAAGAACTTTCCCGTCCTGATCGTCGCCCTGGCCGGCGGATTCACGACCAACGTCATCTGGTGCGCGGCCCTGAACCTCTGGAACCGGTCCGGCCGCGACTACGTGACTGGCGGCGGGCGGGCGCTGGCCGTCAACTATGTCTTCTCGGCCCTGGCGGGGATCACCTGGTACCTTCAGTTCTTCTTCTACGGCATGGGCACCACGAAGATGGGCCGATACGACTTCTCGAGCTGGACGATCCACATGGCCTTCATCATCGTCTTCTCGAACCTGTGGGGCATCTATTTCCGCGAATGGAAGGGTTCGAGCCGCCGGACGCACTGGGTGGTCTTCGGGGGCATCGCCGTCCTCACGCTCTCGACGGTGGTCGTCGGCGTGGGGAACTGGCTGGCGTCGATGAAGCCGTAGTAGAACGTCGCCCTTAATCGTGTGGGTTCCATGCTTTCGCGCTGTTGCGAAAGCATGGTCTTCGACCTGCGGGTAAGCATGCTTTCGCAAAACTGTGTGGCCTATGGCCCATCGCTCGTCCATCCTCGCGACGTCGCTCGGCCTCGGGGCGATCCTCTTCTGGAGCACCGTTATCGCCGTCTCGCGCGAGCTCTCGGAGGACCTCGGCGCGATCACCTCGGCCTCGTACATCTATTTCCTGGCAGGGACGGTCGGCCTGGCGATCGCGCGCCTGAGGCACGGCAGCTTCGGCTTCGTCGTGCGCGTGCCCGTCCGGTACCTGCTCGGCTGCGGCAGCCTGATGGTCCTCTACACGCTGTCCCTGTACCTGTGGATCGGCCTCTCGGCGGATCGCACGCAGACGATCGAGGCGGGCATCCTCAACTACCTGTGGCCGGGGCTGACCCTGGTCTTCTCGGTGCCGATCCTGGGCCGGCGGGCGCGGGCGGGCCTGGCGCCGGGGATTCTCATGGCGCTGGCCGGCGTGGTTCTTGCGATGGCTCCGCCTGACGGATGGTCCTGGGCGGGCCTCGGCGGGCGGCTGGCCCACGGCTGGGCGTACGGCTTTGCCCTCGTCGGGGCCGTCGCGTGGGCGCTCTATTCGAACCTGAGCCGCCGTTGGGCCCGACCCGACGGGGCGGAGGGCGGCGCGGTGCCCGTCTTTCTGCTGGCGGCGGGCGTGGTGCTCACCCTGGCGCGCTTCGTGCGGCCCGAGGCGTCGCACTGGACCGGGCCCGCGGCCGCGCGGCTGGTTTACGTGGCCCTCTTTCCGACGCTGCTGGCGTACCTCTGCTGGGACTACGCGGTGCGGCGCGGAAACATCACGCTGGTGGCCTCGGCGGCTTACGCGACGCCGCTCCTTTCGACGGCCATCAGTTGCGCCTGTCTCGGCGTGGTGGCCGGGCCGAGCCTGTGGGTGGCCTGCGGCCTGGTGATCGGCGGGGCGGTCATCTGCAACTTCTCGGTGGTCGAATCGCCCGACGCTCACCATAATGAAAGATCGCTCTCGCCGCGGAGGGCAACGAAATGGGGGAAGTTCGTCCGGTAAATCCCGGAAAAGGAGACGGAAGCATGAGGAAGGCACGTTGGCTCGCGCTGGGCGTGGTGGCACTGGTCGGCATGGCCCTGGTGGGGTCGGGTTGCGGAACGAAGGAAGGGCAGGAGGCCAAGCCGGCCAAAGAGGCCGCCAAGACCAAGTTGCCTGACGTCGTGGCCAAGGCCCTCAAGGCCGAGTTCCCCAAGGCTGAGATCACCAAGGTGGCCAAGGAGAAGGAAGGCGGCGTTACCTTCTATGACATCGACTTCAAGGACGCTGATGAAGAGCGGGCGATCGACATCGGCACCGACGGCGCCATCTTCTCGGTCTCCCTCGTCATCGAGGCCAAGGAAGTGCCCGAGGCTGTCATGAAGGCCGTCCAGGCGGCCCTGGACGGCGGCAAGATCGAGCAGATCGAGAAACGCGAGGTCCGCCGCGAGGCCAAGGACCTCATCGTTTCTCCCCCGTTCGACAAGCCGAAGATTCAGTTCGAGGCCGAGCTCAAGAAGGGCGACCTGGAGGCCACGGTCCTCGTGGACGACAAGGGCGCCGTCCTCGAAGCGCCGAAGTGGGAGAAGCCGGAGAAGGAGTAGGGCAGGAGCCCACGGCCTTTGGCCTCGTTAGCCGCCCAGCTTGCTGGGCGCGTGTTGTGGGAATGCACAGGCCCATGCTTTCGCAACGGCGCGAAAGCATGGCACCCGGCTTCAGGTTGGCTTCATGTTCCCCAGGTATCCTTCAGGGTGATGTTGTCCGCGCACTTGGCCTTCGCGGAGGCGGGCGTGTCACTGTCTCGAATGCGTTTTCACTGGGGATCGCCGATGCGGGGCGGGGGCGATTCTGGGAGGCGTGCATGCATTGGTTTCGCTCGCGATACGCCGGCCTGTTCCTCTTCGCCCTGATCTTCCTGGCCGTCTCCTTCCTGTTGCGGGTCGCCCTGCTCATCGACTCCTTCCCGCTGGCCGACACGCGTCCCCTGGCGATCGCGCTGGCCTTTGCCGTCGGCCTGTGTTTTGACGTCCTGGCCAGCCTGTGGCTCCTTCTGCCCTTGACGCTGCTGGTCGTCGTGGGGAGCAATCGGTTTCTCGCCAGCCGGGTCGGCCGGACGCTGGTCCTCGCGTTCTTCGGCCTGGGCGTCTTCTTCCTGCTCTACGACGTTCCGGTCGAGTGGTTCTACTGGGGAGAGTTCAACAGCAGCCGGTTCAACCTCATTGCCGTCGACTACATCCGCGACTACCGCGAGGTCCTGACCAACATCTGGCAGAGCTACCCGGTGGTGCCGATCAGCGGGGGCCTCGTCGTGCTGGCGGCCCTGGTGGTCCTGCCCTTTGCGCGGACGGTGCTGCGCTCGTGCGAAGTCCCCTTGCGGACCGCCCAGCGCGTGCGGTTCATGATCGTGTACCTGGCGGCCCTCGGCCTCGCGGTGCCCCTGGTGCTCAGGCCGACGCTGACCAACACGAGCGACAACTGGGCCAGCCGCAACCTGGCGAAGAACGGGGGCATGAGCTTCGTCGGCGCCCTCCTGAACCGCGACGTGACCTACGGCGAAGACCTGTACCTGACGCGCCCCCACGACCAGGTCATGGCCCGCCTGCGGGACCTCCTGAAGACCTCCAACAGCCGGTACCTGAGCGATGACCCCGACGACCTCACGCGCCAGGTCACCAACGGGCCGAACCCGCCCAGGCACAACGTCGTTCTCGTGGTGGTCGAAAGCCTCAGCGCCGAATTTCTCGGCGTCTTCGGCAACCCGAAGGGCCTGACGCCCAACCTGGACGAGCTGGCCGGCGAGGGCCTCCTTTTCACCCACCTGTACGCCTGCGGCACCCGCACGATCCGCGGCCTGGAGGCCCTGAACCTCTCGTTGCCGCCGACGCCCGGCCGGGCCCTCGCCAAACGCCCCCGGTCCAACGAGCATTTTTCGGCCGAGCGGCTGTTGCGGGGCATGGGCTACCGCACGATGTTCTTCTATGGCGGCCTCGGCAACTTCGACAATATGGACGAATTTCTCTGCCATGACGGCTTCGAGCTGATCGACCGGCGGAGCTTCAGGCCCGACGAGATCCATTTCGACAACGCCTGGGGCGTCTGCGACGGCGACCTCCTGCGCCGCGTCCTCCGCGAGTGCGATGCGACCCACCAGTCCGGCCGCCCGTTCTTCGCCGAGGTCATGACCCTCTCCAACCACATCCCGTTCACCTACCCGCCGGAGATCGACATCCCCTCGGGCACCGGCAGCCCCGGCGGCGTCAAGTACACCGACTTCGTCCTGGGGCGGTTCATCCGCGAGGCCCGTCCGAAGCCCTGGTTCGACGATACCGTCTTCGTCATCGTGGCCGACCACTGCTGGCGGCGGTGGGCCAGGCTCGATTTCGACCCCGTCAAGTACCACATCCCCGCGATCGTCTACGCCCCGAAGATCGTCCAGCCCCGGCGGATCGATTCGCTGTGCAGCCAGGCCGACCTCATGCCGACCGTCCTGGGCCTCCTGGGCGCTTCCTACCGGACCAAGTTCTTCGGCCGCGACGTCCTCCGCGACCCGCCCAACCGGGCCCTCATCGGCACCGAGCTGGACCTCTCGCTCCTCGTCGGCCATCACCAGGTCGTTCTGTCGGCGGGGTGCCAGGCCCAGGCGTTCGAGATCGCGCCCGACGGCACCGAGACCGCCGCCGAGATCGACCCGGACGAGCTCGACCAGGCCATTACGTACTACCAGGGGGCCGGCTACCTGCTGAAGAAGCACCTGTACAACGCGAAGTGATCAGTACCTTCATCAAGACAGCGCTGTCATGCTAATCCGAGGAGGTCACGCCTTCGCGGATGGCGAACTTGATCAGTTCCGCCAGGCTGTGGCAGTTGAGTCGTTGCATCAGTTGAGCGCGGTGCGTTTCGACGGTCTTGGTGCTGAGGTGGAGTCGAGCGGCAATCTGTTTGGTGGCCAGCCCCTCGGCCACCAGTTGGAGGACCTCGCGCTGTCGGGGCGTGAGCGCGTCGCACGGCCCGTCGGTGGACGGGGCGCCGTGCCCCAACGCGGCGTTCACCACCTCGCCTGCCACGGCCGGGCTCAGGTACACCTCCTTCCTCGCCACGGCGTGGATGGCGCGGCACAGCTCGTCGAACGCGCAGTCCTTCGGCAGGTAGCCGGACGCGCCGGCGGCCAGGATGCGGGCGACGAACCGAGGGTCCGTGTGGGCCGAGAGAGCCAGCACCTGGATGCCAGGCGACCGCTTCTTGACCTGGTGCGTGGCGTCGATCCCATTGAGGTCCGGCATGGTGACGTCCATGACTATGACGTCGGGGGCCAGTTGGCGGGCCAGACCGACGGCTTGGCGGCCGTTCTCGGCTTCGCCGACCACATCAATCTCCGGGTCGCCTGCGAGCATCGAGCGCAGACCTCCCCGGAAGATCGCGTGGTCATCGACCAGAAGGACTTTAATGGCCATCGTCCCCTCCCCTCGCCGGGTCCTCTGCCAGCGGCGCTCTGAGGGCCACGGTCGTTCCCTTTCCCGGCGCGGAAGTGATCGTGAGGCTTCCACCCAGGTATTCGAGCCGCTCGCGAATGTCAGGAAGGCCGAAGCCCGCGCCGTCCTCCTTGCTTGGAAGGGCCTCCCGCGCGCCAAAGCCGACCCCGTCATCGCGCACCGCGACCTGGATGTCGCCGTTCGTACGGTGGACGGAGACCGCCACGTGCGTGGCCCGGGCGTGCTTGGCCGCGTTCCGAAGTGCCTCTCGAACGGCACGGTATAGAATCACGCGCACCGCGCTGGCCATCGGTGTGGGGCGCCCGTCCGTCTGAAGGGTGTGAACGATCCCGCGCTCGCTACGGGCCTCTTCCAGGAGCGCCTCGACGGCCGGCAGGAACCCCAGTTCGTACAGGGCCACCGGGCTGAGGTCGAACAGCAGCGTCCGGGTATCGCGAGCCGCCTGCTCGATAAGGTCGAGGGCCTCTCGCAACGCCGGCGCGAGGCGGGCCGCCGCGCTCTTCGAGGACAGGCTTTCCAGTTTCACCTTGGCCAGCAGGAGCAACTGGACGACGTTGTCGTGCAGGCCGGCGGCGATGCGGCGGCGCTCCTCCTGTTCGGCTACGACCAGCTTCGCCCCCAACAACCGCAGACGACGCTGATAGGCGACGATCCGGCTCTCAGCCTCCTTGTGGCTGATGATGTTAATGTGAGCGCCCACGAACCGGGTGTTCTTGTGCGGCGGGTCCGGGTGCTGAGCCAGGACAACCGCCATTCCCACATCGTACGGCAAGTGCGTCAGAAAATTGGTGAAGGCCTCCATTCCGCCTGGCGAGACGCCAACGCCCGCCGCGGCGACGTCACCTTCATTGAGTGGTTCCGTTGGAGCGCCCGCGCGTTTCGGTGCCGCCTTGGATTTGTCCGCCGGCACCGGATGCTTGGCGGTCTTGCGTGGGCATTTCCTGCCGACGGCATGGGACTTCGGAGTTGTCTTAAGGGCGCCGGCAGCCTTCCTGACGGCGGATTCCGTCTTCGAGGATGTTTTTGTCGCAGCCATGATGTGTCTCCCGACTGATGCCCGAGAGAGAACCTCCCCCCTCATGTCCGCTAGCGGCAGAACATCCGTCAGACGAAACGACGGCTCGGCAGGATGATGCGATCTGTCAGGCCTGTCGGCGAGAGGCGCGACTCGGAGAGGCCCGAAGAACGCACCATTATATTATTTTAACAAAGGGCAGCGCCTGACACAAGTATTCTCCTGATGCAGACAGGACTCTTGTGGGCCGGGAACCGAGGGACGCTGCCCTCCCTATCCTCGCCGTGAGGCGGCCCCGGCGGCAGGAGGCGGCAAGGCATTGGGCGGCGCGAAGCGGGATCCCCGACGGGCCGTTCACCCGTGCTTCAGCACGATCGTCTGCAACACGTCGGCCACGTCTTCGCAGCGGTCGATGCCGCGCTCGAGGGTCTCGTAGATATCCTTCCACTTGATGATGGTCTTGGGGTCCCGCTCCTTCTCGAACAGGTTCGCCATGGCGACCTGGACGAGGCGGTCCCCCTCGTTCTCCTGGGTGTGGACCTCCACGCACAGCGAGAGGATCGCCTCGGGATGGTCGAGGGCGTGAAGCGGCGCGAACGCCTCGGTCAGCAGGCCGGTGGCCTTGACGAGGGCCTGGGCGAAGTCGCGGGGGCCCGGGGGGACCGTCTCGATCTTGAAAAGCGCCAGGCGGTTGGCGGCCGTCTCCATTTCGTCCAGCACGTCGTCCAGCCGCGAGGTCATCTCCTGGATCTCGCTGCGGTCCAGGGGAGTGACGAACGACTTGGCCAGCTTCTCGAGGATGCGATGGGTGTGCTCGTCGCCGGCATGCTCGAGGTTCTTGATCCGCCGGACCTTGTTGGGGACGTCCTCGTAGTGCTCGAATTGGAGCAGATGAGGACGGTCGATGCCGTGGCGAACGCCGCCGCGAAGCCGCGCGTCGGCGTGATCTCGGTGATCTTCTTCCCGACCGTGGCGATGACCCTGTAGCCCATGGTGGCCAGTCCGATGACGATGCCCGCGCCGCCGAAGGCCATCAGCCAGGGGGACACGGTCGTCTTGGCGCCCAGCGAGGCGCCGCTGAAGGCCATCATGCTGCCGCCGACGGTGGCCTGGGTCACGGAAACCAGGTGGGACATCAGCGTCGCGATGTTGAGCCAGATCGCCGACGCCAGGGATTGCCGGCTGTGACCCGAACTGGCCCGGCGCGATCGGCTCCGCCACCGAGGCGAGAAAAAACCTGTTCCGTAAACCCGGAAAAGTGTAAACCATGTGCCCGGACTAACATGTAAAGGATGTGCCCGCCCGCACAGTGCAGGCGCCCCTCGGGGGCTGAACCGGAGGCACGGAGACAGCCAGAAAAAACAGACACCCCCGAGGGAATGGACCTCGGCGTTAATACTTGTGACCCCGCCCGCCGCCGCGCATAATGCGCTTATGTCCGATGAGCCCATCACGGCGCCGACGCGCCGCCAGGCGCTCATTGCGCGGACCGAGCAGGCGCTCCTTCTCGTGCTCGCGCTGGCGCTGGTGGCGGGTGTGGCCTGGCGCGCGGCCACGCACTTCGGAGTGGGGCAGACGCCCCTCGAGGTGGCCAGGCCGGCAGAAGGCCCGAACTTCCGCGTCAACGTGAACTCGGCCGACTGGGCCACGCTGGCCCTCGTGCCGGGCCTCGGGCCGGCGCTTTCGAAACGGATCGTCGAGGCCCGCGATTCCAGGCCCGCCAGGCGGTTCGAATCCCTGGACGACCTCAAGGCCGTCCGCGGCATCGGCGACAAGGTCCTCGCGAAGCTGCGGCCGTATCTTGTGCTCGACGACTCCGCCCCGACCTCCGAGCCGGTCCAGATGCAAGCGGCGCCGTAGGCGGGCCGTTGGCCTTCGTAGGGGCGGCCCTGCGTGGCCGCCCGGCCGTTGACGTTGGCACGCGTACAACACGCGCCCCGCAAGCGGGGCGGCTAACGAGGCGCGCCGCCGGCCTTTACGGCGAGCGGCGAGCAAGCTCGCCGGCGAAATGTGATGCTGCGGGCCGCCGCGGGTAGGCCCTTGATACGGCGCGACGTTTTTGGTATACGTTAACATCGCAGGCAAGCCCGTTCGCTATGGCGATACGGGCGTTTGCGTTTCCGGGACTAGGAAGTCGCGGCGCGCGGCCGGGCCGGCGAAGGGACGAGGAGCCTGACGTCTCGGGGCTCTGGACCCCCTCCGACCCCCGACGGCGCCGCGGAGAGGGTCATAGACGGATGTCCGAAGGCCGTTCGCAACTGTTGAACCGCGAGGTCCCGGCGGACCTGGCGGACCTTGTGCGCCGCGAGGGGCTTGACCCGGGCCGGGCCTGGCTCTCGACCGACACCGACATCAACCTCGCGGGCGACTACGAGAAGGTGTTCCTCCTGGCGCTGCCGGACCGGCTGCTCGTGATCGGCCGGCCCTGCGACCGGTGGCCGCACGTCATCCGCGTGGGCCTCGACCGGGCAAGCATCAAGGAAGTCCGGACCCGGCAGGGCGTGGGCGGCGGATTCCTCGAGGCCCAGGTCGAGGGGGTCTTCGTCGAGGTCCTCGCGTTCTCCAACGCCCGGGCCGACCTCTTCCACAAGGTCGTCTCGAAGCTCAAGGGCTGGATCGCCGGCGAGCAGCCCGAGATCGCCCCGGACGACGACTTCAATCCGCGCAAGTGCCCCACGTGCGGCATGACCCTGGAGTCGAAGGGCGACCTGTGCGGCCGGTGCATCAACCGCGGGGCGATCGTCACGCGGATCGTCGGCCTCATGAAGCCCTACGCCGGCTACGCCATCCTGATGATCGGCATCCTGATGGCCTCCATCGGCCTCCTGATGCTGCCGCCCTACCTGACGAAGATCCTCGTCGACGACGTGATCACGCCGGCCGTCAAGGCGGGCTCGGAGGCCGACCTCGCGCACCTCTGGCGGCAACTGGGCTGGCTGGCGGCCGCCATGTTCGGCATTACGGTCCTGCGAGCGCTCTGCGACGGCCTCAACGGGCGCCTCACCAGCTACGTTGGCACGCGGATTACCTGCGACATGCGCGAGACGGTCCTGGCACGCCTGACGAAGCTTAGCATCGACTATTACGACCGGCACAGCATCGGCCAGCTCATCAGCCGCGCGGCCGGCGACACAGGGGCGTTCAACGACCTCATCCGGAACGTCGCGGGCGGGTACCTGGCCCAGATCCTGATCGCCGCGGTCACGTGCGTCATGCTCTTCTTCATGTCGTGGAAGCTGGCCCTGTGGACCCTGGTGCCGGCGCCGCTCGTGATCCTGTCGAGCATCTTCTACTGGCGGCGGGTCTATCCGCGGTACTTCCGCGTCTGGGACGCCAACGGGCGGCTGTGGAACAGCCTGAACTCGATCCTGACGGGCATCCGGGTCGTGAAGGCCTTCGGCCAGGAGAACCACGAGGAATCGCGGTACGCGCGGTCGACGCGGTACGTCCGCGACGCCGAGCGGCGGGTCCAGTACGCCACGAGCATCTTCAACCCGGCGATGCTGCTGGTGTTCGGCCTGGGCGGCCCGATCGTGTGGTACGTCGGCGGGCGCGAGGTGATCGAGAGCGCGGGCCTCCATCCGCCCACGCTGACCCTCGGGTCCCTCATCGCGTTCTTCGCGTACCAGGGGATGTTCTATGGCCCCCTGTGGCAGATGACGACGCTGACGGACTGGCTGACGCGCCTGCTGACGGCGGCGCAGCGGACGTTTGAGATCCTCGACACGACGCCCCAGATCAGCGGGGCGAAGAACCCCAAGCGGATGCCCAACCCGAAGGGCCACATCGTGTTCGAGAACGTCACGTTCGGCTACAACCGCCACGAGCCGGTCCTGAAGAATATCTCCTTCGAGATCAAGCCCGGCGAGCACATCGGCGTCGTCGGCAAGAGCGGCTCCGGCAAGACCACGATCATCAACCTCCTCGCGCGGTTCTACGACGTCGACGAGGGCCGCGTCCTCGTCGATGGCATGGACGTGCGGGAAGTCGAGCCGGACGATTTGCGGCGGGCGGTGGGCGTCGTCCTCCAGGAACCGTTCCTGTTCCGCGGCACGATCTACTCGAACATCACCTACGGCGTCCGCGACACGACCGCGGAGGTGGTCCTCTCGGCGTCGAAGGCCGCCAACGCTCACAAGTTCATCATGCGCCATCCGCTGGGCTACGACACGTACATCGGCGAGCGCGGGGCGGGCCTGTCGGGCGGCGAGCGGCAACGCATCTCCATCGCCCGGGCGCTCCTTTACGACCCGACCGTCCTCATCCTCGACGAGGCCACGAGCAACGTCGACACCGAGAGCGAGCAGCTCATCCAGGAGGCCCTCGGCCGCGTGACGGCCGGGCGCACGACGATCGCCATCGCCCACCGGCTGAGCACCCTGAAAACCAGCGACCGCATCTTCGTCGTCGACAAGGGCAAGATCATCGAGCAGGGCTCGCACCAGCAGCTCCTGGACCTGGGCGGCCTGTACTATCGGCTCGTGAAGATCCAGACCGAACTGTCGCGCGAGCCCAGCGTCGACTCCCTGGCGGTACAGAAGAAATGAGCGAGGCGAACGAGAAAACCGACAAGCCCCCGCGCGACGAGGTCGACCCGACCCGCGTCCGGTACCTGACGCCCGACATGTGCCGCATCCACCTCGGCACGCACGAGGCGCTGCACGTGACCGTCCTGAACGAGCGG
>Ga0209777_10008067_pt1 | contig 11579 bp, 9 predicted proteins | sample FrelakmetHBP12HB_FD_187147 | JGI IMG/M metagenome (GOLD analysis project Ga0209777, IMG submission 187147) | Freshwater lake sediment microbial communities from the University of Notre Dame, USA, for methane emissions studies -HBP12 HB (SPAdes)... | ecosystem: Environmental > Aquatic >...
TATTGCCCGGCAATGGTATTAACAGGGCTATGCAAATTGATGTATGAAACATAGCTTTGATGGACGCAGGGTTGAGGGCCTTGTCACGTAGGTGTTCGCGGGTTCGAATCCCGTCCCCCGCATAATAACAGGTCGAAGCATAGCGATTTTTACAGGTAACTGTCTAAATCTATTACTAGTAAAGGCGTGCGTATCTTCTATCCCCTGCATAACAAATTTCGATTTTGCCTAAGCCATACTATCTATGATCTGGCCAACAGTCATGTGTTCTGGATATGAGATTAAGTGAGGGAGATGAGACTTCGGCAAGTAGAATGACCCCTTTGGATGTATTCCAAAAATGTGCTTTCTAAAGATAACATAACGATTATTTAGTGGAAGGATGATCAAGTTATTCTGAAGGAGCCTGGAATCCATGAGAAGATTATTGCTTATTCTGCTATTAGCTATAATATTAGCCGCGCCAGGAGCATAGAACGACTCGCTTGAGTGCTTCTTGGCCATCTCAGCTAGCTTCTGGCCATATATCTGGTCTTCTTTCTTCAAAGCCTTAGAAGCCTTCAGCCATCTTGCGGAGACCTCCTTGTCACCCATACTTACGCTCTCAATGCTCCGACCCATCTATTTACTCCAGAACTCCTGAGGCCAATGCTCTTCTTCAGTCCAGATCTTTTCCTCTAGCCTCCGTTGGATCATGTCCTCGATATCCGAAGGTCTGGTGTGGAAGGCTTCTTCTAGAATTTGCTTTGATGTCTCCAGCTCTAGAATTCGAGGATTGACCTTCCGCCTAGGTTCAGGTGGCCTAGCCTCTCGCCGTTGCCACAATCTCATCATGAAAACACCTCAAAAGTCGTCTGGCTCTTTTCGGCTTTCGGATACGACTTTGTAACGAGCCTTGGTGATGCTCTCGGTGCCTCATCAAAGTACCAGACTCGATAGGCGTCCCGTGAGAGTTCTTCGAGGAATGGATCTGAGCTAGGAGAGTGCAGAAGCACGGCCGCTTCCTAGCGGAGTCACTCATGGCTTGGGAGACTTATTCGACCATCTCGACCGCATCTTCGTAGAGTATGGGGTCATGCTCGATGATAATCAGGGTATGGCGCGCTTCTTCCAGCACGGTCATGAGCTGGAACACAGTGAATGCTCGACGGACATCCAGGTCTGTGAACTTGCGGTCAAGTTTGCTGAGGATGCCGGAATAGTTACCGCAGACTTAAAGCACTTGGTAACGCTGTAGGTTGAGGTTATGATTGAGCGGTTGGATGAACAGATCTCTAGGGGCTTGCAGGACGTTGAAGGATCTTGATTTGAGGGTAATCGCTGGGTGTAGTTCGAAGTCCATAATCGAGTATGGGATGCTCAAAGGATTTGAGTGCTAAGAAAAGGCGGGGCGAAAGTGAAAACGAAGGTTTAATAGATTGAATAGCGGAAAACTCTAAGAAACATATGCCTGAGAAAAGTTTCAGATCTATTAGTGCCGCGTCTCACGCAGGACGAGGTTCCTGATAGGCCTCTTCAAGGCATGCTATGCGGATTAAAGCATGCATATCTCAAACCCTAGGAGTTCTTTTGGCTTTCTCTGGTGCTTTTCGGATGCTGTTTTTAAGCAGCACATCCCAAGGCCTCAGATGCCTTGACGGCGCATCTTCATATTATCTTTGCCAGAAGATATTCATTATTACGGAGATTCCCGTGGCAAGGATTTGTTTAGCAGCAAGATAAAATGGGAGTGAGGAAGATCGCATCCCATGCTCTGAATCGAGTAGAGCCTCATGCAATCTTCTGATTCTTCTACCAGCCTTTATCGACCATTACAACGTTTGACGGTATCGAAATAGGCCGGTTCGTAGCGATTTGAGTCCATTCTCATGTTTGTTTGTCAGCGATAAAGTGTTGTTTTCAATTAGATTTCGCAAATGCCTAAATAGTTTAAACAAACACTAGGATCGATAAATGATTAGAAAACTAACGTTTTCAAAATGGGCGTTCGTTAGGAGGGGAAGTCATGAAGTTAAATCAGATGCATAAAATAATGATAATTGGATTGACATTAGCAGTAATCTATGTATTGATTGGTACTACTTTTGCCCAATTTTCCAGTTCCCAATTTTATTCCAGACCTAATGAGGTTTGGAAGCTTACTGATAAATCGATCTCTTTCATACCGCCTCCAAAAGGTGACAGTAACGGAGTAAATGTCAAATATGAAGAGCCAATAATAAGTGGAAATTCTATCTCTGGCCGGGTAGATTTGACCTATTCTCATCCTCCAACATCTTATTATATGGCAGATAAATTGACATGGACAGATATACCTTCGGTCTTGAAGCCTGGAACTATAACGAATGTAACCTTTACAATTTCTGCCCCGCAGGCGAATTGTGGAAAATGTAACGCGGGTGCTGGTGTTAATGTATATCTAGCAGGCTTAGATGAACACGTTGACGAATTTGTTCTTGGTTGGAATCTCTCTGATACTACTCTTCAACCTCAATCCAAGGTTTTCGGATGGATGGTATTACCTGGTCGCAAAGGGGATAAAATGGGCTACCGTATTAATTATGCCTTTACAATAGGAACCGATACATGGCAGGCGTCTGCTCAATACAATTATACTTATCAGCAGAATGTAACGCAAACAGTTACTAATAATTCGCAAAGAAATAACACGCCGACAGAAAATCTCTCAGATTTATCTATTGATAATAAATATATATGTGTAGGAGAAATCAATAAAACCTTTTCTGCCTATCCTTCTGAGAGGACTAAATTCTATTCCATGCGTGAACCTTCGGCAGATAAACAATCAATAGGCGTAATTGTCTTTAACAAAGGCAAGAATGAGTCGAAGAATGTCCACGTCCAGTTCTATGTCCAATATCCTGGCCAGGACAAGTATTCACCTTTGGGTGATCCGATCCTCGTAGGCGATATACAGGGGGGAGGTCATGGCTGTGCCTCCACGTACTGGGATTTAGGAGGTAAGAACGTCGAAGGTGCCGATCTATTAGCGCAGGTCTACATACCTGGAGAAAAAGATCTGAATCCCGACGATAATTCTGCTGGCGTACATCTCAACATTTATTATGCCAATAAAGATGATCGGGCTTTCTCTTGGTTCGATGATACCTATAGCTTCAAAAACTATGGTCTCTCAGGAAGTGAAACAGAGGAACTAATCGAGGGTTTCCTTGCTACACTTGTAGGCAATATGGGATCTGACCAAATGTCCGAATTCTCGAATGCAATCAAGATTCAGAAAGGGCTTGCCGGCACATTTGCCACGGCCACTGGCCTTCAGACAAACCAGGAGCTATTGCACCGAATAATCTTTCCTCAGAGTTATATCCAACTAAGAGATTATTTTAACAACAGCATGAGAGCGGGAGTTGGTGGCCACTGCTACGGCATGTCTGCAACTTCGGCACTGTACTTCGAAGATCCTAGTCTCAAACCTGTGAATAAGTTAGTTAAGGAAATGACCTTAGAAGAAGCTTCCGCAAACATAGCAATCTATCACAGGGCACAAATGTTGCCATTATACGGAACATTGCTGACCGGCGGAGCGGAGTATTTTAGCCGGAACGAAGGTCCTGCTAAGTGCTTCCAGGCTGTGAAAGATTCGCTCAGAGATGATAGAAGGCCTTTGATTATTGAGTTCTTTGGAAAAATAGGAAATAATTGGGCTGGCCATGCAGTTCTCGGTTACAAGCTTATCGAAATCGAGGGCAGAGATCCATTCGTTTACGTATATGACTCGAATTTCAATGCGACTGGAGTCGGGCCCACTTCACCCATGCCCCAGATAACTCTTGATGTCTCAAAGAACACATGGAGAAATCCTGCGTACATGGGGTACAATTGGGCTGAGGCAGAATATATCAGTGCTCAAATACCGCGTAGAACAATCCCTCTTGATGACGTCAATGCCATTGTCCCCTCCTTGAAGAAGAGCATATATGATTATGTCAATCTGCTAAAGAATTTGCACAAATATGTCGTCGAAGCACGCTGTCCAGCCGATGCACTATTTACAGATTCTCAAGGTAGACGTACAGGGACTCTAAACGGCCAGGTCATTAATGAGATACCCGGTGCAGATATCTTGAGCTCAGACGCAGTAAATACCTATCGTTTACCATCTGGAGATAGGTATTCAGTGGCCTTAACAGGTACAGGCCAAGGACAGCTTGGCTTTGATGTAATCAGGGCAGACGGCGATTTAGCCGAGCTAGCATCATTCGAAAATTTATCTTTGAAGACCGGTACGCAAATTACTGGAGATCTTGAACCTGGAGGTCAGATCGACACTCTCAAGTCGGGTTCAGAGACAGTTAATCCCAGCTTAGTAGGCTCAATGAATATAACTAGCTTCGGGCCTGTGACAGAAGCTCCGGCCAAGAGTAGCCTAAATGCCGGTACAAAGTTCCCTAACAGCAACAAAGTCGGAACCGAGACAGCATCTAATACCCTACCTTCACCATCCAATTCTGCTTCGTATGGCGGAAACGAGATCGTTTCAACCGGCAGCAACTATACAGGACCCGAAACAAATGCTCAAGGAGTTCCAAATACAATAAACACACAGTGCACCCAGAATGCTGTGATTTGCGACAAGCCACCCTGTCTATACTGTCCGGAACATCTAGGGGATATCGCCCCTCCTAACAGCGATTTGATATATGAGGTATTAAGCCCGAAAAGTAATTCGACGAACCCACCAATTGCGAATACATTCAAGCTGGATACATCCTGCACAATCACATGTATCGCAACTTATCACTCGCAAGGCAATGCACCCGGCCAAATCGGACTACAAGCATCATCTGGCGTAGTGTACGGGCCGTGGCAAGCAGATGGACGTCCAGGCTCTTTTGGAAATGTAGTCTGGGTTGCATATATGAATCAGCTATTACCACCGGGTTCTTACACGATCACAGACTCGGATAAATCAACCTGGTTATATGACCCATCTTATTGCATAGCCTCTGAGGGAATTTGTCCCTCCAAAGGGATTTGCCAGGTCTATGCAGCTAGGTTGGTCCCGGAAGGCACAGGAAGAAATGATCAAGAAAAATGTCATACAGATCAGGCTACTGGCCAAATCATTTGCAATGGCACAAATAGCAGCGGCGTCACCGGGAACCATGTTACTGCTATTGCACCCACTTCAACCATTCCAGGAGTAAACAATACTCCAGCAACCCTAAATATATCCTCCCCGGCTATCGTAAATATCTACATTAACACAACACAGCAACCGAATGGTCCCAATTTGAACATACTCAATCCAGCTACTAATAATTCAAACAATCCACCCGCACGGGCTACAGAACCGTATACGCGTCAGATTAAAGGTTACGTCAAATATCTAGGAGGTAATGTTGTCAGGACAGGGGTAGATGTAAATTTGCAGGAGTTATTCAACGGCAATATTTTCGACATTTCAAGTGCAGTTTCGTCAAGACAAGACGGCTCTTTCAAGATAACGTATAGCTCTGATCAACTCTATAATCCCGATAACCCTCATCTGATATTACAAGCATTCTCTGAGGGCAAACCGTTCAGCGATCCTGTTGACAATTTTGGAGGCTTAAACGATATAGTTCAATTGATTTGCTCGCCTCACCAGGCCGATTGAGGTGCACACACTTTTAATTTCCCAGACTAACCTGAGAGATTTTTACTAGTAAACTCGAGCGGGGGTCCCGTCCCCCGCACTAAAGCTATCGATTTTTTGAGTGGACTCTCGTATCGCCAGATACCAACATTATCAATGAAGAATTTAAAGTTTTTCGAGGCAAAGGTGCAGCCTTGAATCTTTATGTGTACGTTCTAATCCACTCTTCTTAACTGGTCGTGGGTGTGTGTCACTGAAAAATGTCTTTGAATTCAGAAGCATTCGGCATAAAATCTCGGTAATTGTCAGCCAACTCTCTTGTTAGCTCTTTTCAGTAACTCACCTACACGGCCACTTTTGGATCGATTCCAAAATGTCTTCGCCGTCGTCCATCCTAAGGACGAGGATCCTCCCCAAACTGCCCTCTGAGTACTGCATAATAACTCCTATGCTTATCTATTTTCTGTGCTCTCGACCGATGTGCTTTTAATTCGCTTTTCCAAAAAGCACCTTTTCCATTTACCTGTCATGGGCTTACCGCACCTCCCCTCGAAAAAATAGACATGGCCAGGTCGGATTTCCAGATAATCCCTAATCTCGGCCATTAATTTCGGCGAGATTTTTTTCCTCTCTCCGGTGGATCGGATTAAGATTGTCCCGCCAGCAATGTCGATGTCCGAGGTCTTGGTTTCAATCAGCTCCTCAACCTTGAGCCCTGAATCAAGGAGAAGCAGAAGCATTATCCGGTCCAGTCCTGAAGAAGAATCCAGCAACATCTCCTTCTCCTGCTTTGATAGACTTTCGAGGATATCCACAATGAATAGTTGAATCTATAGGATATCAATAGATCGAAAGTCGATTTCAGGGTTTTTGATATTGGGTCGTTCTAAAGGCCAACATGGAGAGCATCGAAGTTCATCTCAGATATTCTAAGAATTATTTCTAATATGAAACTTGATTGCCGATATTAGCACAATATTTCGATAAATTAAAGTTAATTAAAATTTCTTATGACTATTTGGGGCAATGTCCTATTTTGTTCTTCAACAAGCTGTTGGGAGATTTTCATCAGTCGAGTGAGCTTTGCACCTAAACTGCTCCCTCCGCCCTACTTTGGGTGCGGAATCCAGACTTTAGATGCACGAAATCGGGATTGATTCTATTCTAGAGACATTCTCGCTCATTTGTTATGAATATTGAACGACTAGGCCTAAAATTAGATTCTTACCCAAATACCTTAGTCCATATTCTGTTGCTTTCTTAAGGAAAGTGATAATGTTAAGTTACAATATTCAGTACTGTTGTTCCAGTATATTAGTACACGGACAATGGCGGTCGATAATAATGATAGAACTCATCTCAAAACTATTTAAATCCCTTCTGACAACTAGTGCATGATGGGGTAGCAAATGAGATTCGCCTGAACTGAGCAAGGCCATACTGAGAGAAGTTGTCTGAGCGATAGTTACAAGCCAAGCACATTAGGTTGCGATTGCCAAATCTTATTGGGCAATAGAATCTTCATTGGAAAGGTCTTAGGGTTATTCTGGATATGTGTTTAGATTGAAGCCTGCTATCCGCTAAGACGTCTTGCATTGACTTTATTTCTCATTAACAACAAGTTATAGGACGCATGATAAATTCCATGCATCGGGAAACTTTTTATTCTAACACCCAATTACGCTAAAGACTGTAAAGTACCTAGAAATCTAGGAAAACACTATGCTTTAATTGCTTTTAGCGCGGGGTTTGCCAAGCTGGCCAAAGGCGCAGGACTTAAGATCCTGTCTCGCAGGAGTTCGCGGGTTCGAATCCCGTACCCCGCATTGTTCGCCTTTATCGATGCTGATTTTTGCCTATCCCTTTAAGCAGGGCATTGCTATAGGCAACTGGATTGCGTTACTGCTCCGACGTTAGGAGCAAAGAATCAATGATCAAAAAGAAGCTAGAGGTTGATTGGGATATAACGCCATTCGCGGTAAATCTCAAACCAGCATTAATACGTTTCAGAAGATACTTGATTGATATTGGTCTAAGAGAATCCACCGTAGACTCATATGTTACGCGCGTTAATAAGTTCCTGAATTTTGCGCAAAGTGATAATCCTCCTGTTATAGCTTTTGAAGATTTCCGCGATCAACTTCATTCAAAGCATCTTTCAAGAAGTTCTCTCAATAACTATAGCTTCGCTATCAGATCATATTATAAGATGATAGGAACGGAGATATCATTTGCATTCATCAAACCAAATGACACTTTGCCCTACTATTTCGATGAAGCGGATGTCTTGAAGATTTTCGATATATGTCATAATCTAAAACATCTTGCTATGCTTAAAACCCTTTTTTACGGCTGCTTAAGGGCTTCAGAACTATGCAATTTGGATACCTGTGATGTGGATCTAAAATCTCTCACAATTCGTTTGCGTGAAGCTAAGGGCGGCAAGGATGGTATTGCTAACATAGCAGATGATTGTGCTAATCTACTTAGGCAATACCTTCTAGCACGACCGACACTGAGCATTGAAGGGCGAATACCGTTGTTCTACACAGATTTTGGGCGAAGATGGGACAGAAAAGATCTCTATCGCATGTTTATCTACTATAAGAAAAAGGCAGGTATAGAGAAAGCCGGTGGCGTTCATGTCTTTTCACGGCATACACCGGCTACGATTATGGTTGCAAATGGCTGTGATATAAGGATTATACAAGAAGTGCTGCGACATAATGATATACGAACCACTTTGCGTTATGCACACGTTTCTGATAAAACCAAGCGGGAAAAATATGAAAAATACTTAACCCTCTAAACTCAGAGGGAAGACCAAAAAACCACTGCATTTCCTCTATATATATTAATAGAGCATTTGCAGTGATTCTTGTTTATCTCTTAAGTCCTCCGTGGGGTGCCAACGCTCAAACCCCTGCCCTTGATTAGATCAAAGGTTCCATGTCTAATTGAGAACATGCCGATGTCCAATAGCTTCCTTTATCATGATTATGCGTAATGATTCGTCAAGTTCCGAACTTGTTGAGCTAGCGTTATCCCCAAACGATATATGTCATATTCCCAAGTGTCTGCTTGCTTTCGTTCAACTGGAAAGCAACGCTAATTTTATAGACATCTCCGATTTCAGGGTTGAAGACATTTGGAAGCTCTTTGACCCATGCAAGCTCAGTTCTATTTATCCCTCTGAACGACATTTTCGTTTCCTCAAACTCACTAGCTTTTGCCCCGTATGTTTTGCTGAGGATGAACTGGTTTACCGCATTAGCATCGTTGTCTTGGAATTTCCCCTTAAACAAGGAAATGTCGGCAACCCCATCTGCAATAGTAGGGTTATTGTGAACGTCATACAGAGAAATATAGAATGAATGCGTAATCTGATTTGATAAGAATCCAACTTCCACTCTAACCGGAGAATCTGTATTGAACTTCTTTGTATTAGACTCCATGCATCCAGAAAGAGCAACAATAGATCCTATCATTAAAACTATGAATACCAATCGCGCCATTTGTTGCATAATACTACATCCCCTACATGCCAAATTATTGACAGAATAAACATACGTGCTAATTAACTCTTTGGATGTGAAACACCTATTTGCATGGCGCAACATTTTTCGTTAGTTGTTACGTAGGCTTAGAACATGGAGGGAAAATCTTGAAGATCGAGCTTACCTTGGTTATAGTATTGGTGTTAATTCCTTGTGGGATTGCATCTTATGGAAATGCATCGGTTAATAATACTACGGCAATTGTGAGCCATACAGCGATAAATGTATCTGATCCTGTTTATTGGTACAACAAAGGAGATGCTCTTCTTAACGCCAGCAAGTACAACGAGTCGATTGATGCATTTAACAAGTCAATAGAGCTTAATCAGTCCTATGCAGAAGCATGGAACCATAAAGGCAACGCCCTTGATCATTTAGACAAACATGAGGAAGCTATTAATGCGTATGAAAAGGCAATTGAACTTAATCCTAATTTTGTGCCTCCTTGGTATAATGAAGGAGGCGATTTCTATAATCTCAGTAAGTACAATGAATCCATTCAGGCGGTGAATAAGGCTATCGAACTAGACCCAAAACTTGTATCTGCCTATGTTATCAAAGGGAAAGTGCTCTACAAATTGGGCAGGTATGATGAAGCCCTTCATGCATTTAACAAATCTATCGAGCTAAATTCATCAGATTCTACCGTCTTTGATGCTAAAGGCATAATACTCCTATCCATGGGTAAGTACAACGAGTCACTTCAAGCATTTGACGATGCCATAAGACGAAATTCATCAGACGCAGCCGCTTGGGGTGGTAAAGGCATGACGCTCTTTTCCTTTGGATTTGCAAAGAAAAACCTTTCGGTAGTTATCGCTGCTGCGCAAGTCTTGAATAAGACGCTCGAACTAGATCCAAAAGCCGCGCCGATTTGGGATATTAAGGGAGCAACTTTGGCGATTCTTGGTAAGAATAATGAAGCGGTCTTAGCCTTTAATAAGGCCATAGAACTAAATTCATCAGATACGAACGCATGGTTCGGTAAAGGCCAATCACTTTTTTCAATGGGCAAGAATGACGATGCTATCAAGGCTTACAACAAAGTCATTGAACTGAATTCTTCCATTATTGGGGCTTGGTATTACAAAGGCCGTGCTCTCTATGCGCAGAGCAAATATGAAGAAGCCCTCAAAGTCTACAACAAAACTATTGAATTAGATCCCAAAATTGCTGAAAGCTGGAATGACAAAGGCCTTACCTTCTATAATCTAGGGGCAAAGACAAAGACCTTTAAATATATTAATGAATCCCTGAACGATTTTGACAAAGCAATCGAACTTAATCCTAATTTTGCATCCCCTTGGTATAATAAAGGTCAAGCTCTCGAGTTCTTAGGACAAGAGCAAGAGCCACTGCGATGCTATGACGAAGCTACCAAGATCGACCCGCAATTCGTAAGTGCTTGGTACGCCAAAGGCAGAACCCTACTTGATTCAGGCGACTATACCGGAGCCGTTGAAGCATATGATGAGATAGTCAAGCTAAATTCATCTGACGAAGTTGCTTGGTATCAAAAAGGCTTTGCCCTCTTACAACAAAACAGCTATGATGAAGCCCTTGATAGCTTTAAAAAAGCCGCTGAACTAAATAAGTCAGACCCAGACGCTTGGTCAGAGAAAGGTTTTGCTCTTCTAAATTTGGGCAGGTATAGTGAGGCCATGCAGGCTTATAACACGAGCTTAAAACTTGATCAGCGAAATAAATTCGCTTGGAACAACCAAGGAATTATATTCTACCGCCAAAGCAAGTACAACGAAGCCATTCAGTCTTATGACAGAGCTACCGAAATAGATCCTAAATTTGCATTGGCTTGGAACAATAAAGGCATTACATTTGATGCCTTGAGCAGATACGATGAAGCAATTGCTTGCTACAATAAAGCAAGCAGCATAGGCCAAAGGTATAGCGTTAGCATGGAAGATAAGGGCAATTCCCACTACAACGCAGGTGAATATATCGCCGCCATTAGATATTATGAGGAAGCTATCAAGCAAGATCCAAACGACAAATACGCGTGGTACAACAAAGCCAATGCTCTTAGGATGCTACATCGCAATTCAGATGCCGAAGCAGCCTATGCCAAAGCACGCGAACTAGGTTACAGCGGAATCATGACCTTACTCGAAATGACAACAAAATAATTGATCCGTTTCTTCTTTTTTATTTAGATCTGCCAGCATCAGAGCAGTTGGCGGCATTAGTTAGTGAAACGGATGGACTTCTATTTAATAATAACTCAGAGCCTATAGGTTATTCTGAGCCTTGTGACGACGTGATAATAGGGCGGCATGAAAGCAAACCATACCGTCCCAAAATTTTGAAATGGGTTTCCGCAATATAGATTCTCTCACCAAAAGAGAGTGTTTAGTTCAGAGATTTTAATTTTTCCTTGGTTTTGT
>Ga0209777_10008068_pt1 | contig 11579 bp, 12 predicted proteins | sample FrelakmetHBP12HB_FD_187147 | JGI IMG/M metagenome (GOLD analysis project Ga0209777, IMG submission 187147) | Freshwater lake sediment microbial communities from the University of Notre Dame, USA, for methane emissions studies -HBP12 HB (SPAdes)... | ecosystem: Environmental > Aquatic >...
GCCAACTCAGGAACCGTCGCTACATAGCCAATCCGCCACCCCGTCATTGCGTACGTCTTTGAAAAGCTATCAATCAGAATTGTACGATTCCTTATCTCGGGGATACTGCCTAGACAATAATGCACCCCTCCATCATAATAAAGCTTCTTATATACCTCGTCGGATATTAATAAAAGGTCGTGTTTTAACGCCAACTCTGAAAGAAATTCAATTTCACTGCGAGTAAAGGAGATCCCCGTTGGATTGTTAGGATTGTTCACACAGATCGCCTTCGTTCTTTTGGTAATCGCCTTCTGAATCGCCTCCCGATCGAGCCGAAATTCCTGAGTCAAGGGAATCCAGACCGGTGTCGCCCCAGCCATCATCGCAGACCCAGCATAAAGCGAATACCCCGGGGTAAAAACGATCATCTCGTCTCCAGGGGAAAGAAAAGCCATACAAGCCAGATAAATCGCCTCTGCCCCTCCAACGGTCACAATGACACCTGACGGATCATACTGACACCCATAATCCTGTTTTAAGTTATCGCAAATTGCCTCGAGAAGATCTTTGTCTCCTGCCCCTGGGATGTAATGTGTGTATCCCTGTCTCATAGCCTCACGGGCAGCATCACAGATATGTTCAGGCGTCGCAAAATCCGGATCCCCCTTGTCCAGAGGGCTTACATCCGGCGGAATCCGTTTCCCTTGACTTTTCAATCTCTCCTTATCGGAAATTCTTAGCACAAGTTCTGAAGGTCTCATCTTTTTTTCCTCCCCGGCTGGAATTTTTCTTAATGCAAGTTCTTTATCTCCATGGGCAATCCTGACTCTGCTGATTTAATGATGGCCTCTATTACTGCAAGGGCGGCAAGACCTTCCTCTCCCGACACCTCCGGCCTCCCACCCTCTTGAATAGAGGAAGCAAACTCATTGATCTCTTCCGATAGAGAATCTCTTCGTTGCGTCTCTCCGTCCGGAAGGACCTGTTTAACGAGATTGCTCGTGCCTTTTTTCTGGTAATATGCCGAACCTCCCTCTTCATCGACTAGGATGACTCCCTCAACTCCATGAATTTGAAGAAAGTTTCTAACAGGAGTAAGGTAGCTTCCGCCCAGATAGCCCAGCGCCTTGTTCTCGAACTCCACTGCAGCCGAAACGACGTCATCTGCATCGGCCTTACCACAAATCTTGCTAATGAAGGCTGTCACCCGCTTTATAGGACCGACCAGGTGGTTAAGGTTATCTGCATGGTGAATTGTCAGGCTCATGAGGGGACCACCGGGGCTCTCCTCCCGGTACCATCTCCATTTCTCTGGAGTGAGCTTCATCCCCGCGTCTAGAGAGGAATTGCCCTCTGCTAAGATCACTTCTCCAATAGCGCCTTTCTTTATTAGGTCCTGAGCTTTTCGGTACCTAGCCATCCTCCTTGCGTTTTGACCAACGGCAAGAACGACCCCTGCCTCCTTTGCTGCTGCAATCATTTTTCTTCCATCAACCACTGTAAGTGCTATTGGTTTCTCAACGAAGATATGCTTCCCATTCCTGGCAGCCTCGATCGCCTGGGGCGCGTGGGCAGAATTCGGGGTTGTGAGGACAACAGCGTCAATGGCATCATCTGTCACCATATCCTCATATCTTTTTTTGGAAACCCCACCATACTTCCCTGTAAAAGTTACCATTTTCCCTGCTGACTTTGAATGACAGGCAGCGATCTGGATTCTTTTACTCCTCGTCGCAGCTTCAGCGAGCATCTCGGACCACCACCCCAGACCTACAAAACCCATTCTTACTTTGTCAGCCATGCCATTCTCCTTGGCAAAAGAATTTCTCCCGGATAAAGGATTGTTGCCCTTATGCCCGCCTTTCGATATTTACATTTCAAAGTCCGGTTCATTCACTTTGGCAGATTATCCTTATTATTTTTCAATCAATACGGACGATTTGACATCAGCACCAGCCTCAGATTCATTTTCTAACCAGCCCCTGAGATGTTTATTCAGCCAATCCACTGCCTTTTCCCTATCCCTCCCTTTTATGGCTTCCAACAATGGACGATGGTCATAAATGTAGAAGGATGATGGAACTTTATCTTTAACTAAATTTATCTTATTAAAAAAAGTTAACCACAGGTAAGTTAATTGACTTAGAACTGGGTTTCGGGCCACCTCTATCAGTTTTCGATGAAACTCTGAACCTAATGCACTTATGTCAGCACTTGGCTCCTGTTTAAGTTTGTCCTCTATTTGACTGATTAGCTCTTCAAGTGTCTGAATGTCCCTTTCGCTAGCTCTTTCAATCGCTAATTCTACTACTCTTTTTTCTAAAATAAATCGTACGTCGGCTAAGTCTTTGATTTTAATATCTTTTACTGAGATACTAAAGAGTATTTGCATCAATAATGACTGATTAGAAAATTGTTTAATGTAAGTGCCCCCACCAGCTTTTCTCTCGACTAGTCCTAAAATCTCTAACGCTTTTACTGACTCCCTGACAGTGCCCCGACTGACTCCAAAACCGATCTCTAATTCTTTTTCAGAAGGAAATTTATCTCCTGGTTTGAGATTGCTTTCCAGAATATATTCTTGTAAATTCTTGCATATTTGCATTGCCAAATTTTGCTTTTCTACTGGTTTTATTGGCATATCTTCTCAAAATGAAATGTCTATACATCTGATTATCAAACAATTGGATGGATATCATGAACTTAAAAGGTTGTCAAGAAAAAAATGCCGACTTTCCCTGGAATTTATATAAGAATATCGAGAATACAAAAAAAGCATAGGAGTTACCGGTGCTTTTGTCGAATCGTTAAACCGTGAACAGTTAGTGTTTGGGATTTGAGGAGTATTTCAAGAATGCCATCCGCAACGGCGTATTGTCTAAGGTACCGAGGCAGAATCTTAAACTCAAAACCGAGGAAAGCTCGCCAGATGCAACGCCTCGAAAGGTATGAGGAAGAGGCTCTATCTGATCTTTTGAGTAGACAGGAGCCTTCCGTGACTGCAGGAAGAAGTTTGTTTTCTCCGTTACCACCTGCTTTCGCGATGGTGCCACAATATCTCTTCCATATCCCGGTTGAATCTCCTGCCCCTCTCGGAACCGGACAAGCGGCTTTCCCATACATCCGGCTCTTCGGTGAGTCCTTCAGTGTGCCTCCGCTCTACGACACGGGTTCAGGTCTTTGCGGAGCCTGGGTTGGGGCCACTCCACACAGGCTAAGGCCTGCTTGAAGTTTGCCCAGGTGTACGCCCTGCGTTGGCTCTTGCGGTTGAGCCATTTGAACAGGATTTCAGTAGCGCGATGGACGTGGTAGGTACACCTTTCCAGGTTATCCGTTATGGCGTAATAGCTCAGGTGGCCCAGTACTCGTATCCGTGCCTGCCTGAGCATCTCCCCTTTCCTCAGTACCGGTCTGACTTTCTTTGCCCAGTCGGTGAACTTCTCCAAGCTCTGCCCCAGCTTCTTACGGCTGGTTCGGCGCTTAACCTTAAAGTATCCTTCCTTGGTCTTCCCGCAATAATGCGTAAATCCCAGAAAAGTAAACTCCTTCGGTTTCTCGCCTCGCCTGTACGCATCCCGCCGAGCAAACCGCCCGAATTCGATGCATCGTGTCTTCTCCTCGGCCAACTCCAGCCCAAATGCTTCGAGCCGGTCTTTCAGTTGCTTCTGAAAACTCTCCGCATCATCCCTGTACTGAAAGCAGGCCACAAAATCATCAGCAAAGCGAAAATAATACGCCTCGCCTTGACTCTGCCTGCTTACCCGCCGGCTGAACCACAAGTCCAGCACATAATGCAGGTAGATGTTGGACAGCAGTGGAGACAGGATGGAACCCTGTGGAGTCCCTTCCTCGCTCGCCTGCACCAAGCCATCCTCCAGAATACCACTCTTGAGCATCCGAATGATCAGCCTGATCACACGCTTGTCTCCAATCCGATGCCGCAGAAATTTGATCATCCACTCGTGTTTCACTTTGTCGAAGAATCTTTTGACATCCGATTCTACGATGTAGCTGACCTTCTTCTGCTGGATCGTCCGCCCCAAAGCATCCAAACATTTGTGTGGACTACTTCCAGGTCGGTACGCATAACTGCTGCCCTCGAATACGGCCTCGTAGATCGGCTCCAGCGTCCGTTTGGTCGCTTCCTCTACAATCTTATCCTCCAGACTGCTGATTCCAAGCGGCCTCCCCTTCTCGCTGCCCGCCTTCGGGATGTAGCTCCGCCTTTTCGGCTTCGGACAGTAACCCATCCGCCTCAGCCTTTCCGACAGATCCCGAAGATTCTCTTCGAGGTTCTTCCCGTATTCCTTCTTGGTTACGCCATCCACTCCGGTCGCCTTGTTGGCTTCCAGTGTGTCGTAGCAGGCTCGCAGATTATCCACATCACAAAGGTGGTGGTACAGGCTCGTAAATACTAAGCCTGGCTCCCTGCGTGCCTTTTCCCCTATCCGTGTCCGATCCGTTGCCACCGTTTCTTCACTCCTTGTATAGTGCCGGTGTTTCTCCTTTCACGGTTGACCCACCGTGGGGACCTTCGCTCAGCGGGGATTAGCCGCCTCTTCGCTACGCCATTGCGGCTCACCGGCCCCCATCACTCGCGACGGGGCCATCTCTTGCCCTCTTTTTACATTGGACAAGATACTCGGGTACTTGTGGATAACTCTCCCAAGAGCCCTGGTTCGTCGCTCGCCTGGTTACTTGCCTGCCGTTGTGCAGCTCGATGCTGTCTTCGACCCCGGGGGGTTGGCTCTGTGCTCGTCGGTATCGCACTCACCACGTGGCCTGCGCCCGTTTGAAAAGGATCGGCACGCACCCAAAATTCCCTATTCTCGGGGCTATGTGTCAGATTCAGGGCTACTTTCCCTTCACCTCGCTGCTCTCGTTTGTCTTTCTTTCCGGCTTGTGCCTTCAGTCATTAAACTACTGGGCGGCTGACTAACCTTACCCAGGAGGGTTTGAGGACTGTTCGCCCCTTCCCTCTCAGCAGGCAACCATTGCCAGGTCACCTCAAACCATGAGTTTGTCAGTGATCCATTTCCACCCTATCGCCACGTGATTCTGGGTGCATCTCTCAAGGGGATGCGATGATAGCGATGTTTCGCATAACCGATCATCATGGCCCCGAAGACCTGGTGACCTTCCGGGAGATCAAGGCCCCGGATCAACGGGGAAAAGGATTGGGATGCCCGCATAAAGTATCCGGCCCAGCATGGTCCCAGACCCATCGCATAGGCAGCAAGCTCCAGGTAGGTGAGGGCGATAATGCACGCCGGGTGGGCAGCAGGCAGGGTCTTGAGTCCGAAGGCAACAACCACATGAGGAGCACTGCGAAATATCCTGTCTTTGCCTTCATCCCATGCTTGGATGATCCGGTCGAACCGCCCCGGAACGGATATCTCCGGGTTCTCTTTCACCATCAGCCTCATCCAATCGACTACCAGAGCGGCCAAACGTCTTACCTCTTTTTTATCTTCAATCAACAGCCAATGGACGGGTTGAGAATTGGAACCTGATGGTGCATAACGGGCCACATCCAACAGCGTCAATAGGGTTTCCCGTTTCACCTGGTTTTCTTCGTAGGCACGGATGGACCGTCGGGATTTCAGAAACTCCACCACGCTTTCGAATTTCGGCAGAATCTCCTTCTTAATCGGGGAACAGTCCCCGGGCTTCATGATTTTGAGAGAAAGTGCACCGTGGGGACAGACCGCCACGCAGTGGCCGCAACGGATGCATATCTCCTCAGCCTTTTCAACGGGGGATGGAAAGTCCCCTTTCTTCCTGATCTCGATTATTCCTGGAGGGCATTCTTCCACGCAAATTCCATCCCGCTTACACAGTCTTGAGTTAATCGTAAAGAGGCTCATCTTTTCCCGCCTTTCACCACCGTAAGGTTACTTTATCTATTGTGACTTTCTTGGCTCATTTTGGGTAGAAAAAGTAGAGAATTCCGAAGAGTGAATTTGCTTACCAAGATCGTGGCCTCGCAAAAGGCTTCTGTATGAAGAACAAACTAAAACCCAGGATTCTTCCGCGCCAGGCACCGGATGTAACGGCGACCGACCGTTCTGCTATGCCTCCAAATGCGTAATCTGGCGGTCCGGGGTTGAAAACGAAACGGCCATTACGGCAGGTTCGTCACCTACCACATTGGCCCGGTGCTTGATGCCCGTGGGGATGGAGATGGTATCCCCCGCCTTCATGTCGAATTCCTTATCGCCCAACTCGTGACGAAGACGTCCCGCCAGCAGGTACAACACTTCGTCGCAGTTAGGATGCACGCGGGGGGGATTGGACGTGCCCGGGTTGATGGTGACGATGCCGAAGGTGAGAGTATCGGAATTCCCCAGGTGCCCGGCCACGGTCCATACGATTCGTCCCCACGGGAATTCCCGCACGTCGCCCTGTCCTCTCGGAACCATTGGCTCCAGTTTCATCGGTTCGGCAGTAGTCATGGTCATCGTGTCCTTTCCGGTTGGCGCGGTCGAAGCCCCTTCAGCGGGCCACGTCCACGGTTTTTCCGTTACGTAAGAGTTTAGTCCCTATTTTATCCGCTGGCTATGGACACGTCAACTTGGCCGAACCCCCAAAAAAGATTTGACTGAGGCTCAATGGGGACCACAAAAAATTTTCGGACCTCGGAAGGAGGCCAGTGAAAATTGGGCAGGACGTATGCGGGAGGGAGACACCCTTAGCGCGGCGCTGTCGCCTCAGAGGGGTAGGGAGCTGACGACTGGTGGGGGTGGGTGTTTTAACCGAGGGTTCCAGGTGATCCGAACCCCGGAACAATTGCCGACGTAAAGTTGTCGACCATACGCCACCCTAACGGACCTTTGGGGGGGAAGAGGCTATTACTGACGAGAAAGACGACTCGACGCGGTGTAACTAAAGTGTAACCGTGCTAACCGAAAATAATCCAAGATAACCCAAGCTAATCCAAGATTTATCTTGTAAGTGCTTGAAATTTAAGTACTTTAAAACGATGTGGAATCGCTTTCTGAAAGAAGTGGACTGAAAATCCTCGTGTCCGTGGTTCAATTCGGAAATAACTCTTACACGTGGGTTTCTAACAAACAGTCAAGGTGTGACACCGCCCAAGGCTGGAGTCTTACTCTCTGCCCTCCCCTCTCTCAGGATCTCAGCGATATACCAATAATGAATCTCCCAGATCTCAGATCCATATCCACCTCCGAGAGTGATCACAAGAGGGAGATCGCGGCTTCTAACACTCTCGCAGACCCTTTGATCTCTCAATAACAGACCTTCCTTCGCTATCCCCATGTCGTCACCCAGGTCATTTGAATATGGATCGGCTCCCTCAACGTGAGGTCAGGGCTAAAACGCCCGTAGACCTCTTCGAAGCCTGATTGGAGGAGCGAGAGAGATACCGACTCCCGGAAAGGAACCGACGGGTCTTGTATTCAAGATCTGACTTGCTGGAGTTTATGGACTCTTTTCCGAAAATCAGGAGAAGGGAGTAACGGATACTATTCCTTTGGGGGAGAAACCTATTTGAAGTATTTTTGTGATCTCAAAATAACACTATAATCTTTTCAAGCACTTACAATTCCATAGTTCCGCAAAACAACATCATCCGAAATGGGTTATTTATTTATTAATATCAATGCCTTAGGCTATTAATAATACGGGGATTTGTAATCAGCGGGTTGGCGGTTCAACTCCGTCCGTGGGCTCCAGTAATAAATCGAAAAGGCTAATCCGATCGGATTAGCCTTTTTTTTCGTTACCGCTGCGGAAGAGGTCTGCTGCATCGAGTTAGATGCCTTTTTTGTATACGTCCTTTCTGTGACCTATTCTAAGCACGAGGACGTCCGTTTCCAAAATGGCGTAGATGACTCTATAGTCACCGACGCGATATTTTCGAAGACCTGTAAATGGTCCCTTAAGGACTGGATGGGTGTCAGCGTTTTTTGACAGTTCTTCCTCCACTTGATTTAAAATGCGATGAGCCTCTGCCTTAGAAAGTTTTTTCAGATCACGCTGAACTGACTTCTTATAAACGATATTATAGGCCAAGGGACTTCCTCAACTCTTTGCCTGAAATAACCGGATCTGTATGATCATGGAGTCGGTCCAGGGCTACCTGGAGATCCGCATAGTCTTCCATGTAGGACTCAAGAGCTTTTTGGATGATGAAAGAGCGCGGTCTTTCAGTTTCTTCAGCGATGCTGTCCAGTCGATCGGCAAGCGCTTTGGGGAGTCTGACTGATATTGCTGTACTCATAGAGCACCTCCTGCTGACCCTGTAATACATTGTACACACAAGCAGATGTAAAGTCAACCCTTCGAGTCGGTTATTGCACTGAAAGCATCAACGTTCCTTTCCTTTCCCTTTGATGTTCTTTTCATGGCTCGATGACCTTCTGTCGGGGGTTCCTTGAGCTGAGAAAATGCCAATAAATTCTTGAATTGCCTATTCTAATAGGCAACGGTATGCAAAAAGTCATATTCAGAAATTTTCCTAATATCTCAACATATCACTTAAATGTCAATTGCTTACGGGAAGTTAATGATTTTTCAATGACATGGCATCCGTTTTGCTTAACTTTATTTATATTGGGAGGACAGAGAATGAAACTTTCAGAGGAAAGTAGTTATCCTAAAGAACCATATTCAAAACCAAAAGTCACTTCGGTTTCGTTAAAAAATGAAAGCGCCCTGGTCGAGTTTTGCAAAGATAAATCGTTAAATGTTCAGGAACTGAAGGACATTGTCGATCAGGTGTATAACGAATATAAATAAGCATTCGAACACAAGTCCTACCCCCCCTTCTTTGCTCAACAATAATGTCTTGATTCAATTGAAGATCCCTATCCTTAACCCCACTTTTCCCTCACTTTTCTGCCCTTTCGTTCAGTCAGAAATCAGCCACATTATTCCTCAGATTAACGTATCGCAGATCACCTCTCTTCTGATACTCCTCTACACTCTTTTTTCACCTCACCAAGTATGGCCGCCCCAGTTCGGCTATTCCCTGACCAAGGGAAAGATAGAAGGGGTCAGCGCTTCATGCGGGACCAGGAGAAGGACGATAAGAAAATATATCAATTACCTCCAAGGAAATGATAAGGGAAGGTAAGAGGCGAAATAGATGAAATGGCATAGCCTTAGAAATAGGCTGTCCTGTGTCAAAGGGCTGCCCCACTAATTCCCTTCGAGTCGGTTATGCACTGAAAGCATCAATGTCCCTTCCTTCCCTGTTGAGGTAATCCCTGATAACCAATCCACCAGAGGGAAGGCACACTGCAAGGTCTGGGACAGCTTTTTGGAAAGGAGTGTTTGCTGTCTCAGATTTATGTGCTATATAAAACCAACGGACTTTGCTCTGTTGAATCTAAGACTTTGGAGGTCATATGAAGGAGGATCCTGAATTACAAATGGACGATGATTCGCCGGACGATAGGACCGATTCGCTCAAGCGAAGAAGAATTGGATCGGACAGGGACAGACTGCTCCCGACCATAATAATAGTTCTCCTCGTTGTTATTTTTGCAGGGGGCATCATTTACTTCTTTACCAGACGGTCTACGCAAGGTGACGCAACGTTGCAGTCGAAGATTGCATCCTTTGAAGAAAAGATCATGGGCCTCGAAAAACAGATCGTCGACCTTCAGGGGAAATCGGCGGCAGGAGCTCCGGACCCATCTCTTCTTCTTCGAGTGGATGCTCTGTCCCAGAAGGTAGAGGCCCTTGAAAAACGATCAGAGCCCACAACCGAATTAAAAACAAAACCTTCTCCGCCTAAACTACCGGTAAAGGACCAAAAACGATACCATACAGTTCAAAAAGGGGAGACGCTGTATAAGATCAGCAAAAAATATGGCATCACTGTGACGGAACTACGTAAACTGAACGGCCTTTCCGAAAGCCAGTCTGTCCGAACCGGACAAAAACTCCTTATTTCGGCAGGACGGTAGCAGGACTGTGACTAAATTGTGACTGAAGCAGAAGAGAAAACCCGCAGTCGGCTAACGTTTCGGCGGGCCGGGAAGACCCTCACCAAGATCATCGACGAGGAGTGGGCAAGAGGCAAGATAAGCCCGCAGGAGCTCAAAGGCGGTAGCTAGTGGAGGAAGGTCTGCGGTCTCCGAGCAGCGATTGCGAAACCGGGTCTGGATGAATCAGAATTGTCACTGGCAGAGAGCACGGCATGTGGGGGTGACTATTTCGAGCATCGCATGGGCGGTTGCCCGTTTAGAAGAAGAGGAACGGTCATCGGGGCGAGCTATTATGCAATTTGGGACACAATGTCCCCAGGGTTGTCATTCGCTGTCGGAATTGCCTTCGTATTATCCGGGTTTGATGACCTAAAAAAGAGCAATTCGTAATGATGAAAGGGGGGGTGCGATGGTCCTCGGAGTCTTAATCGGTGCGTTAGCGATGGCGGTCCTTGGTGCTATCCCGGTGATAGGTCCCATTTTGGCTGGCTTTATTGCAGGTCTTATTGCAGGTGGAGGATTGAAAAGGGGTGTACTGTCAGGCTTCTTGTCCGGGACCATCGGAGGAATAATTGTCGCGATACTCATTACAACTGCCGGCGGGTTACTGGGGAGCATCCTTGCCGGTCCCCCAGGAGCAGCCTTGGGGGGTATTGTGGGCTCCGTCGTGGGCGCCGGAGTTTTCGTATCAACTCTTTACTTTGGATTTCTAGGCTTGGTTGGAGGGGCATTTGGAGGACTTTTAAGGCCGCCAAAAAGGTAACACCGATATGTTAACAAGGAGGATTCGGAAACGTTTAAAGGGCCTCTATGTGCGATCGTATTCCTTGTCGTCTTTTACTTTGTTATTTTCTCTATAGTGTGAAGGGTTTTTGGAGATTGTGAATTTTGTTCATTCAAAGATAAAGAAGGGGAGCAAAATGATGAAAAGAGTTCATTGTGCTATTTTTACCTTGATTCTCCTTTGTTTGATACAGGAAGTACCGTTTTACCGAACACAATGGCGCTGGCACGACCATCCTGAGTCAACGCTGGCGTTGCTCCTACCAAAGGTCATCCCGGGATTATTCTGACATTAAGGTTTACTCCGATCTGGAGGCCTTGCAATTGGATTTGAATGAGTATATGGATAAATACAATGAGCGGAGGACTCACCAGGGAAAGCGATGCCAGGGGCGGACCCCCAATGGAAACCTTCTTAGAAGGGATGAAGTATTTTAAGGAAAAGAACCTGGCAAATATAGCAGCCTAACCTGACCGACAAATCAGGAGGTACAACCACCGTCAACTTAAGTTTCGTCTAGGACAGCTGAAGCTCCAACTCCCAACCTCCTCGCGACTTCAGCCATCGAGATCCCTGCCTCCCGGCTCAAAAGCCATGCTATCTCAGGCATGGATTCGCGGTCGCGTCGCTTCCGCTATCTCGCCGACTCGAGAAACAAAACCTCGCGGTCCTTGTCATCGCCAAAAATGGGGGCAGCTCCCTCGATGCCGAGAATCATCACATGATGCTGTGTCATTCCGGGCTTGACTTAGCCTGCCCCGTACTTGATACGGGGGAATCCAATATTTCAAATTCTCAAAGACAGAAGATCGCCCGGGCAATTTTACATTTCGGATTTCAGACTTCGTCGTGAG
>Ga0209777_10008069_pt1 | contig 11578 bp, 8 predicted proteins | sample FrelakmetHBP12HB_FD_187147 | JGI IMG/M metagenome (GOLD analysis project Ga0209777, IMG submission 187147) | Freshwater lake sediment microbial communities from the University of Notre Dame, USA, for methane emissions studies -HBP12 HB (SPAdes)... | ecosystem: Environmental > Aquatic >...
AAGCTCGTGAACAATTCCGACTAAAAAGGTCTTGACAATCCTCTAAGCTATCCGTATTTTGCGGGCAAGTCATATTAAAGGCGTCGCAAGATTCCAGGATCTTACTTCGTTGGCCTGTGTGATCGAGCTCGTGTTTTTGGAAAAGCGCGGGGTGAGCGGTACTTCTCTTGGAACCTTATGCTGACCATTATCGTGCCGAGGAATGAACAGTTTAACATCCAAACAAAAGGAGACCACCATGCGTCCTCTCTTGCGCAACCTAATCATCTTGCTGCTGGCGCTGACACCCACGCTCGCGCTGGCAGCGACACCGGCCAAGATCAACTATCAGGGGCTTTTGACAAATGCCGGAGGCACGCCTGTATCCAATGGCTCCTATTCGGTCACTTTCAAAATTTACACCGACTCCATAGGTGGAATTGCGCTTTGGACGGAAACAAAGTTCGTCACCACCAGCAGCGGATTATTCAGCACCATGCTCGGTTCGGTAACGCCGATTCCCGATTCGATCTTTGACAGTTCTACCACCTATCTCGGAATCAAAGTTTCGTCCGATCCGGAAATAGCTCCGCGAACTGAATTGGCGTCCGTCCCCTACTCAAACTCTGCCAGAGGGCTGGCGGGCGGGGACATCGAGACCACTCCGGGGACTCTCACTCTCAAAGGGAAAAAAGACGACCCCAAAAAGGATGAGATCAAGATGACCGCCGACTCCAGTGGGTCAACATTCCTCATGCTTTCGGCGGATGGCATCGACACGATATACTCTCTCACCGGCTTCACAACCACCGGCCTCTTCGGCAAGAGCCCCAGCGGACCATTGGCGACGACTGTTAGAAGCTCGAAGTCGAACTCTTCCGACAGGCTCACGACCGAAGCCCACTCCGACGGTTCCCTCTGCCAGATTCTCATGCTTGGCGCGACTCTGGCGGACACGTTGTACTCTGTCTCCACAACCGCCACAGGCGCCTTCGGCAGGAGCAGCAATCTCAACTCGTCGAGATCGAACGCATTTAGAATCCATTCGCTTTCCAACGATAGCGGCTCCGGCATGGCATTTCTTGCTGCGAATGGCGACACGTTATACGCCGTGTCCACCTCCACCCCGACCGTCTTCGAAAGGAGCAGCAATCTCAATTCGTCGAGATCGAACGCCTTTAGAGTCATTACCAACTCCAACGGGCAGAAATCCAGTATAGTTATGGTTGACTCACTCAACGATTCGAACGTCGTGATCTCCGATGTCAGCGGGGAGTCGCGGCTCAAAAAAGACCTTTTGATCGGTTCCGGAACCCAAAGCCCGCTCGCGACCCTCCATGTCAACGGGACAACCTACCTCAATGGGGTGACCACGATCGCCACCGCTGGACGTATTCAATCCGAGGCCAGCGGCGGCGCGCGGATGCTCGGGGCACAGGGAAACACTCCGGCCCAGCCAGCCATCGGCTTCTTCGCCACGAACGGCGTGGATGACGGCGGCGGCGGAAATGGCATCTACCGACCCGCGTCGAATGCCATGGCCTTCGCCACAGGCAGTACTGAGAGAATGAGGATTTCATCGAGTGGCTACCTCGGCATCGGAAATTCTTCCCCGACTGAAAGACTCTCCGTCACCGGAAACATCTGCGCCACCGGCACGATCGTCGGCAGCAGCGCCGGCTGCGGCGTATCTGATGCGCGTTTCAAGAAAAATATCACCACATTGGACAATGGCCTCGGATTGGTTATGCGCCTGCGTGGTGTGCGCTACGACTGGGACCGTCAGCATTTTCCGGAGCGCAATTTCACTGACGCCCATCAGGTGGGATTTATCGCTCAGGAGGTCAAGGAGGTATTGCCGGAGTTGGTGACGCAGATGTCCGACGGTTACTACGCTGTTGATTATGGCCGTCTGGCCCCGGTTTTGGTGGAAGCGATCAAAGAACTCAAGCTGAAGACGGATCGGATTGAAGAGCTTCAGCAGAAGATTTCTCAGATCGACCAGTTGAAGAGGCAACTCGCGGTTATGTCAGATCAGGTTGCAAAGCTTCTCGCCGCCCAATCAAAAAGTACCGGTGATACCAAGCTTGCGGCTAACGATAAGTTGAATCAGACCGGAGGGAAGTAGAGTAGGTCGAAAGTTCTGTAGGTCGAAACCCCGGACGGAAATAGGCTTGGACAGTTCGCAGACTTTCGTCGGGGTTTCGCCATCGCTCTTTTTCCCGTAATCGCCATCAAGATAGGAATGTCGAAACCCCCATAGAAGCGTTGGTAAGCAAGGCGTTTCTCCGCTGGGGGTTTCGACCTACGGAACTGGATGAGCATTCCGTCACGTCACACGTCCGGCAACTGCCGGACGCAAGACGTAACGGAACCGGAAATTGGATCGATGATTATGAGAACAATGGTATCCTATAAAGGAGAATTGCCTATGAAGAAGTTTCTTACAAGTTGGATGCCGCTGGTGACGACACTGTTTTTCATCAGCGCGCTGGCCTACGGCACAGAGTCCGGCAAACCGATTACAGCAGAAGGAAAGTCGGGCGAACAAATTCGAGCGACGTCAGCCAAGGCCGCTAACCCTGCTGCCGGTGAACGGATCAAATGGCAGGTGATCGCGGCGGGTGGCAATCGCGGAACGTCGACGAACTTTGTCCTGACCGGCACTGCTGGTCAGACAGCCGTTGGCAAGGGTACATCGACCAACTTCCAGGTCAATCAAGGTTTCTCGCAGAACTTCGCAGCCGGACCATCCTATGTCTGCGGCGACGCCAACGGCGATGCTACTGTAGACATCTCCGATGCAGTGTATCTAATCGCTTACATCTTTTCCGGCGGTGCAGCGCCCAATCCGTTGTTGGCAGGCGATGCGAACTGCGACAGCACGGTTGATATCTCGGATGCGGTGTATTTGATTGCTTATATCTTTGGCGGTGGTACTGCGCCGTGTGCGGGGTGTAAGTAGATATTGGAGATATGAGACAAGGGCGCACGCCGTGCGCCGCTACGAAAAACGCCGTCAGGAAAGATTCCTGACGGCGCATAATTGAATATCGAAATTGCTTACGCTACCGTAATCTCTTTACACAAATACACATCCTGTATCGCATTCAGCAATTCCACCCCTTCTTTCATGGGCTTCTGGAAGGCTTTGCGGCCGGAGATCATGCCCATGCCGCCACCGCGTTTGTTGACCACCGCCGTTGTGACTGCGTCGGCAAGGTCGTTTTGACCGGATGCGCCGCCGGAGTTGATCAGCCCGATGCGACCCATGTAGCAGTTGGCAACTTGATAGCGCACCATGTCTACCGGATGAGTGGTATAGAGTGTGCCGTACATCTTCTTGCTGTATTTGCTGTACGATTTGCCGGTCGCCTTTTCCACAGCGGGGAAACCGCCGTCACAGTCAGGTGCCTTCTGTTTGATGATGTCGGCCTGAATTGTCACACCAAGATGATTCGCCTGACCGGTCAGGTCGGCGGAAGTGTGATAGTCGACGCCCTCAATTTTGAAGGCATTATTGCGCAGGTAGCACCAGAGTACGGTGAACATGCCCATCTCGTGTGCCAGCGCAAACGCCTCGGCAACTTCGACGATCTGCCGATGGGCTCCCTCGGAACCGAAATAGATCGTCGCTCCGACCGCCACCGCACCCATATCAAACGCCTGCTCGACCTTACCGAACATGATCTGATCGTACGTGTTTGGATAACCGAGGAATTCGTTGTGGTTGATCTTGACGATGAACGGAATCTTGTGCGCATACTTGCGCGCAACGGCGCCGAGTACACCAAATGTCGAAGCGACGGCATTGCAGCCCCCTTCGATGGCGAGTTTGACGATGCCTTCGGGATCGAAGCAATCAATGTTCGGTGCAAACGACGCGCTGCCGGAATGCTCGATACCCTGATCGACCGGTAGAATCGACATATAGCCGGTACCGGCGAGACGTCCGGTTCTGTGGATCCACTCCAAATTGCGGAGAACCTGATTCGGGCGATCGGAGAGGGAAGTCACACGATCGGTGAAGTCTGGTCCCGGTACACTGATCCTGCCCTTGGGCAGACCTTTGCATTCGAAAGTCATCAGTGACTTGGCATCCGACCCCAGCATTGATTCAATTTGAGAGACGCTTAATGGCATTTTGTACCTCCATGTATTGTTAGTTCCATAAATCTACGACATGTCCAGGCCAACCCACAGTAAGCTGTCGGGTACCAGCACAGCGATATCATCCTTCTTCAACTGTCGCGACTGAAGTCGCTCCTACGTTATGTGAATTGCTGTCGCAGGGCTATTTGTAGGAGCGACTTCAGTCGCGACCTTCCTACTTGACCGGCCAACCCACAGCAAGCGGACTGTTGAAAAAGTCCAGACCATGTCATTGCGAGGAGTGCGGAGAGGTGATGCTGGGTGTGGAGCACGACGAAGCAATCTCGATTTACGCTCTTCCGATGCAGGCGCGCAGATTGCTTCGTCGTCATTGCCCCTCCACTCTTCCACCCACCATGACTCCTCGCAATGACAATTCCGAGATTCTTCAACAGTCCCCAAATTGTGGGGTACCGAGTCGCAAGAAAGATAATCGTCACAATGCCGATGCAAACGGATTTTGCGGGGAGAAATCGAGATGGCTTTAGTCCCGTTCGACAATCACCATCGCGATGGCAAACTCTTTGCTGTGGGTCAGTGACAGGTGCAGCCGTACGCCGGAGGCTTTAGGAACGATCAAATGCGGGCGACCATCGGGAGCGCGACCAACAGAAATACCGCGCCAAAGGGCAATGTGAATTCCCGATTGTGACAATGCTTTGAAGCAGGCTTCTTTGGCGGCAAACCGCGCGGCCAAGGATGGATAAGGGTTGACTTTGCGCAGGCAGTAGTCGATTTCGTGAGGTAAATAAATCTTTTCGAGGAAGTTGTTGCCCCAACGTTCGTAAGCCTTTTTGATGCGTGGGATTTCGATTATGTCAACCCCGGTGCCGCAAATGCTGCTCAATTTTCGACCCTTCAGTTTCAATGACACGTGACGATATCATATACTAAGAACGGCAATCAGGGGCAAGCCAAATCTCAACGTAGAAACGTTGCGAACAGTGATTAGCAGGCACTTCAAAAAGTGTGCCGTAGGTGCGTTTATTGTGAGGGGAGCGAATTTTGGCTTGGAAAAAGCCGCTCACGACGTATATTAGTCCGAATGTTGGAGAGGGGATTATTTGAAAAATCTCTAACAACTCATTAATGAAGGTTGCCCCTATTATGGTTGCGCGTCCTGCCGTGACCCGCTCGCCTTCGGCGGGTGGTTAGCGGGAGCAAAAAGCCGAGGTGGCTGCAAAAATCCTTTACCGTATCGAATGAGGAGTTTTTTCAAATTCGGTGTCGTAACACTCCCCCTCTCTATCTTTTTTCTACTTGATTTCTACCACGTGACATTTTGAAGTCGACTGTGTAACTGGCAAGGTACCTCAGTTGACGTTGAGGGTCGGCTGGAATGCTGCTATCTGGTTCGGCTTTAGGCGCGGGTTTTGAGAGATTCCTTGAAAACGCGGTAGAAACCGAGTTCGGATAGTGTGTCGCGCAACGGGGCAGTTACCTTCTCGATATTGAAATCGGCGATGCCGGTGCGATTTCTGGTGCGATCGGCCAGGATCGCCACCAATCGCGCGGCAGCCTCAACAGCAGTGATATCCATTAGTTTTTCGGCGCTTTTGATCAGGATGACACCACCGTTGGCATCGACCGAGAAGTGCTTAAGAGAAGGCAGTTCGGCGATCAGGTCGGATTTGGCCTGTCGAAGCAATTCGGCGATCTCGAAACGGGAGACATGCGCCTGCAGGAATCCCAGCGACAAGTTGATTGCCCGCGCCAGTGCCGAGGCATGTTCGGGCAGGAATTTGAAATGCGGCGACGGAGCGGTCGCTTGGGAGCCAAGGGCGCTTTCCAGGGCGGAGATTGACGACTTGGCAACAAGGTTCAAAGTGGTCGTGTTGAGGTCACTCTTGCCGATGACGAGCAGGGCAAAAGTGTCGTAGTTGTGTAGAAAGAGCCATCCTTTTTGGAAGCGGACGATGGCACCGCAGTTCTGGTCGCGAACCTCGCAGAAGCGGGCGAGCTGCCGGTAAAGCTGATCGACCATTTCTTGTCCGAAACGTGCCGGCAGCAGTTTGTGGAAGCTGTTGGTTCGCTTTTCCCACAGGATGACGCCAGAAACGCCGACGACGCCGCGAATCGTTTCGATGATCTTGTTCATGCGGCCCTCGCAATTTTCCAGAGTTCGGCGAAAATTTCGCGCTTGCGGGCTTTCGTATCGGTCAAAGCGACAAGATAACCGCCTTTGAAAGGCAGCAGCAGAACGTCGCGTGTGCCCAGATTGAGGACGCAGTCCTCACAGTCCCCCAGATTGCTAACTCGCGCCATATCGAAGAGGACATCAGTCAGGCTGTGAATCATCACCGCCAGCATCTCGGCTTCTTTGCTGACCTTGTTTCGTGCCTCCACCTTGCCATCCGGCAGGATGATAAAGGCCGACTGGACGGCCGGTATCTTTTCCACCTGCTCTATGGTGGAGTGAGCGACGGACGTAGCCTGACCCTTCTCGGAGTGCCGGATGAGAGTGCCGGCGTGTTCGTGAACAAGAGCTGTGACCTCATCGTGTTGTCTGTTTATGAGTTCCTCAACTTGCCGCATTTCGTCAAGAGAATCGATGGTTTTGCCCCAGAGTCTTTGAATTTTGTGGATGGTTCGTCCGCCAATGCTGACAGTGGTAGCGATGCGGGGTTCCGGACATTTCGAAAACTCCGTCTGGATTGCAATTTTCTGATCGCCGTGGTCGACCGCGGACAGCCGCCCGGCGGGAATAAGATCACTCATTCGGCAGACACACCAATGTTAAACCAACAGACACACTCCTACACGTCTGTTATCGGAATACTGAAAGCAGAAATGTAGCTGTAAGATGGGGTTAGGATGGTTCGCGGAGGTAATGCGTAGACTGCCTTGTGTTTTGCCTGACAATTGTCATATATTCTCCTCACAATGCACGGAACCGAAATTGAAATCCTGATTATTCTGGTGTTGATTCTGATTAACGGCTTTTTTGCCGGTGCGGAGATCGCCGTTGTCTCGACACGTAAGAGTCACCTAAAAAACCTGATCAGTCAAGGTAGCAAACGTGCCAGACAGCTTGGCGACATGCTTAAACATCCGGATAAGTTTCTGGCGACAATCCAGGTGGGAATGACGCTGGCAGGCACGACGGCATCCGTGCTCGGCGGCAGTGTGATCGTCCCGCACCTTGTCCCGGTGCTTGAACGAGCCGGACTTGCGCATCAGACGGCGGAAAGCGTGGCTGTGACGGCGGTGGTGATCGGCGTCTCGTACTTAGTCCTCGTGCTCGGCGAATTGGTGCCAAAATACATCGCGTACAAATTCTCCTCGAAAATGGCCTTGTCGGTTGCGCCGGTGTTGAGAGTGTTCGCCACAATAGCGTACTTTCCGGCCAGAATCTTGACTTTGTCGGCGAGGGCGATACTACTCCCCTTCGGTTTCGCTGACAAGAGTTTCGATCCATTCATGTCGTCGGATGAGATCAACCTGATCATGGCCGAAGGTCATAAGAAGGGACACTTCGAGCAAGCCGAACGCGATTTGATCGAGGGTGTATTTGAATTTGCCGACACGACCGTGCGCCAGGCGATGACGCCGCGCACGGACATCTGCGGTGTCGATCTCACTGACTCACAGGAGGAAGTCCTGCGCAGGATCACGGAAGAAGGATATTCGCGCTATCCGGTCTATGCCGATTCGCTTGACAACATCAAGGGGGTCGTGCACACCAAGGATGTCACCAATCTATTGGTGCATTCGGAGTTGATTATTCTGCAAGATATCATTCGACCAGTGAGTTTCGTGCCGGACTCCAAGATGGTTCATACTCAATTGCATGACTTCCAGAAGAGTCATGAACACATGGCGATTGTGCTTGACGAATTTGGCGGCACTGCGGGGTTGATTACCATGGAGGATATTCTTGAAGAAATCGTCGGTGAAATTCGGGATGAGCATGACACGGAAATGGAACCTTTCATCTTGATCAACAGCCGCCTGTGTCAGGTACAGGCACAGTTTCCGATTGAGAACTTCAACAAGGAGTTCGAAGTGGAGCTTGATGAGGAAAGCTCGGTCGACACGATTGGAGGCTATGTGCTCAATCACCTCGGAGCGTTTCCACGGTTGGGCGAGAAGATAGTAATTGATTACCTACAGTTTGAAATAGTGACGATGGATGGTCCGCGGATTGAGAGGATGCGGGTACGGAAGTTGGAGAAGAAAAAGGAACGGGACTAAGCTGCGTCGGGATGCCGCGCCATAGAATGAAAGCGTCGTTAGGAATCCCGAGGTTGTCTCATAAGTTACACTTTGGATATACAAGCCAAGTATGGCGTACAATGTGTAGGGGTCGCCCTTGCGGCAACCCGTATGAACATTGGGTGGAATGAATGGTCAGGGGGCGATCGCAAGGGTCGCCCCTACAAGAAATCCTTCGTCTATGCGCCAAGATCATGCTTATGGGACGGCCTCAAGATTCCTGCTGCCGCATTCAAGCGGCTTTTTCAACAGGCCCCTTCGCGGGAATGACAAGCTACAAAGCGAACGCCGTCCGGAACAATAGGACGACAATCAGTTTCTTCGTTTTACCGCCATGACTAACTGATTCATCTAACTCTTGTTCGCTTTTGCTAGGTCGAAAGAGCTTATGCTTTATTCTATTGTGAGTTCATAAGGGAGTCGCATCTGCGGCGAATCCATTCCGGTCTCGGTCGCCAATGTTTTCAGCGCGGCGTTTTGACCGACGCTGGTTAGCCCCAGGAATCGGGTGGCTCTGGAGAGAAGAATGTCGGGGAGATCAAAAAAACCGAGATGGCGCTCGGGCAATTCGACAACCTGATAATAGCTGTCGGCAATTCCGGCTCTGGTTTTGGCTTCCGCGATGGCTTCGAGAACACCGCCGTTGGCGTCCGCCAGTCCGATCGCCAATGCGCGCTTACCGCTCCAGACACGGCCACGGGCGATCGTGTTGACTGAGTCTTTGGAGAGTTTACGGTTTTCCGCCACGATGGATAGGAAGTTGTCGTAGAGATCATGCACTTGCCGCCGAACAAGTTGGCGTTCGTCAGTAGTGAAGCCCGATTTCGTGGAATACATGTTGGCGTGCTTGCCGCGGACAATTGTCTCCGTTGTCATACCCAGTTTGCGATAGAACTGCTCCATATTGATCTTACCATAGAAAACGCCGATGGAACCGGTGACCGTAGTCGGTTCAAGGAAAATCTTGTCAGATGCCGAGGCGACATAGTAACCGCCGGAAGCGCAGACATCCGACATCGACACTATAACCGGTTTCTGTTGCCGCGCCGCCATCAACTCGCCCCAGATCAGATCAGACGCCAGCGCGTCGCCGCCGGGAGTGTCGAGTCGCATCACGATGGCTTTGATCGAGCGATCATCTTTGGCCTGACGGATGGCGCGCGAAATCGTAGCCGAACCGGCCGTATTGCCGTCAATAAAAGTCGAACCGGAGTTGCCCCTGGTGATCGAACCAGCGATGGAGATCAATGCAATCTGCGGTGATTCTCCGAAGCGCTCGCGATACGGTGGCGTTGACTGGTAAAGATCAGATGCAACTAAAGGAAAATTCCCGCCAAAGAGTTCGGGCAGGTGTCCCTCAAGATCAGCCGGATAGTAACGACCGTCGACAAGTCCTAATGATTCGGCCTGAACCGAAGTGAAGGGACCGGAATCGATGATCTTCTCAAGCTGGGACGTGGTCAATCTGCGGTCGGGCGCAATTTCACCAACAAGCTGGGAATAGAGATCATCAAGCAGCGCCTCCAGCTCCTCCCGATGTGGCGGAATCAAAGTCGTGTCGGTAAACTGATTGGGATAGTCTTTGTATTCGCCAAGCTTCTCGATTTCCGGCTCAATGCCGACCTTGTCAAGGGTCCCCTTGTAGAAGGTCACTTCAGCCCGCAATCCGGTCAGGTTGAGGGCGTCGACGGGAAGCATGTAGACCTGATCGGCGGCGGACGCCAAATAGTAGCTACCATTGCCCGGAGAGATGCCAAGATAGCAGATTACCGTCTTGCCGGTTTTCCTAAACTCAGTGATGGCGCGCCGGAAATCGGCCAGTTTGCCCCAACCGATGGAAGGATTCTTGATAGTCAGCAAGATGCCTTTGACTTGACGATCTCTCTGCGCGGTTTTGATAGCGGCAAGTTTCTGGTACACCGTCCCGCCGGAGCGGAACATGAAGAGCCGGCTGGTGCGCTCCTCTGGAATATCATCGGAGAGATCGACGTGAAGAATCTTGCCCGCGCCGGAGATCATATCGTCGCGTCGAGCCATCGTATAACCGGTGTAGGCGGTTGTCCCAAGATGGTTGGTCCTGTCATCAAAGAAACCCTCCGTACCGAGGAAACCCTCTCCGAAATGCAACTCAATACCGACGCCGAATGAGTGCTTGTCACCGAAGCCGCCATATAGAACAAGCCCTTTGGTTGCGACAATGCGTGCGGACGCGCGCCACGCGGCGTCTTTGATATTTTGTTTGCCATAGAGCTGCAGGTTACCGCCAATAGTAACGCGTTCGCCTACTGGATGCAGGGCGGCGCTGAGTCGGTAACCCAGATCGGTCTTGGTGCCGGAATACTTCTGCTGATTAAGGTTTTGTACTTCCGCGGAGACGGAAGCGAAACGATTCAAATGCGCTAGTAAAGACAAATTCCAAGAATGCGATCTATCGAGGGGTTTCAACGCGGTCTTGTAATATGTATATGACAGACCGCTATAGATGTTCTTGATCAGTCGTGAGGACAAAGCGAAATCGTAGCGCGAGACAATCTCTGACATCCCGCGTCTAAGACGCTGGTAGCCAAAACCGAGACCCGCCGCCGAGACCAGAACCGCGTCATCACCGGCGAGCTTGTCTTTGGGAGCGGTGTGATAAATTTGAAGCCCGAGCGGTTTGTTGATAAAGAGCGCTGCCGGATTGAGTACCACCGCTTCGGTTCCAGTGACGCCGGCATAGGGTACATCCGGAAACAGCAGACCGACTGAGCGTGGAATCTCCTGGGCTGAGGTAAACGAAAATGTGAGAAGTACGAGTGTGACAATGAAAAATCTGGCAGGCACAATGCGCCTTTCGGTCAAAATCCCTTGCTTGCTACCGGAGTGACATCCTGTTCGCCGGCTTTCCCTCCAAATTTACAGTACCTACCCCTGACATGTCAACCTCGATTTTGTTCCGTTTATTGCCGCTGGTTCCGATTACCCGCGTTCGTGAAGCTACCGTGACTGCCATCGGTAGTTCTCTGGTGTAAATGCGGCCGGCTTCCTCTACCTGAAGCAAATAGCTGGCAGAAGTGTTCGCAGGCAACGACAGGTCAATTTTGCCGTTCGCGCCACGAATGGTCAGATCGCCATTGACAGCCTCGGCGTTGACCTCAACATTAGAGTTTTCGGAGACCAATTGCGAGTGTCCCGCTTCAAAACTGACGTTGTTGCCGGAGATCATCGCGTTAACGCAGCGGGCGTCGATTTC
>Ga0209777_10008070_pt1 | contig 11578 bp, 8 predicted proteins | sample FrelakmetHBP12HB_FD_187147 | JGI IMG/M metagenome (GOLD analysis project Ga0209777, IMG submission 187147) | Freshwater lake sediment microbial communities from the University of Notre Dame, USA, for methane emissions studies -HBP12 HB (SPAdes)... | ecosystem: Environmental > Aquatic >...
CAAAAGAAGGATGAACTTATTCATCAATCAACTCCGGTGGGACAATGATTAATTCTCGTAGCCTTGATGAACTTCTTTTGCCGGTACGCACCAAGGTAGATATTTTTATCGCTATGTGCAAAAGCGAAGGTATTGATCTGCTTGTCACCTCCACTTATAGAGATATTGAATCTCAGGATGCTTTGTATGCTCAAGGAAGAACTGCACCGGGAAATATCGTCACTAACGCAAAGGGAGGTCAGTCTTATCACAATTTTCGTTGTGCTATTGATATTGTACCTCTTGTGAATGGCAAGCCTGATTGGGATGGCAGCCATCCTGTTTGGGCAAAGATTGGATCGCTTGGCAAGGCCGCTGGCCTTGACTGGGCTGGCGAGTGGAAAAGCTTCAAAGAGCTGGCGCATTTCCAGTACACAGGTGGCTTGACCCTCGCAGACCTGAATGCCGGTAAAACGGTTGTATAAGGAGTGATTGAAATGCTTGGATATATGGTTGTTTCATTTGTTCTTGGTGCCGTGGGTGGGTGGCTGGCTTGCCAGTCGTATAAGGCAAAGGCCGACGCTGAGGTTAAGGTTGCTGTCGCCGATGCCGCTGCCGTTAAGGCTGATGTCACGGCGGCTGTTGATTCAATCAAAAATGATGTGAAGTAACTGCCATGACAACGCCCAACACAACTCCGCTGACCTACAATGGCTACGTTACCCAGATCGGTACGATGGCTGTCGTCCAGACGACGACGGTCAGCGGCGTTGTGCAGGGCGTGGATGCGGCATTTAATGCCATCATCCCGCAAATGCTTAACTACGCAGAATTGCGTATACAGCGCGATTTGGACTTGTTGCCGTCGCTGACGACACGGACATATACCCTGACTGCCTATACCAATAGCTTGCAGCTTTCGGTAAACGACTTCGTGACCGTACAGAACCTGATCTTGCAGCTTACGGATAATACTTACTACGCGCTGTTGCCGGTCAGCAAGGAATTCATCCAAAACGTATTCAGCAATCCGTACTACTACGCTGCACCTAAGTATTTCGCCATGATTGGGGGCGATCTATCAACGGGCGGCGATACCTATAACAACATCATTTTCGGGCCATATGCGGATAATGCGTATAACCTGAATGTGACCGGAACCATCAGGCTTCCGACCCTATACCAGCAGGCTACGCCTTCGCTGGCGGCTACTGGCACGACGTTCATCAGCACCTACCTGCCGGATCTGCTCATCATGGCAAGCATGGTCTACATCAGCGCCTACCAGCGTAACTTCGGACGACAGAGTGACGATCCGCAGATGGCGCAGAGCTACGAAAGCCAGTATCAGGCTCTCGTCCGTGGCGCTGGTGTCGAAGAGTACCGCAAGAAGTTTCAGGCCGATGCGTGGTCTTCTGAATCAACATCTCAAGCGGCGACGCCGACACGGTGATTTAAGTGCCGCACGCATCCATAAAACTCAAGCCGGGAATTGATCAGAATGAGACGCCAGCGCTCAATGAGGCTGGCATTTCGTTTTCAAACCTAGTTAGGTTTATACCTGACAGGAATGGCCTTGGATTAATTCAAAAGCTTGGCGGGTGGCTTAAATACTACAGCGGCAATATTTCTATTCCAGCAATTATCCGTGCCTTGTGGGCTTGGGAAGACACAAACGCTAATAAGCATTTGGCTTTTGGCACTCAAAATTCTATTTCCACTGGTACGGCTACGCTTGGCGTTATCAATGATCCAGCTTCAAGCTATGCAGATATCACCCCAAGGACATCTGTAACCAATAGCATTACTCCGCAAGCTTCTTCAACATCTGGAAGTGCGTTAATCCAGATCACAGATACTTTTGTTGGAGAAATAGACCAGTATGACTCTGTCTATATTGCTACACATATTAGTATTGGTGGAGTGGTTTTGTTTGGGGTTTATCAATGTAACCCGACATACACCATTCCAGATCCAACAAAATATTACGTTCTTGCAAGAGATGTTCTGGGTAATTTGATTGGTGCCACTTCTACTTCTACGTCAGCAAGCGTGGCATTTTTTCAAACAACGGCAAACCAAACACAAGTAAATGTTACCTTAAATAGTCATGGGTATTCTGTCGGAAGCACATACCCTGTATTAGTATCAACGCTTATTGGTGGTATTACTTTTTACGGAAACTACATAGTTGAAGCCGTAATTGATGCCAATAACTTCATCATCAATGGCAATACTATTGGTGATGGATCTTCTGGATACATCAACGGCGGGAATGTTTACTTCATTTATATCTATGGTACAGGGCAGATCCTTCCATATACTTATGGATCAGGCCCGTATGGTGGTGGGTTGTATAGCTACGGTTCTTCTGTCCCACCGGCCACAGGAACTGAAATTTCGGCAACTGATTGGACTATGGACAACTGGGGGCAAATCCTAATTAGTTGTCCAATCTCCCCTAATGCCAGTGGGACTCCTCAATTCCAGCCCATTTATCAATATGATCCAACCTCCACAAACAGCTATGCGTCCATCATCGACAACGCCCCGCCTATCAATGATGGAATTTTTGTGGCGATGCCACAACGCCAGATTATCGCATGGGGATCCACCGCGACTGGAGTACAAGATCCGTTACTCGTCAACTGGTGCGATGTCAACAACTACAATACTTGGATTCCAACGATCACCAATCAGGCTGGCTCTTACCGCCTTCCAAAAGGTTCAAAGATTGTTGGCGCGATTCAAGGCCCTCAACAGGGTTTGATATGGACAGATATCGATGTGTGGTCGATGCAATATATCGGGCCGCCGTATGTTTATAGCTTCAACGAGATAGGCACCGGATGCGGGTTAATTTCCCGTAAAGCCGCTGCTTCAATCAATGGCGTCGTTTATTGGATGGGGCCATCACAATTTTTCAGCCTTACAGGAAATGGCGTGCAGCCTGTTCCATGCCCGGCATGGGACGTTATCTTCCAAGATCTTGACCAAGGCAATTTACAAAAAATTCGAGTGGCTGTTAATTCGCGCTTTGGTGAAATCACTTGGTTTTATCCGACCATCAGTGATGGCGGTGAAATCAACGCATACGTTAAATATAACGTGTTCCTGAATGCTTGGGATTTCGGTGCTTTAAGCCGTACTGCATGGGTAGACCAGTCTGTCCTTGGTCCTCCGATCGGCGCTGAACCTGCTGGTTTGCAACTTTACCAGCATGAGACATCGCCAAATGCCACCAATACAGACGGCACTGCAACTGCCATGTTATCCAGCTTCCAGACGGGGTGGTTTGCTCTTTCGGAAGCTGATGTAAAGATGTTCATTGATGAAGTCTGGCCTGATATGAAGTGGGGGTATTTTGGCGGTACACCTACCGTTACCGGCGACCCTCCGCTAAATGCCACCGTTCAAATCACATTCTATGTGACAGATTTCCCATCAACATCAGCTACGCAGGCAAACTTCATCGGAACTATTTCTGGCAGCACGTTGACGGTCAATTCTGTATATACAGGCGTGTTGAAAATAGGGCAGTACATCAGTGGTGCCAATATTGCGCCAAACACTCAGATCACGGGCGGTAGCGGCACTAGCTGGACAGTCAGCGTATCGCAGACTGTATCTACTGCAACCAATTTGATTTCATCTTCTGCTCAAATTGCTGTTTATGGGCCTTACTCGGTGACAACCGCCACCAACTGGTTTAATCCACGCATCCGTGGCCGGTTGGTGTCAATTGGCCTTTCAAGCAACGATTTGGACAGCTTTTGGCGTATCGGCAATATTCGATATCGCGTGCAGCAGGATGGGAAATACTAAATGGCAAATACCTCACTCAGCGATATTCTGACAGCCGTAAAGAACATAGTTACGGCCCTCAATAATGCCGCTCAAACTTACCTCAACGTGCAGGGGCAGCAGAATAAAGCTGCCATTACGGCGGCGACCTTGGTTAAAAATGGCTCTGGCAGGGTCGCCACAGTGAGCGTAATTGTCGCCGGATCGGCTACCGGCAATATTTATGATTCTTCATCCACCACTGTAACTTCCAGCCCAATTTTCATTATTCCCACGACAGTTGGAATAACAGTGGTTAATATCCCAGTATCCATTGGGATTGTCGTCGCTCCCGGTAGCGGCCAAACCGTCACCATAAGTTATTCGTGAGGTTTTCATGCCGCTCTCCAAGGGTAAATCCCAGAAAACCATCAGCCACAATATCGAAGAAATGATCCATGCCGGGCACCCGAAGGATCAGGCCATTGCTGCCGCCCTGAATACGGCTCGGCAGTCAAACGCCGCCGGGGGTGGCCTTTACGCCAATATCCACGCCAAGCAGGAGCGCATCGCCCACGGCTCGCATGAGCATATGCGGAAGCCGGGGTCGCCCGGAGCGCCCACGGCAGACGCCTTCAGGCAGTCGGCCAAGACGGCTCGGGAAGGGCAGGCTGAGGGTGGTTTTCACCCCCCTCATATGCCCCATGTCCACATGCCGAAAGCACATATGCCCAAAATGGGCGGAAAGCTGCATGTAGGGCCGATCCACAGCCCCGTAGCAGGCCGCACAGACCACCTGCCCATGCATGTACCGTCTGGGTCGTACGTCATCCCAGCGGACATTATAAGCGCTATGGGCGAAGGCAATACGATGGCCGGGTTTAAGCACATGCGCCGGATATTTGGGGGCACCCCCTACGGTGGCGGCCAGACGCCTTATGGCGGGGGTGCAGGCCCCTACAACGAAAGCATGGCCGGTAAGGCGGCTGGCGGAGAAACCAGCGCCGTTCCGATCGTGGCGGCCGGTGGCGAGTACGTCCTGTCGCCCGAAGAAGTACGTTTTGCCGGTGATGGCGACCTAGAATCCGGGCACCGAGTTTTGGATGATTTCGTGAAACGATATCGTGAAAAAACGATTAAAACCTTGAAAAACCTACCGGGGCCAAAGCGTGACTAAAGAGCTTAATCTTGCCGATGCTACTGAATTGAAAATCCGCGTCGCCGTACCCGGCGATTTGGATGAAATCATGGCGCTGGCAATGTCGGCGTGTGAGGAAAACGGGTTTTTGAACCCAAACCCACAGAAACTCGCCGCCGAAATCTGGCCTGCCCTGCATCAGGATCACGGCATTTGCGCCGTCATCGGGAAGCCGGGTGGCAAAATTGAGGGTCTCGTTTTGCTCAGAATCGGCAATATGTGGTACTCGGATAATCTCGTTGTCGAGGAAAAGGCGATTTTCATTTACCCTGAATTCCGCAGCGCAAAGGGCGGACGGGCAAAACAATTGTGTGAATTCAGCAAGAAGGTGGCCGACACCCTTGGAATTCCACTGATCATTGGCGTCTTGTCAAATAGCCGCACCGCAGCAAAAGTTCGCATGTACGAAAGGCAGTTTGGACCACCGAGTGGTGCCTTCTTTCTGTATGGCGCACAGACCGGGAAGTGGCAGGAAACGGAGCACTAAGTTATGGGCGGCAAATCCAGTCAAAGTAGCAGTCAGGTAACCATCCCACCGGAAATACTTGCCCGGTACAACAGCGTCAACGCGCAGGCTCAGAATGCTGCCGAGAAACCATTTCAACAGTACTCGACTGATCCAACCGCATTTGTCGCGCCCGTCAACGCACAAGAAAGTACAGGCATCAGCGGCGTTAACGCCGCCGCCAATCAAGCCCAACCGTATTTTGGTGCTGCCACCAATACGCTGATGGGGGCATACGGTAACACGCAGCCACTCAACGCGATGGCCGAGTATGGAACTGCGGCCAGTTCTTCCCCGCTCACTGGGCAGCAAATCAACCAGTATCTCAGCCCATATTTGGGCACTGTTCTTGGAAGTCAGGAACAACTCCTGAACCAACAAAATCAACAGGCAATGGCTGGGCAATTAGGCAATGCGATTTCATCTGGTGCTTTTGGTGGCGATCGTGCTGGTATTGCGGCTGCGAATTTGAATCAACAGCAGAATCTTGCGAATGCCAATATCTACAGCAATATCCTGAATCAGGGATACAACCAAGCCCTGCAGACTGCTCAAGGCCAGCAGCAAATTGGCTTGGCTGGCGCAAACCAGCTTGCAAACATTGGCAACCTTGCATTTCAGCAAGGCGCTGGAACATCGCAAGCGTTGGCTGGCCTCGGTACTGGCGCTCAGGGCGCTGCTTTGCAAGGCGCTCAGGCTCAGATTGGCGCGGGTCAATTGCAACAGCAGACGACACAGGCTGGCGATACGGCTCTTTACAACCAATTCCTGCAGCAGCAGTCCTATCCGTTCCAAGTCTCCAACTTCCTTGCAGGTATTGCGGAAGGCACTGGCGCGTTGTCCGGTTCAACGACTACCGGCACAACGCTGAACGGATACTTTTCGGATGAGCGGCTCAAAGAAAACATCAAGGAAGTCGGTAAGACGCACGACGGTCAGCCCATCTATTCATACAAAATGAAGGGCGATCCGCGTACCCAGATGGGCCTTATCGCGCAGGAAGTTGAAGAGCGACATCCAGAGGCCGTTGGTGTTGCTGGCGGGTATAAAACCGTTGATTACGGAAAAGCGCTCAAAGATGCCTCAATGGGCGGCCATGTTGGCCTTGCCCATGCAGGCGAAGAGTATGCCCGTGGCGGGTACGCTGGCGGTGGGTATTCGACGACTTTAACCGCCAACCCCGGTGGGTTTAGTGATGCCAGCATGGTCAGTCCAAATGATCTTGCGGCAATTATCCAAGCTCAACAGCAAATGTATGTTGGCGCTGGCGGTCCTACTGCCTACGGTGGCCTTGCTGGTGGCCCGCCGCATGGCGGCGCTCAAGGATATGTGCCGACCACTTCGATGCCTGCTGCTCATCTGCAAACTGCTTCTTTGCCAAAGCAGGGTCCGTCTGGTGCAGAACAACTTAAGCAGGTAAATGAAGCCGCCAACTCAATGAAATCTTTATACAACACTGGCAAGGCCGGTCTTGTAGGGACTGCAGAAGATAAGAATCATAATGCAACTGCAGGATTACTGGGCAGTGGCGGAGATTGGTCTACCGTTAAATCAAAACTTATATCAAAACTTTTTGGTCCTAGTAATGATCATGTGGCTGCTGATCAAAATACATTGGCGTCTTTAATTGATCCAAATTATTTCACCAAAGGACTTGGACTTGATACAACGGCAATACCCGAAAATGTTGGCCTTGGTAAAGGAACTGGAACAAGCGTCGGTAATTATTCAAATATTGTTGGATTAAACCCCCATACAGGAACGGGTCTTGAAAGCGGAATTAATGAAGAACCAGTCCCTGCCGCCAATGAAGAACCAGAACCGGCACAAGATGATATTCAACCGGAACAAGATGATATTCAACCGGAACAAGATGATATTCAACCGGAACAAGATGATATTCAACCGGAACAAGATAATGCGCCTCTCTATAGAGGCGGCGTAGCTGGTCATATGCATTATGCCGGTGGAGGATTGGCAGGCCGTGGTATGTACGCGGATGGTGGATCTGGTGAAGATCCGTATGCCAACGAAGATCCAGATCCGTATACGGAAAAGCCGAAAGGCTTGGATATTGAAGAATCCAAGAACAATAACAAACTGACGACAGCGGCATTGCCATCTGGGCAAGGCGATAATTCAGGGCAAGAAATGGCTTCTATGGCAGCCACCGCTGCTGCTATAGCAGCAATGTTTTCACGCGGCGGCGTTGCTGGTGGCCGTCATGGATATGCAGTTGATGGAACTGTTTCTGATGGGGATCAAAGTACAGATGATCAAAATACATTAAGTACAGATGATCAAAATACATTGGCGTCTTTAACTGATCCAAATTATTTCACCAAAGGACTTGATACAACGGCAATACCCGAAAATGTTGGCCTTGGTAAAGGAACTGGAACAAGCATCGGTAATTATTCAAATATTGTTGGATTAAACCCCCATACAGGAACGGGTCTTGAAAGCGGAATTAATCAACAGGGTCTTGCAGGCGCTCAACAATCTTCAGTGCAATCACCATTGGCATCTACAGAAAGCACAAAAGATAGTACTCCCCAAAAGCCGACAGAAGGTTTTATGCACAAACTTCTGTCAAGCGATATATTTAAAAAAGAAAATATCATTCCGGCCTTGCAATTTTTTTCGGCGATGGGCACTGCACCAACAAGACACTTTGGCGTTGCCTTGGCAGCAGGCGCTCAGGGACTTGCTTCCGGGTTGCAATCCCAACAGCAAATTGAATTGCAAAAACGCCAAATGGATTATGAAGGTCAGCGTATTGGGATTTCTCAGCAGCAAGCAAATACCGCAACACTTGCGCGATTGCTTGAGGCGCGTAGGTTGATGCAAGCACAAATGGCGGCTTATTCCGTTACCGGAGCTGCAATTGATCCGTCTATGAAATATCAGCTGGCTGCTATTAATAAAAGAATCACAGAGCTTGGTGGCGGAGATATAAGCGCGATTGGGAAGTACCCATCGGAAATGTCTGGAGTTCAGCAACAAACTCCTATTTCAGGGGCAACCACTCAAGGACAAAATGTTTCGACAAACAAGCCGGTAATTACTGCCGACATGCCTAAAGATGTTTCTGCGGTAACTACGGAAACCGGGCCAACATCGTCAACGACTGAATCTGTAAAAATCAAAAAACCTGATGATGTTTACACTCAAGCCACGACGCCTGATCCTAATTTTTATTCGCAACTGGCTGATGACAAAAATCCTCTTATCCTACGAGAAAGAGCAAAGCAAGCTCTTTGGGCAAATCCAAATGATACAGCCACATATCAACAGCTAATGAGTCGTGCCAATCAAGAACAATCTGTGATTGATACAACTTTTTACGGCGTAGACAAAAATGGTAATAAAATTTTCAATCCTCAAGCGGCTGCGGTTGCTCATCTAAATGCAAACGCTCCTGAAAATGCCAAGTTTTTTGATGAGCTTGGATCTCAAGATGTGGCAAGACAAAAAGCCAGAGCCAATCTTAATGTTTTAAGAACAGTGCTTGAAAATTATCAATCTGGCCGTGGCAATGAATCTTTGGCAAATCTTGCAGGATTTTTAAGAACTGCAGGATTTAATGTTCCTAAATCTGGTCTTGCGGATACCGCTTCAGCAGATGAGTTTGTCAAAGGAATGATGCGGCAAGTATTTAGCGACGTTTCTGCTTTGGAAGGACCAGCAAAAGTTGCAGAAATTCAAGGACTACAAAGAGCAACAGCAAACCCACAGCTTGATCCAAAAGCAAACAGGGAAATTATTTCACAAGCTCTTGGCGCTTTAGACTTTGATCAAAAACATTCTGATGAAGCCTACAATCACAGAAATTTCCACAATCAACTATTTGACAAACAAACTTTTGAAAAAGAATTTAATAACAATTACAAACAAGACAATTTCATTAATGAAGAAAGAAAGCACGTTGCTGTAAGGGGAGATGTCAATAGCTATCAGGAAATGAAGCCCGATCACGAGTACATTGTCGAGCCTAATCAAATTAATGGACTTAATTTGAATAGACCTGCTCGCGTCATGTACATGGGATTGAATCCTAATACTGGCAATCCCCAGTACAAAATCATCAAATACCTTTGAGTAAGGTGATTTATGCCAATGCAAAATGACAACTCGTTACCAAATGAAGGAGATGTTATTGAGGGGGAAGCCACCCCTCAATCAGATGCTTCTTCTGCTCCTTCTAGGCTTCCTAGATATCCATCCAGAACCTCGGCAGGTTCTGCGCCTGCGGAAGGAAGCATCATTGAAGAAACTCCTAAACCCAAAATTGGCGTAGGAGAAGATGTTGCAAGAAGCATTGCGGCTCAAGGAACTCTTGGAGCTGCTGCAGATCTTCCAACGACCCTTCAAACGATGGGGGATGTATCTAAAGAATTGACAAATAAATTTGTTGATTACGCTTTGCAAAAAGCAAATCCAGATGTTGTCAATAAAACAAAACAAGCTTTGGATTTGATATCTCAAATCAATCCTGTAACAAGGACAGCAAATTTATTAAAAAATATTGGATCATATTATGGTGTAGATTTTACGCAACCCGGAATGCAAAGAATTGTTCAAGAAAAATTGCCATTCACTCAATATGAACCTCAAACAGACGTAGGCAAGATGGCAGGAACAGCAGCGCGTGTTGCAGTTCCTGCAATGCTGACCGAAGGTGTTGGACCGTTGATTTCTGAAACATCAGCGATCGGAAAGACACTTGGATCTTTGCGTGGAGTTGCCCGTGGTGCAGTTACTGGAACTGCCGCAGGGGTTGGATCAGAAGTTGCTGGCACTGTAGCTCACCAACTTTTGCCTGAAACCCCTTCTGCAGAAGCTATTGCAAGATTGGCGGGCGCTATAGGATCTGGAGCTACTGCCAGCAAAATCGTAGATGCAGTTGGTTATTTATCTATGCCAAATGCAGTTGCTGAACAAAAAATTCTAGATTCTCTTTCATCAGAATTTAGAAATGGCTCGTCAAATATGACGATTGAGGAATACAACAACGCTATTAAAAATGGTCAAGAACCAACAATTTTTGACATGGCAGGCGATACGACTCGTTCTCTTTTAAAGCGATACGGATATTTAAATAGCGATGTAGAAGCAAAAGTTGGTGCTTTGAAAAAAGCAATGCAAGCAAGAAGAGATGCGGCTTCTTCAAATGTATCCAATCATATTGATAATATTTTTGGATCTGAAGGTCCGGGAGAACTTGATAAAAAAATTCGTTCTTTAAATAAAGAAAATGTTGACAAACTGTACACGCTTGCTCGGACTGACCCTAAAGCAGCAAGTGTATGGAGTCCAGAGCTTGAAAAGCTTTCTGGTATTGATGACATCAAAACTGCTGGAAAAGACGCAGAACGCTCTGGAACAGATCCAAAGCTAAATATAATTTCATATCGCCGAGGAACTGCAGATCAAGTTGTTCCAAGTTCTATTCTTGATGAAAGCGGAAATCCAGCAAGCTATACAACAATACCGGGGTCTCCTCCGCAGTACCCAAATTTAAATTATTGGCATCGTGTAAAAACTTATATTGGTGACGAGCTTAGAACTGCAACTGGACAAAGAAGAAAAGATCTTACTGATCTTCAAAACCGTCTTGTAAACGCAATAGACAAAGAAGTTCCTTCGTATGCTACTGCCCGTGATGCAGCTTCAGAGGCGTTTGGAGAAAGCAACGCAATTGAAGCCGGGCAAAGCGCAATTAGGAAAATGAATGATTTTGATTCTACTGAATTCATAGATAACTATAGAAAATTAAATCCAGAACAAAGAAAATTATTTGCTCAAGGCGCGGCAGGTGCTTTAAGAACAAAATTACAAAATGATCCAAATGCTTTGGATTGGATGTTGCGTAACTTAAATACCCCTGCAGTTTCTCAAAGAATGAAAATGGCTTTGGGGGAAGACAATTTTAATTCGATCATGGGCAAAGCCGTTACTGAAGACATGCTTTCAAAAGTGAAACTGCCAGATCCTGTGACTGGCGCTCCTAGAATCAGTATGGGAACGCTTGTTGGTGGAGGAGTTGGAGGACCGCTTTTGGGTTTTGCTGGATACGATACCCTAATGAAAATACTTCATGGGCATCTTCC
>Ga0209777_10008071_pt1 | contig 11578 bp, 10 predicted proteins | sample FrelakmetHBP12HB_FD_187147 | JGI IMG/M metagenome (GOLD analysis project Ga0209777, IMG submission 187147) | Freshwater lake sediment microbial communities from the University of Notre Dame, USA, for methane emissions studies -HBP12 HB (SPAdes)... | ecosystem: Environmental > Aquatic >...
GTGGGCAGTTGGCGAAGTGTTCGGATGGGCGCACTCCTTGAATAATAAAGTCAGGGAAGCACCCTGGTTCTATACTTTCTATTTCTTTATGCTTGTCTCGGCGGGTATTGTCGTGTTGATCCCGGGCGCCCCCCTTGTCACCATTACACTGTTCGTTCAGGTGGTTGCGACCACCCTGCTCCCGGCCGCCTTGGTTTTCCTGATCCTGCTTTTGAACAACGAAGAATTGATGGGTAAATACAAGAACAATAAATTCCAGAATGTGGTTACTTTCTCTATCGTGATTGCACTGATCCTGCTTTCGACCGGTTATACCCTGACCACATTATTCCCGAATTGGCTGCATTAGGAAAGGAGTCTGTCATGGATAGAATATTGGATGGTTTCCGTGATTTCATTCAGGCGATCCGGGATATTAACGAAAAGTATAAGACTCCCCGTATCAAGACGACGCGCATGGTCAGTATTTCTCTGCTGATGCTTAGAATCTACCTGCTCGGCATGTTGCTGCTCTTGCTTTACAAATTTATCTCCATTGTGACAGTGCATTAAGGAGGCTCCCATGGAACAGAATACCAGGAAGATAGTTCCAATGGCCGAACAGTCCTTTTTCCTGAGTGAGCTTTTGGGGGTCAAGATAACCATCTTGGGTAAAAAGGTCGGCAAGCTGAACGATATAATCATCAAAGAGAATGGCACGTTGCCGGTCGTGACGTATTTCGTGGTGGGCAGGCCTTTTGGTGAGACTGCTCTTGTCCCATGGGATGCCATCGCGAGCGTCAGCTCAAAAGAGGTGACCCTTACCAGCGACTCCATTGTTCCATTCACTGGCGAACCTGAGAAAAATGCTGTCCTGCTTAGAGACCATATTCTGGACAAGAAAGCCATAGATATGGATGGCAAGGAAATGGAAGTCGTCTATGATATCAAGCTAGTTCTGAAAAATAGAAAGCTCTATGTGAGCGAAGTTGACCTTAGCCGTTATGGTCTACTGCGCCGCATGGGGTTGACTGGCCTGGCAAACTTTATCTATAGACTTGCTGAGAATGTTCGCGAACAGACCATTTCCTGGACGTACATCCAGCCTTTGCCTGAAGAACTCAGCAGTTTTCGAGGCAATGTACAATTCAAGGTGCTGAAAGAAAAACTGGCCGACCTCCACCCGGTGGACTTGGCGGACATCCTTGAGGAGATGGAACCCGACCAGCGCGTGGAGCTCTTTGAAGGACTCGATCCTGAACAGGCTTCGGATACCCTGGAAGAGATAAACCCTAATGTCCAGAGAGACCTTGTTGAGTCGATGAAGGTCGAAAAAGTGGCCATGTTGATCGACCAGATGACCACCGGTCAGGCGGCAGATGTGCTTTCCATCCTATCTGCTCCGGAAGCCAATGAAATTTTGAAGTTGCTCGATCCGGAAAATGCGATCAAGATCCATGCCATTATGGAGCATCATGAAGAGAATATTCTTGACTACGCCACCCAGGAATACGTGGCATTCCCGCCTGACTACACGGTGGAAAGAGCCCAGGATGAGTATCGTACCGTTGCAAAGGGCAAGGATGTTGTCATGTATATCTATGTCCTCGACGAGAAAAAACACCTGCTTGGTGTGATTGATATTAAAGAACTGCTCCTGGCGGACGATACGACTTTCTTGAAGGATATCATGGAAGAGAATGTCCATAGTCTGGACCCGGATAGCACCCTAAAGGAAGCGTATGAGAAATTTGGCCGTTATGATTACCGGGCCATCCCAATCAGTGACGATGATTATGTAATGATGGGGGTAGTAACCTACCGGGATATCGTGGGCTTGAAACATCGCTTCGTCGAATAAATTCGCCGGGATTCCCCTGTGTGCGCTGTTCCAGGGAGCTGAAAAAGATGGCCGCTGTTCCTGGAACCCCAGGCTGTCCAAGCCAGCCCCTTTTCGCTCCAATTTTTGGAAAGGCCTCTTTTGAATGGCAGACTATTTCTCTTTGGCTGCTCTGCGGGCATCGATCTTCGCCCGCGTCTCCAGGTGCCCTTCCCGGCTGAGAGGGTAGAAGGCCGCGAAGAAAATTCCTGCCACCAGGAGCACCGCGGGCTCCGGCCCCATTAGAATCCGGATGGCCAGGACAGCGGAAGGCGTCTGGGTGGAGGAATTTGAAACGTATCCACTCCAGTTCAGCACCATCAGGGAGGCGGGTACAAGCATGGCGGAAGTGATCTTTTTAAAGAAGGTGGCCATGCTGTAAAAGATGCCCTCATGGCGCTGACCGGTGGCCAGTTCATCCACTTCGACTGCATCGGGGATGATGGACCAGGTGAGCACATGCACCGCTGAAACGCCGATCCCGGCTAGGACCGCGATCACCAGGATGAAGGTAAAGTTTGTGGCCGGGCTGAGCATGATCAACGTGATCATCACGGCCGAAAGGAAGATCATCCCGGCGATGTAGGCCTTGCGCTTATCGGTCTTTTCCGAGATCCAGTTCCATAGTGGCAGCACGATCAGGGCTGTGACGAAAATGGTCCCTAGGATGATGTCGCTCTTGGCCTCCAGATTCATGCGGTATTTCAGGAAGTACAGCATGAAAACTTGGATGATATCAATGGATGACCAGGTGAAGAGAAAGATTCCAGCGGAGAACAGGAAGGGGCGATTCTTATAGACTGCCTTAAAGGAATCAACGATCCCTTCCCTGGGCTGCGTATAGTATTCTGAACGCTCGCGTGTCCCGAAGAAGGCCAGCAGGGGCGGGACGGCGCAGATGGCGCCAAAGATAACCCCCATCATGAAGACACGCGGATAATTCGCAGGGTGCATCTCGCCGATCATCATCAATGGGACGATGAAGGCAACCAGGCTGCCGATGATGGAAAAGCTCATCCGGTACATGGTCAGGGAGGTGCGCTCGTCGTAATCCTGGGTCAATTCGGGCGTCAGGGTATAGTAGGGCATGGTGATCATGGTGTAAAAGGTATCATATAACATATAGGCGATGGCATAGTAGACCGTCAGCAGAATAGCGTTCTGGGTGGGCGGTCGGAACCACAACATGGCGAAGGTGAGGCCGAGGGGAATAGCCCCGAAGAGCAGGTAGGGCCGTCTCCGCCCCCAGCGGGAGCGTGTCCGGTCGGTCAGGTAGCCGAAGAGCGGGTCATCGATGGCATCCCAGATACGCCCGATGAGAATGACTAGGGCGGCATAGGAGAGCTTCAACCCCACCACGTCGCTCATGAAAATGGCCCATAGCACCGACATGGTGGTATCGGTGAAGGAGAACGTGAAATCGCTGATGGAATAAAGGAATTTGGTCAGGCGGGGAAGACGATCCTTGATGGCGGTAGTCATGAATCTGGTCTCCTTTGTGGATTGATGCTGCGGTTTTTAACACCGACGTCCCGGGAAAGAAACGGCAGGAGAGTGCATTTCTGATCCTATTGATGAGTAATCATAATGGCGGAATGATATCCCGCCTAGAGGAATGTCCTTCTGGTTGACCATTTAGAATCATGGGCGAGTGGAAAACTCGCCCGTGATTTGTGGGTTCGATTGTCATTCCTATTCACTCACCCGCTGGAACCGCCAAGCAGCCAGGATGAAGAAAAGGACCGTATAACCGACCAAGGCTGCGACCGGTATCAATACGGAGGAGAATCCCAACCCGCGCGCCACGATGTTCTTGAAACCGTCCATGGCCCACGCAACCGGTGAAACGTGCCCAATGGCCTGAAAGGTAGTGCCCGTGTATTCCAATGGCACCCAGGCTCCGCCCAAACCGGAAAGGACGAACATCGGGATGAGCGAGAAGACAATCGCCTGTTCCTCGGACCTGGCCAGCACACCAATCAGCAGGCCCAGGGCCGCGACGCATAGCGCAGACGCAAGTGCAACCAGCAGGGATGCCAGAGGAACGCGCAGGTAATTCACCTGAAGGATCTGGCCGAATGTGATGAGCAAAAGAAACTGGATGAAAATCAGGGTGAACATTGCCAGGTAGTGTCCCAGCAGGATCTGGAGCCGCGTAGTGGCCGTAGTCAGCAGGCGTTGCAGCGAGCGGTTTTTCCGTTCGTTGACCAGAACGGTGGCCGAGGTCAGCAGGCCGGCGATGGCGAACTGCAGCATCATTCCTGGCGACGAGTGCGCCAGGGACATAACATTCTGGCTCTGCGGCTTGGATGAAACTCCCGAAGTAACCGATACCTGGACGGGAGGATTCTGCCAGTCGGCCAGGGCTTCAGTGAGTGCGCTATTGAAAGCGGCAGGGTCATGGGTCACCTGCGCCACGATGCCTGCGGTGCGGACTGCGCTCAACAACCGGTTGGATGCCACCAACACTTCGCCCTGGATGCTGGCTGTGGAGGTTTGGGACGGGTCAGCAAGGAAGATCAATTTCAGGGGAGTTCCGCTTAGGACCGACTGGCTGTACCCGTCTGGGATGATCAGTGCTGCGGCCAGTTTTCCTTCGGCGACCAATTTGTCAAGGTCAGAAATGGTCTGCGGGGTGCCTTCATCCGGGCGGATGACGGTTGAGTTTGCCAGAAGCCCCTTCAGGTCTGTGCTCAACCCTCCACCATCCTGGTCCAGATAACCAACCGGAAGGCGGGGATCTGTTGTTTTGCTTGAGCCACCGAAAGCCAGGCCGAACAGCAGGGTGAAGGCGATGGGCATGATAAGCAGGAACAGGAATGTTTTTCGGTCACGCAGGATCTGCATCAAGTCTTTGAGTGCAATATCAAGAATTCGGATCATGTAGTTATCCTTATGCAAAGCGTTTTTGGAAGCGCTGAACACCAAACCCAAAGAAGAAGGCACTCATGGCAACAAGCGCCAGGAAAGTAACCAAGATGTCGTTCATGGGAGCGCTGCCCATCGCCTGGGTAAGGCCGCGCACGGCCCAGCCCTGTGGCACGAACAGAGAAGCCACACTGGCCCAGGCGGGGCTGCTGCCGGAGCCCATGGTAAAAATCTCTATCATCCCCATCATGCCGGTCACGGTCAACACCCCCCCCAGCACGGCACCGGATTGTTTGGTGTTTTTAAGCAGGGACATAATGAAAATACCAAAGGTAGAAGCGGCCAGGACAGAGCCGACTGTCACGATAGCGAGCGGCAACAGGTTACCCCATTGGATGCCGAAGATGAACCTGCCCAGGATGAGCAGGACGGTCATCTGTACCACCACCGTTAACCCGACTGCCAGGAACTTACCCCCCAGGATGGTGGAATGGGAGGTTGGCGTTGTAAACAGGCGCGCCAGGGTGCCGGTTTCCTGCTCCCGCAGGATGGTTTGGGCGGTGGAAGTGCCGGTGAAGAAGGCGTAGAAGATGGTCATCCCGCCCATGATGTAAGAAATGATGAGACTGACCGGATTTGCCTGGGCTTTCGTGGATACCGGGGAGCGGGTGTCCAGCAGGGCTGCGCTCTGGTCACCATTTTGAGAGCCAGCCATATATTGGGAAACAACCTGCCCAATCAGGGCGGGGTCATTGCTGCCGGTCTGTCTGGTCACAACGTCGACCGCCACTTTGGCGGCGGAAATTCCATCCATGAACTGAGCCATGATGGATTGGACGATGCTTGGGCCAAGGGTCAGGGTGGGGTCCTTGTACAACTCGATCACCGCCTGACCATTTGGGGTGGAGAAACTTGCCGAGAAGTCGGCTGGGATGATGATAGCCACACCAGCTTGCTGGGTATCCACCGCGGAGCGGGCTGCTATGGCGCTGTCGGCCAGGCTGACCTGCAGCAGGTTGGCAAAACTCTTATCCTGCAACACCGAGACGACAATGTCGCCCATTGAACTGGCAGTTTGCATGCCGGCAGGAAGACTGGCTGTGGTTGCATTGAAAGACGCTCCGCCCTTATCCAGGTTGGCAACAACCACCTTCGTCACCGGCACGCTGAACCCCTGGCTACTGTTACCCGTTCCTCCGAACATAAAATAGAACATGCCAGTCAACAGCAGCGGTATTCCGAACATGAATACCAGGGCAAATGTGCTGCGGAATGAACGGGTCATATCCTTGATGGCGATATCGATTGCTTTCATATTTATAATTCCTAATCTCGCAGAGCGCGGCCGGTCAGGTGCAGGAAAACCGATTCAAGGTTGGGCTCCTGAATGGCGACGGTAAGGATGCGCACGTTGCTGGAAGCGGCAGTTTCGAAAAGCCGCGGCAGTACCCGGTTGCTGTCGTCCGCTAAAATGGTCAGGGTACCATCCTCGGATGTGACCTGTTTTACCCCCTTGACGGATTTCCAGGCTTCGATCACCCGTCCGGACTCGGCATTGATGGTCACGGTGATGCGGTCCATCTCCCCCACAATTTTGACCAGTTCCTCATTCGTGCCAATGGCGATTATCTTGCCATGATCCATGATCGCGATGTGGTCTGAGAGTTCCTGGGCTTCTTCCATGTAATGGGTGGTATACAAAACAGTCATGCCCTGGTCTTTCAGCGTCACCACCGAATCAAGGATATTCCGGCGGCTTTGGGGATCGATGCCCACGGTTGGCTCATCCATGAAGATAACCTGTGGCTTGTGCAGTAAGGCCACGCCAATATTGACTCGCCGCTTCATCCCGCCTGAATACTTGCCGACCCGATCCTTTGCCCGGTCGGTCAGGCCGATCACTTCCAAAACCTCGTCAACCCGGGTTTTGAGCGCAGCACCGCGCAGCCCGTACATCCTGCCCCAGAAAGTAAGGTTCTCCCGGGCGGACATATCCTCGTAAAGGGCAATATCCTGGGGGACGACGCCCAGTGTGGATTTGACCCCCATCTGGTCCCTCTTGATGGAATGACCCATCACCAGGGCGTCACCCTGGTCCGGTCGCAACAGGCAGGAAAGCATGGAGATGGTGGTAGTCTTCCCGGCCCCGTTCGGGCCGAGCAGGCTGAAGATCTCGCCTCGTTGGGCTTCGAAACTGACGCCTTGCACGGCTTTTAGTTCGCCGAAGGCTTTGTGCAGATTTTGGACAGTGATTGCATTTTCCATGAGTACCTCCATAATTTTATATACCCCTCAGTATACACACGGGAGCGGTTTCCTGGCATTGTTCGTCCGGTAGGTTTTAACTGTCCGTTCGGACAGTGTCCATGCGGACAATGGTACAAAAATTAGAATCGGATACAATAAACATGAATTGACATGAAGCTAAAACACTCTTCCAAATTCCGCAACATCGAAAACGATCCGCGCCTGCTCTTCTGGTTTGCGATCATCCTGATGCTGGCTATGTTCTTCTTTTCGTTATTCCTGAAACCCGAACTTCTCCAGCCAGCTCCTTTTGCTCTTTTTATTGCGTTGTTTGCCGCACATATCTATCTGCACTGGAAGGTTACTTGGGTTGAAAAGCATCGCCGCTGGCTGGCTGGTTATACCCTCATCCAGGGCGGCCTGGCTTTCGGGATCTCCCTTCTTTCGGCGAATATCGGGATGGCGTTTTGCCTGTTCATGGCCCTGATCGGCGAGTTGCTTTCCATTTACCGGATCACGGTGTGGGGGATCCTGGTATCAGCTTATCTCCTGATCCTAGCATTTGCAGACTTCGTCCTGCTGGTTGGTCTCAAGCAGGCGGGCTGGTTTGCCCTGGGTACTATCCCGATGATCCTATTCGTCGCCATTTACGTGATCTTGTTCACCCGGCAAGCGCAGGCACGCGCTGAAGCCCAGGCACTCTTGAAGGATCTGGAGGCAGCCAACCGCCGGTTGACCGAGTACGCCGCCCGGGTGGAGGACCTGACCATCGCCAATGAACGCCAGCGCATGGCGCGCGAGCTACACGATACGCTTTCCCAGGGACTGGCCGGACTGATCCTGCAGCTTGAAGCGGTTGACGCCCACCTGGCAGGGAACCGCCCCGAGCGCGCCCGCGCCATTGTCCTGCAGACAATGGAAAAGGCACGTGCCACACTGGCGGACGCCCGAGGTGCCATCGACGACCTGCGCCAATCAGCGACTCTTGACCTGGAAAGCGCCGCCCGCCAGGAGGTGGATCATTTTTCCGCCTCCACCGGCATACCGTGCAGACTGGAAATAGATGATCTGCCGGGGCTCCCACAAGCCGTATCCGAGGCTGCGCGGAGGTCCATTGCTGAGGGCCTGAACAACATTGCCCGCCACGCCCGGGCGAAGAACGCCGCTTTACGCATGGTCCTTCTGAAGGGGGGACAAGAACTTGCTATAGAGGTCAGCGACGACGGCATCGGGTTCAACCCGCAAACCGTCGGGGCAGGACACTATGGTCTGCTCGGGATGGATGAACGTATCCGGCTGGCGGGAGGCGGGTTCGAAGTCCACACCGGGTCAGGTGAGGGAACCTGTATTAAGATACGCTTCCCGCTGGAGAACGTTGCAGATGAATGACCCCATCCGCATCCTGGTTGCCGACGACCACCTGATCATCCGCCAGGGAATCCGTCTCATCCTCGAAACGGAGGACGGCTTTGAACTGGTGGGGGAGGCAGCCGATGGAGTCGAAGCCATCCGCCTGTGCGCAGAACTACACCCGGATGTGGTGCTGATGGACCTGCGCATGCCCGGCATGGATGGTTTGACCGCCATTGAGCACCTGCACGAAGAACAACCGCAGGTTGCCGTGGTCATCCTGACCACATTCAACGAAGACGACCTGATGATGCGCGGCTTGCGGGCCGGGGCGAAGGGCTACCTGCTCAAGGATACCGACCGAGAGACACTGTTCCAAACCATCCGGGCAGCAAAGCGCGGCGAAACCCTGCTCAAGCCGGAGATCATGGCTCGGGTTCTTTCCGGTGCCAGAAAAATGAACGCCCCGGCAGAGTCCGATCTGACCGGACGTGAGCTGGAAGTGTTGCGGGGGGTAGCCCAGGGAGAACGTAGCAAGGAGATCGCCGTTCGCCTGGGCATCAGTGAGCGGACGGTAAAAGCGCACCTGGCCAGTATCTATAGCAAACTGGGGGTGGACAGCCGTGCTGCGGCTATTGCCGTGGCGGCCCAGCGAGGCTGGCTGGCAAGCCCACCCGGATGAAGTGCCCGGGTTGTTTCCCACTTTCCATATTAAATCCCCTTGCAACCCTCAAAGAATGGCCCTGCAGTAATGGCGTTCGTCGTTGCAAGACCGGATTAAAGCGACTATCCTAACAGGGTGCTTCGCGAAGTCGCCACTATGGGAAATCCTATGGGACTTTTGATAGAAGCCCATTAAGATCCTTGAACTGCAGCCGACCACTGCATGTGCTCGGCCAGCAAGGCCTTGCCGCGCGCGATGACGGCCGGCAGTACCCGGTCGCTCCCGCTCTCCCGGCGCAGTTCGTCCAAGGTGACGGGTGGGGCAAAGGAGACCCAGGGCGAGACGTAATGTCTACCGGGGACAAACAGTTGTTGGAGGACCTGTCCGAATTCAGCCAGACGGCGCTTTTGCCAGTCAATGCGGCGTAGACGGGTAATTGGGTGATGCGCCCAACGGCTGGATAGGATCCCGCTACAAATGGCGACCACAACCCGGGTCTGAGGCTCCTGGCGCAGAAACAGGTCAATGGACGGTGACCAGCGCTCGATGGATTTTTCCGCGCCGGGGTAAACCGCAGGATCTGGGTCGATCACCCCTGTCCCGAAAAGGAGCAATGAACCGCCGGAATGCAGGTCGCGCAGCGCCCTGCGTGCAGCCATCATCCGATCCCGGGTCGCATCGGTCAGGAAAAAGAGATGGTCCCTGGCGTTGGGCAGATTCTTCAGGAAAGGAATGTCACTGGATATGATCCCGATATCTGCCCGACATAGTTGTGAGGGGATGACCAGGAAATCGTAGGCACCACAGTGATTTGAAATAATCAGCAAGGGGCCATCGGCCGGGACGGCGTCCGCACCACGGACCGTTACCCTGCGTACCCAATGGCTCATCATCCACCCTGCTGCGGCCGGGAACCCGTCGCTGGCGATCTTGCGGTCAGCGGCTATGCCGATGGCCGACAACCGGTCGGTGGCGTTGCGGAATAGCCGGCCGAAGGTCCGGGCAGCGAATCCGGTTTTTGAGAATCCTAAGGCATTAAAGATCTCACCGATCAGTGTATCGCTCAGGGCTTGGATGTCAGCGTCCATCAACCTTATCCGACCTCCAGTCTGCAGGTTTAACACCGGAATCACTGGCAAGGTTTGGTAGAATGGAGGCATGCCCACCCTCGATCTTGCCCGGCTTGAAACCCATCGTGCCCAAAGCTTCCGCCTGCCTCCCGAAAAACCCATTACCAACCCGGCCCAGGCGCTGGACTTTGTCAACGAACGTGGCTTCGTTTACTTCTGGCCCATTTCCAACATAGACCTGCCTTCGCTGTGGACTGCGGTAGCCGGCAACCGCCCGGTGGCGGACGAACACGACGACCCAGGTCATATCACCTGGGGCTGGAAGGATGACTCCCTCGACAAGAAGATCTGGTATTACGGAAAGATCCTGCACCGCAAGGCGACCTTTCTCTCGCTGGAAATTGCGCCCTATTTTTATGCGCTCTCCGAGAACTACGGATCTCCCGAAGAAGACCACATCATTGCCTACCAGGAAGGCCGTCTCACGCTGGCGGCGAAGCAGGTCTACGATGCCCTGCTGGAACACGGCTCGTTGAACACCCTCGACCTGCGCAAGGAAGCGCGCCTGCAAAATGCCAAGGAGTCCGAGTTCAACCGCGCCGTGGAGGACCTGCAGAAGGATTTCAAGATCCTGCCGGTGGGTATCGCCGAGGCCGGCGCGTGGCGTTACGCTTACCGTTATGAGCTGACCGCCCGACATTTCCCTGACCTGCCGGAGCAGGCGCGTCCCATCGGCGAATCGGTAGCACGCCAGAAACTGGCAGAATTGTACCTGAGCTCGGTCGGTGCGGCACAGAAACGCGACCTTGCCAAGCTTTTTGGCTGGCCGCCCGAGCTGGTGAAACGCAGCGTGGACAAATTGCTGCAGACCGGGAAACTAGTCGAGGTCGGGCACCCCACGGAAGGGGGCGCCTGGCTGACATTACCGGAATTGGTATGATGGCAGGGGCACAACATGTTGTGCTCCTACCGGGATCGGAGGGGACGCATGGAAATCGCCATTATGATCGAAGGGCAAAACGGCCTCAACTGGCCGCGCTGACAGAAGATGGCCGAGGCGGTCGAGGAACTGAGTTTTGCCGGCCTGTACCGCTCGGACCATTTCACCAATAACACTTCGCCGGACCTGGATTCGCTCGAACTCTGGGTATCCCTCACTTGGCTGGCCAGCCACACCAAACGGATCGAGTTTGGCCCGCTGGTTTCGCCGGTGTCCGTGCGGCAGCCGGCGCTGACAGCGCGCATGGCTGCGGCCGTGGACGACCTGGCCGGCGGACGGTTGAAACTCGGCCTGGGCGCGGGCTGGCAGGAGCGCGAGCACCAGCTCTTCGGTTTTGACCTGCTGCCGCTGAAAGAGCGCTTCGACGGCTTCGAGGAGGGACTGGAAGTCATCACCCGCCTGTTGAGATCCGACCAACCGGTGACTTACGACGGGAAGTATTACCAGTTGCGCGGCGTAACCTTGCTGCCGCGCCCGAAGCGTCCCGGCGGGCCGCGCATTTTGATCGGGGGCAACGGCGA